>Ga0222713_10001849_pt1 | contig 23154 bp, 17 predicted proteins | sample C33_649DmetaG_FD_165061 | JGI IMG/M metagenome (GOLD analysis project Ga0222713, IMG submission 165061) | Estuarine water microbial communities from San Francisco Bay, California, United States - C33_649D | ecosystem: Environmental > Aquatic > Marine > Unclassified | place: USA: California...
AAAATAAACCTAAGTACTGGCCCGGAACAGACATTGTTAAGTCAACCAACAACGCCTTTAACTGGCGGCAGGTTCGGTTCGGCGTGTCCGAAGAAATGGTTCGGCATATGGGCAGGGTTGTCCAAGGGATTGAGAACGCCAAGAAGGGTAGACAGTTCAAGAAGGGTGAGGTGGTTTTGAATACACCGAAGAGTGCCCCGATCCAACTGTTTATGAAAGCAAGGGGCAAGAAGAAATGACGGAGAAAGAACAATGCCTAAAACTGATCGACAATCTGATAAAGAAGCACGAGTACGATCTACGAGTACGAGACGTACTGAAAGCTCTGCGAAAGCGTATCCGATTGATTGGAACACATGGTGGCCTTTTGAACGAGCAACAGGCAACGCACTTAAACAACTCAACAAGCGCCAACCAGCAGTGTGCTTAGACGATTTTGATGACGCACTATTATGAGTCTTGTTACGCTAGATTTTGAAACTTACTATGATTCCAAGATCAAACTTGGATTCAGACATCAAACGACGGAAGAGTACATTCGTGATCCACGATTTGAAGTGATCGGTGTCGGCTTGCAAGTCGATGAAGGTAGCCCCGTTTGGTGTACAGGAACCCACGATCAAGTGGGAAGCTTTTTAAGATCGTTTGGGTTGCATGAGTGTGTTGTGCTTTGTCATAACACGCTTTTCGATGGAGCAATTCTCAGTTGGCTCTTTGGCATCAAACCTGCGTTCTTAATTGATACGCTCTCTATGGCTCGCGCTATTCATGGTGTCGATGCCGGTGGCTCACTCAAGGTTCTAGCTGAGAGATACAAACTTGGCATAAAAGGTGAGGAGGTGGTTGCCGCCGAAGGCAAGCGCCGTATGGACTTCACTCCAGAGGACTTGGCGCAATACGGTAGATATTGCATGAATGACGTTGATCTCACTTATCGGCTATTCCGAGAATTGGTGAAGAACTTTCCCGATGACGAGATGGACTTGATTGACATGACCTTGCGCATGTTTACTGAGCCTAGTCTTGAGGTCGATGATGCTATGTTGATTGACAGACTCGAAGAACTTCAACAAGAAAAGTCTAAACTGTTGCAGAGTCTAATGAGCCAGCTCGATTGCCATACTGAAGAAGAGGTACGTAAAAAGCTATCAAGCAACAAACAGTTTGCCAAGGTATTAGAAGATCATGGCATCAAGCCACCGATGAAGATAAGTCCACGCACAGGGAAGGAAACGTATGCCCTTGCAAAGAATGACGAAGGCTTTATCGCACTTACTGAGCATGAAGACCCACTCATTGAGCAACTCTGCTCGGTGCGACTTGGAACCAAGTCTACGATTGAAGAGTCAAGAATTGAGAGATTCATTGACGTGGGCAAGCGTAACGAGGGCTGCCTTCCCATCCCGCTCAAGTACTATGGTGCGCATACAGGCAGGTGGTCTGGCTCTGATAAGGTAAATTTCCAAAATCTTCCCAGTCGAGACAAGAAGAAAAAAGCTCTCAAGAACGCAGTCGTTGCACCTCGTGGCTACCTTATCTGCAACAGTGATTCATCTCAGATCGAAGCGCGTATCCTTGCGTGGCTCGCAGGTCAGGACGATGTGGTTGAGCAGTTCGCCAATGGCGAGGATGTCTATTCCATCTTCGCATCAAAGATTTTTGAGCGACCCATCTCAAAAGCCAATCCTGTGGAACGGTTCGTTGGTAAGACTTGTATTTTGGGTTTGGGCTACGGCACTGGAGCGTTGAAACTTCAACACACGCTAAAGACTACGCCGCCCGGCTCTGATGTCACTGAGGAAGAATCCAAGCGCTACGTTGATCTATATCGGGAAGAGAACAGCAAAATCATCACGCTTTGGAAAGATGGTGATGGTGTTGTCAAGGACTTGTCACTTTGGGAAAACAAAAAGCCTTATTGGTTTGGTGAACACAAGTGCGTCAAGGTCACACAAGAAGGACTGTATCTGCCCAACGGCTTGTGGATTCGATACCCCAACCTCAAGAAGTTCACTGAAGGATCTAAATCTGAATACCGCTACGAGTCACGCAAGGGCCCTGTGTCACTGTGGGGTGGCTCCCTGGTTGAGAACGTGGTGCAAGCCTTGGCTCGGATTGTTGTGGGTGAACAGATGCTGGTGATCAAAAAGCGCTACCCCGTGGTGCTGACGGTGCATGACGCCGCTGTGGTATTGGTTAAAGAGGAGGAGAAAGACGAAGCCGAGGCTTTTATCGTCGAGTGCATGTCCACGCCCCCTGCCTGGGCTAAGGGTTTACCCGTAGCTTGCGAAGCAAAATTTGCCAAATCCTATGGCGAGTGCTAATATGTCAAGTGAAATTAAGCCTTCCATCATCGAACAGCGGCTCAAGCTAGAAGGCGAAAGGAAGCGCAAGATGGAAGAATTTATTAAACCATATGACCGCAAAGTCTTTAACCCGGCTATGACCAAGCTACGCGAAGAGTGCGCTGCTGAGGGGCACGACATCATCGCTCGCATAACAGGGATATATCGTATTTGTGGCAAGTGTGGTGAGTCATACATAGGAAAAGGCAAATGAGTTTTACTTGGTCGTTCTCGTCCCTCAAGGATTACATCAACTGCCCACGGCAATACCATGAGGTCAAAGTCCTCAAGCGGTTCAGCAAAGGCACTACCGAGCAGATGCTGTATGGCACAACTGTCCACAAGGAATGTGAAGACTATGTAGGTGAGGGTAAACCCTTATCTGATAAGCATAAAAAATTTAAGCCGGTACTTGACACCCTGCTTGAAATTCCCGGCACTAGACTGCCTGAATACAAAATGGCGCTAGACAATCAGGGTAAACCCTGTGACTACAACAAAGGTTACTGGGTGCGGGGGATTGCTGACTTGGTCATCATCGACAAAGACATAGCTTATATCGTTGACTACAAAACGGGTAGCAACAAATATCCTGATCCCAAGCAACTCAAGCTGATGGCGTTGATGCTCTTCGCCCACTTCCCTGATGTGCAACGTATCAAGGCTGGATTGTTGTTCATCGTCTATGATAGTTTTACAGATGAGGAGTACACCCGTGATCAGGTCGAGAGTCTGTGGGGAGCTTTTCGCCCCGATTTGACACGACTGCAAGCCTCTTTTGATAACGATGTTTGGAATCCGCGAAAGACCCCGCTTTGTGGGTGGTGTCCTGTCAAAACCTGTGAGTTCTACAAGGAGAGAAAATGATAGACTATGCTTATCCGATGATGATGGCTGAAAAAGCCTTGAAAAAAGCGCATGACGAGTTGCTAAACAAGCAGTACGATGCTGCAATTGAGGAACTGCTGATTGTGGCTGCTGAAGCCAAGTTAGCAATTAGTTCTGTTAAACATATGAAGGAACAATCCAATGCCATACGTAAACAAACCAAGACCGTACAAGAAAGAATACCAACAGCAGAAAGCGCGCGGGGAACACGAAAGGCGAATGGAGCGGCAACGAGGACGCCGAGCCATTGACAAAGAAGGCACTGACCAAAACGGCAACGGAAAAGCTGACCGCAGGGAAGGTAAAGATGTGGCCCATGTGCGAGCATTGGATAAAGGTGGCTCAAACAAAGATGGTTTGCGAATCGAGTCAGCATCAAAGAATAGGTCGTTCAAGCGTGATTCCAAAGGCAATCTTATCTCTGAAGTCAGCAAACGTGAACGGCGTAAATGAGCATCGCTGTAAGGCGTGAGTGGGCGATGTTGGGTCTTACTGGATTTGCACCCATTTAACCTCGTCTGCTGAGCGGCGGTTGATTCTCCCTTTCGGACCGCGACAAGTTCAGCCGACTAGCCCCCGTAAGGGGCTACGTTTAATTTAGTTAAGGACAGTAATGAATGTAATTAAAGATATGGTTGTGCATATGCACATCCCGTCACAGGATTTGAGCTTACTGACGGATCACATCGACAGAGTTGAAGTGATCAAAGACGATGGCGAAGAGGCAGAAGTCATAGTCTATTGGGGTTTGCCTGAAATGCAAAGGCTGGTGCGCATGTATGGCGATGCGCCCTCTCCGATGGAGAAGCACTACGACTGGCCCGGCTTGTACAAACCCTTTGCACACCAAATTGTCACGGCGTCATTCTTGGCGCTCAGAGACCGCGCATTTTGTTTCAACGAAGCAGGTACTGGCAAGACGTCCTCAGTGATCTGGGCGGCAGACTACTTGATGAACCAAGGGCTTGTGAAACGGGTGCTGGTGATCTGTCCACTCTCCATCATGTACTCAGCATGGCAAGCAGACATCTTCAAGACAGCCATGCACCGAACGGTTGGCGTAGCTTATGGAGATACTACACGACGCAAAAAAGTGATTGCCGGTGAGTACGAATTTGTCGTTGTCAACTTCGATGGCGTATCAACGGTAGCTGAAGACATAAGTAAGGTAGGGTTTGACCTAATTGTAATTGATGAAGCGAACGCTTATAAAACTGTTTCTACCAAACGCTGGAAAACCTTGGCAAAACTTCTCACTCCGTCAACCCGCCTGTGGATGCTCACGGGTACGCCTGCATCGCAGTCACCACTAGATGCGTTTGGGTTGGCTAAGCTCATCAACCCTGGTGCTATACCCAAGTTCTTTGGGCCATGGCGTGACCGAGTGATGCACCAAGTAAGCAAGTTTAAATGGGTTCCCAAGGCAACCGCTAAAGCCGATGTACATCGTGCCCTACAACCCGCGATTCGGTTTGAGAAAGCTGACTGTCTTGATCTACCTGAGGTGGTCTACCAAACACGCCATGTGCCACCCACTGCGCAAGTCAATCGCTACTACCGCATACTGCGTGATCAGCTGTTGATGGAAGCCGCTGGTGAGCAGATCAGTGCAGTCAACGCCGCTGCCAAACTAAGCAAGTTGCTTCAGATATCAGGCGGTGCTGTTTATGCTGACAACAAAGAAATCATTGAATTCGATGTCTCTCCAAGACTGAACATGCTCATGGAGGTCATAGATGAAACCACCAACAAGGTGTTGGTGTTCGTGCCATTCCGCCACACGATTGATCTGGTGGGTAAATTTTTAAATGAACAAGGGGTAGTAAATGAAGTCATCAATGGAGATGTAACCGCAAGCAACCGCTCTGACATCATCAACCGATTTCAGACGCAAACCAATCCACGAGTTTTAATCATCCAACCACAAGCCGCATCGCATGGGGTGACATTGACTGCCGCCGACACTGTTGTGTTCTGGTCGCCTGTCATGTCTGTGGAAACCTACTTGCAATGCATAGCGCGTATTGACCGTGTCGGGCAGAAGAATTCTATGACAGTCGTCCATCTACAAGGATCGGAGATTGAGAACAAGATTTACACGATGCTACGAGGCAAAGTCAATATGCACCAAGGCTTGGTTGATCTGTACAAACAGGAGTTAGGAATCAAATGACAGAAGTTGAATTGGATGCGCCCCCCGTCGGCGCGACGAATGTTGAAGAATTAGTAAAAACCTACTTGACAATTAGAAATGAGCGTGAGAGAATTCAGGCTGAGTGGGAAGCCACTGACCGCGAATTCAAAAACGAGTTGAGTATGATTGAACAGTCCCTGATGGTGGTGTGTAACGAGAGCAATGCAAAATCGATTCGCACCGATGCTGGTACAGTCTTTCGCCGCCTCAATGAACGATACACAGTCGCTGATGGCGATCTCTTTCGCAAGTTTGTCATGGAGAATGAGGTGCCCGAATTATTCGAGGCACGCATAGCGCAATCGCGCTTCAAAGAATTCATCGCTGAGAGGACTGACGAAGGTCTGCCACCCGGCGTGAATGTCATGAGGGAATTTGCTGTCGTTGTACGCAAGCCCTCTTAATCAGTAAGTTCAGTAAAAAGGAAATCAAATGAGTAACGATCTCGCAACTTTGTTCTCGGGCAATCTCGCGCCCGTTGAAGGTCTGGATGATGACACACTGGCAGTCGCTGGTGGTGCGCGTCAAAGCAAGCGTATCTCTATCAAAGGTGGAGTGTTCCGCAAGTACGCTGGTGGTAAAGAAATTGGCGCAATTGAAGATCGCCACATGAATATCATCTTTGTCAAGATGGCTCATAAAGCCTCTCGTATGTATTACGAGAAGGGTTACGTTGAAGGCCAGAAGGTCAGCCCTGCTTGCTGGTCTACTGACTCTGAGGCTCCCGATGCAGATGTCAAATCTCCAGTCGCATCTTCATGCCGTGACTGCCCCAAGTCTGTGCAAGGTTCTGGCGCACAGGGTACCGGCACTGCATGTCGCTTGTCTTGGCGCACCGCTGTGGTTCTTCCCAATGATCCGGGTGGTGATGTTATGCAGTTGGTTCTTCCCGCTACCTCTGCTTTCGGCAAAGAGGATAATGGCAAGTTCCCATTCCGTCCTTACATCCAGCATCTAGTGTCCCACAATGTGTCGGCTGGTCGTGTTATCACGCGCATGGCGTTTGACACCAAGTCACCCACACCCAAGGTGATGTTCGCTCCCGCTGGTAAAGTGCCTGATGAGGATCTGCCTATCATTGCTCAACAAGCTAAGAGCCAAGCTGCTGAGAGTGCCATCAAGATGAACGTCTATCAGATGGATACTGCTGGCGAAGAGGCAGCTCAGCCTGAGCGTGTTGACCGCACCGTTCAAGAAAGCGATGAACCCGTCAAACGCGAGTCTGCAAAAGCGCCTGACGAAAAAACTATTTCTGACGTTGTCAAGAAATGGTCTAAAAAATAAGAGGAAAATATGCCACGGACATACAGTGAACCTTTCTTGATTGAACTTTATAAGGCAAACCCTAACAAGACTGGGACAGCTTTAGCACTAGCATGTGTTAAAGCCAACATTCCAACCAAGTACGTTGCGGAAGCACTAGAGGTCAGTCGCATGACAGTATTCAGCTGGTTCCGTGGCAAACCTATCCGTCACAAGAACATGCTGAAAGTGGAAGTACTGACGGATCTTATTGAGAGCGACACGGCAAAGGGTATCCTCCCCGCAAAAAATACTGCCGCCGCAAAGACATACATTGAGGAGATGATAGGACGTAGTATTTGATTTATGGGGCGGTACTGCGGGTTAGCGCCGCTTGGACTTTGTGCATTTGTTGTCTCACACTGCTTTATGTGAGCCGCCCCACCCCTTTTAACGAGCGAACTCAGTTCGCTCTTTTCAACTCTGCGAGACATGCTAAAACAATTCTACGAGAAAGCATTGCCGAGTCAGGGTGTCTATTGTGTCGGTGCAGTCATCAACAACAAGATGAAGCACCACTTTTCCAAGACACTCGACGGCGTCCTCAAAACTATTGAGGAACTGAAAGATGATGGCTATGACTTGTTCACAGCCATGGGTACGTTTAGTGGATACAGTCGCAAGGCTGATGACTGTTTGTACCTTAGATCATTTTTTATTGATCTGGACGTGGGTGATACCAAACACCCCGACAAAGACACAGCGCTGGCAGAACTCCAGCGATTGTTAGATAAGACAGGTCTACCTGAACCTGTCGTCACTGATTCGGGCGGTGGCATCCACGCATACTGGATCATGGACGAAGACATCCCCAAAGATGTATGGAAGCCAGCCGCAGAGATATTTAAAACAATCTGCCTTGAACACATAGCAATCGACCCCGTGGTCACAGCAGATGTCGCACGAATCATGCGGTGTCCAGAGACGTTCAATCAAAAAACGGGAACTCCACGCCCCACGTCGATCATTACTGATGAGATTCACGTATATAGCTGGCAGGAGTTCAAATCATTTTTGTACGGTGATTTAAACGAAATCATTGAAAGGCCACAAGAAACGCAGAACATCCTTGCAAGCGTGCCAAAAGGTCTAGATGAAGACACCAAGTCGATACTTAAACTCGACAACTTCCCACGTACTTTTGAGACCCTTGCTGAAAAAAGTTTGAATGGAAGCGGATGCAACCAAGTCGTGAACATTCTGATGAATGCGTCAACACTTGAAGAACCTCTGTGGTGGGCTGGTTTATCACTAGCAAAATTTTGTGATGATGGGGCCACAGCCATCCACAAGATGTCAGAAGACCACCCAGAGTACAACTATGAAGACACAGAAGACAAAGCAAATCGCCTACCTGCTCCGAGAACCTGCCAATGGTTTGAAGACAACTACCCCGACCATTGTGCAGGATGCGCGCACCGAGGAACTATCACAACACCAATTCAGCTTGCCAAAGAATTCAGACCAGCAGCCACGACAGATAAAGCGGAATCAATTTGGCAGGAAGCGAATCCCCAAAAAGTTCCTGATTTCCCCGAGTTTTTATTCCCATTTATGAGAGGTCAAATGGGCGGCATCTACTTCATGCCCGCACCAAAGATTGACAAGAAGGGTGTCAAACACCAAGATGACCCTATCCTTATTTTGTCAAGTGATCTGTTTCCACTAACCCGTATGGTCAGCCCACACGACGGCGAGTGCTTACAGATGCGCTTGGTCTTGCCCAAAGACGGACATCGTGATTTTCTTTTGCCAATGAAGCATGTATATGCCAAAGAAGCATTTAAGGCAATCATGTCAGCGAATGGCGTGTTCTTCGCCTCAAACGTGGACCAGCATCTTATGAACTATGTAATTAAATGGGGACAATACATGCAGACTACCGATAAAGCACTTCAAATGCGCATGCAGATGGGGTGGACCGCTGAGCGTACAGATCAAGCATCATGGCCTGATAGACACTTTGTTGTGGGCACCAAGGAATTTTTAGCAGATGGTACCGAGGTTGTTGCACCATCATCGCCTTTTGTCAAGGGCTTATCACGGCACCTCAGGGAAAACGGTTCTTTTGAGCGTTGGCGCGAGTCGATGGATTTCTTCAACAAGCCGGGCTTTGAGATGCACGCCTTTGCTGCTTTCTGTGGTTTTGGCTCTCCACTCATGTGTTTTACTAACACGACAGGTGTCACAGTCAACCTACTGGGGCGCTCAGGATGTGGAAAAACCGGCGCAATGTATGCGGGACTTAGCTTATTTGGGCACCCAAAAGACCTTAGCGTGGTCAAAGCGACAGACAACGGCTTTACTCAGCGGTATCTTGGCCTACACAACATGCTGTTTGGTTTGGATGAAGTTGGTGACAAAGATGGTAAAGAATTGGGCACGTTGATACACAACGTCTCCCACGGTAAAGCCAAGATCAGGGTGCAGGGGTCTATCAACGCAGAGCGTGAACATGAATTGCCTGCTTCTTTGATAGCGCTACTCACAGCTAACCACTCGCTCTATGGCAAATTGGAGCTGCTCAAGTCAACACCTGATGGTGAAGCAGCGCGTCTGATTGAGCTACAGGTTCATAAGCCGAAGTTCTTAGAGGAGAACGGGCGCATGGGTGAGCATATCTTCGATGCGTTTCGTTTCAATTATGGACATGCTGGGCCTATGTTCATCAAACACATCTTGCGAAAAGGTGAAGATTATGTGCAGCAGCACATTGGCTTTTGGAAAGACAAATTCTTATCTGACTTTGGTGTCCACACCGAATACCGCTTTTATGAGAACCTGATCGGCGTAAACTTTGGTGGCGCAGCTATCGCTATTGAGGCTGGCATCGTTGAGTTTGATCTTGACCGTATCTACCACGAGGTTGTGCGCGAGCTTATCATGATCCGAGACAACGTGGTCAAAGTTAACAAATCTGACTACGAGTCGGTGCTTGGTGACTACATCAACAAGAACATGGGCAACATTCTGGTTATCAAAGATGGCAAGGTGTCTATGGAACCACGCGGTCAGATCGTTGGGCGCATTGTCAGCGAAGAAAATCTTTTACAAGTATCTAAGACTGACTTCAAGAAATATCTTGCAGAACGTCAGATCAGTACGAGGGAGTTTGAGTTTGACATGCGGCAGAAGAAGATTCTGTTTGATGACAAGAAGGGTCGCCTAACTACAGGTTGGAAGACCGCGATCCATGTAGACCCGGCATACTTGTACTGGTTCAAGACAACCCCGCCAGATGGATTCTTCAGCGCCGCCGATGACAACTGAACCTGAATGGATTTTTCCATTTCAAGGCATGGAAGTGGGTGACAGTTTCTTTGTCCCCACTCTCAGGTTTGCTGAGATGATCTACTCAATTGATTGTGGTGCCAAGCGCCACGGCATACGGGTCAAGACCTTTGTCACCACCAAAGACAAGCACCTTGGTGTGCGCACATGGCGCATTGGTTAGGGTTCAACTCCGTATGCTTTATAGGTCTCAATCATATTACGCTTAACAATGTTTTGTTGGAGCGTAAGTATTTTGACCAAGTCACGGCGTACTTCAGGAGGTAGGCGAGTATCCAAGCGGGTTGCCTTAGCGTCTGAACGTAGCTGTTTAAGTTCACCGTTGACTTGTTTGTTGAACATGTCCACGATCATTTCATTCATCGGATAAGCGTTTGTGTAGCGAGCATACGCTTCTGGATTAGTTTTAAACTGATTGATTTGTTTTTCCATATCAAGAATTTGTTGCTCAACTTTAGTGAACTCACGCGAGTCTACATTGGAACGCGCACCGAAGAACGAGCCAAACAACGGCAAGTCAGTCTTGGGATTAAATGGTGGACGGCTATTTTTGGGATCAACGATGCCATGGGTCAATTCAGCAAAGCGTGAGATACCATCAATGTAGCTGTTAGCAAGGAAGTACAGTGTATTGGGACTGATGTCAACGTTTAAGTTGCCAATCGTGCTGTTCGTAACATAGATAGCAGCTTCTTTGTACATCTCAGGAATCTTGTCCCCACCAGTGTAGGCATCACCAAAGCGACGGTTCTGATCGTTATAGATGTCTTGGCCAAGACCATTCTTATTCAAAGCAAACTCAAGTAATGGCCGTGCGACGCTTGGTGCAATTGAATCCAAGAAGAAGTTCAGTGGCATTTCCTCCACAGGCATACGCGAGACAGGGATTGGCACAAAGGAATCCAGCGCGATTTGCAAGAACATATTTGATGCCATCTCTTTGAACGACTGACGACCAGCGCCAAAAGCGGCAATCTGCGCGCCACTTGCCATAAATGCGCCTAAACCGAAACCCCAAGGCATCTGGAAAACAACAGGCTCTTTGATTCCAATAGCCTCTGTAATCTTGCGTGGGATATGAAAACGCGCAAAGCGAGTCCACTGTTGCATGTTATCTGTTGCTACAGCATTGCGGCCTAGATCATCGTCATCAGAGAACATAGCAGCCATCATGTATGCCACGATACCGAGACCTGTCAAGCTCGCAGTCATGATTCGAGCATTACGAGCCTGCGCTTCATAGTTCTTTTTGAATGTATCCTTGGCTTCTTGATCCAAATTGGGATCCAAACGCGCCATTGCTCTATCCACAGAGCCAGGGAAAGCAGGAGCAACAGCTTCAATTGCTCGCACAGCGCCGGTGGCGGCGGGGCGGAAGAACATGTATGCAGCACCTAAAGCTTTACCATACTGACCCACTTGCTCAAAGTTAGCAAGATTTTTGGCGTAGGCAACCGCACGAGTCGTAGCGGCATAGTCTGTGTCACCTCGTGCTATGGCATTCTCTTTAGCGATCTTGTAAGCAGCAGCGCGGCTTGCAATTTCAAACATGTCCGTCCATGTATCGACAAACTTTTCAAACTGCTCTTTTTTGGTCATGATGCCGGAGCGACCAAGTTCCTTGTGCAACTCTTGGAAGTTGGACTTGATAGACATGCCTTGCAGATAGGACACCATGCCGCCCTTGTTAATGAATTCAATCATCGACTGTAGATACGGGTCGTTGGTTTTGGCTGATTTTTCCAATTCACGCAAAGCGGCTTGGCTTTTAGCGTCGCCCTTCTCATACAGGATAGCGACCTGCATGGCTTTGTACATGCCGTTCTTAGCCAACACCATGGTGGTGATGTCTTTGATGAACCGCGCCGCTGCCGCTGGCCCCATCTCAGCACCAATTGTGAAAGCATTGGTCAGCGCATCGCGCACAAAGTTCATTGGCGCAAACTGGAAGTTATAGCGGGTGTGCTGTTTGCCCGCAAAGCTGGTGATTTTGTTTGCTATGTCAATAAACGGTTTGGCCTTCTCAAACGTGCGACGGATTGAGTTCAACAGTTTAGGATCGTTGACTTTAAGTACGTCAATACTGCCATCTTCGTTGTAGTGGAAGATGGTGTTCTCGCCCTTGTACTTGTTGGGGTCAAGTTTTTGACGTTCCTCAAAAGTGATGTGCTCGATTTTGCCCGGAATCAGTTTTTGGTTAATTGCATTTCTAACCGACAAGGTCACATCTTTCAGACCAGCACGCAATGCAGAGCGCGTTGCGTCAGACATGAGTTGCAAAATTGGATTATTGGATACCGAGAATCGACCTTCCATGGCGCTGGGCATATCTTGGAACTCGCGCCCCTTGCCCATTTTGTGAAAGTCAAGCTCTGTCTCGTCTTCTTTTGTAACACCTTTAAATGGCGCATAGTATTGCCAGCCATAAAAGTTCACCCTGTTGTTTACCGGGTAAGACCAATAGTTAGATAAACTATTTAGATACGCCGTGTTGTCAGTCAATGTCTTCATAGCTGCCAACACTTGATCGATCTCTTCTTTGTGCGGGTGCTTCTCATACTGAGCCTTGATAAGCGCGGCTGATTCAGGAGAGATACCTGTCGCAGAGTACATGGCTTCGTTGGTAAAGTCTGTAGACAGTTTTACAGGTTTACCTTGCTTATCTACCTTTTCCTTGGGGCTGCTACCTAACGGATCAACATACCTAGATGGTTGAGGCACGCCATCTTTATAAACAATGTTGCCGTTCTGGTCTTTAGCAAAAACAATGGTATCCAACTCAGCACGCAACTGCTTGGCTTGATTCTCGTTTAAGCGTTTGGTATTAAGAATCTTGATAATTTGGTCACGCCGATCAGCAGGGCTGATAGTGCCATTGGCTAGTGTTTTGCTCTTACTCAGAGGTACATTCATCAAATACTTGATCATCCGGCGCTCAGGTTCGTGAAGAGCTTCGGTGATTCGATGCAAGCGGTTTAGGGCTTCGTTAGTATCAAGCCCCATAGCCTTGGCAAAGTTACTGACGGCAGTATTGAGCTGCTGTGATGGATCGGCAATATATCGATTAAAGAAATTTCTTGCCAAGCCGGTAGACAAAACAATCTGCTCATAGATGTTATTGATCTTATCTGCACCTTCACGGTAGATTTTTCCCGCCATGTCCAATGTGCGTTCCCATGCACGGATGTGGTAGCGATCATTTTGGAACTCAGTTGCAGTCTGTTGCCAACCAGCAACCGTAGTCAAGCGCTCTTTCCAATACTTCCAGCCGCGTGGTTTTTGATCTTCTTTGAGGTTGTAAGCAGGATCAGATTCGTCAATTCCTTTTACTTCACGCCCTTTCTCAACACCCTCGGCTTTCTTTGCTGATAAATACCCCAAGTTGATTGGTTCAATTGGTGCAGAGGCAATATCTTCCAGTGCAGCGTTCAGCTCCATCATGAAGCTGTTATTTTTTGTTGCACCAATTGGCACACCAAGGATGCCAGCAATAGCCCGCTTAAATGCAGACCACATGTTCTTCTGATCAGGCAGGATCGTATAGATCGGCTCCATACTTAGCCCAAGCTTTGCACCCTCATCAAATGCCTGCGCCTCGCTGTAGTTGACACCTACAAGCTCTAGTTCAGCTTGGAAAAACCGATCAGACAGCGCATAGGCCAAGAACTCAAACGGGTTCTCATAGGCTTGTGGGTAAGCTTCACCAAGTTCGACTTGACTCTGGCGCATGATTTTGAGAATCTGCTCAACGCCTTTAATTTGGCGCTCAGATAATTGATTCTTTTTGCCAGTCATGTACAGATCCATGACTTTGACAGATGCAGCGTGGAGAATCTCATGCAGCAGAGTCGTCACCGACAAGCCGTTCACTTTATCCAACGTGATGGTGTCAGTCATTGGGTCATACTGACCAAGATCATTGTCGGTCAGTGGTTTGTCAGATATGACAATTTTTGTTTTTAGCCCCAACTTGCTAATCAAACGTAAGATTTGACCAGCCATCTTGTTGCGGGCATCTGAGTTTTTAGTCAACTTATCAGCCAAAATCTCCATAACCGCTTGGAGACTATTTGGGCTTTTCTCAATCGTCTTGATGATGTCAGGTGGAAGCTGATAGCCAAGATTGCCAGTAAATCTGGTAGAGCCAGAAAAGCGCTCATACATCTTTTGCAGACGCTCAAGCTCTTTTTTAGATTGCTCGGTTTCTCTGCGCACGCGCTCACGATGTGCTTCTAAAGCTTTTTGTTCTTTTTCTTTGGCCTCAGCCGTAATATTTTGTTTCTCGTTGATGATCTGTTGGCCAGCGGCAAAGAACGCTTCCTCTTGCTTAAGACCAGCATTGCTGGCAATCTTACCTAGGTAAGCAATCTGGGCATCACGAGATAAATCACGCCAACGAGGAAACTGTATGCCTGCTAGTTTGCCAATCTCTCGACGGTTATCTTCGTAGCCTTTAACGATGCGCTGCTCATCAGCAGTCAATTGTTTGTCGCTACGGCTGCGGGTTAGTTTGTAAAAGTTGATGAGTTCATCAGCCGCTACGCGGTGCGCATAAATGTTGCCAAGCTGATTGGTTTTAAGTGCTGAGAAATAAACGTCTTTTTCAAGATTTTTCCACTCAGGCAAAAAGTATTGATCAGGACCAAGATCTTCTAGCTGATCAGAAATATCATCAGCTTCTTCATCAGTGGTAGCTTCCTTGTACTTTTTTTGTAGCTCAAGGCGTTTGTTATTGTGTTCTTCAGCCGCTCGGTTATGTTCATCGCGCACTTTGTTATAAATATCTTGCGCTTCTTTTGCTTGAGAAAAAAGATTAGCTTGTCGCTGGCTGCTTGGTAAATCAAACTGTTTTAGAACCGCATCTAACCGTTTCTGTTCTTCCGCCGGAAGACTGTAATCCAAGCCGTAACGCGCAGACTCTTTATTTTGCGATTCTTTTAATGCCCGCTCACGGGCTTGACGTTCTTCTTGCTCATACTTTTGCCCAAGCTCCATTGCAGCCCGCGTATTTTCTTGGGGCGACATATTAGGGTCGTACTTATACGCGGGATGCGTATCGTTTTGAACGGCGACAAGACTGGGGTTTTTCTCACCCGTGCGCAGAAAATGTTGCAACCACCCTGTAATAGTTGTTGGCTGCTTAGCCTTGAGCGTGCCTGCTTCACCCGGCTCATCAAGTGAAATATTTTCGTAGGTGGACTGAGCTGTGCCTAGTTCTTGCTCAAGTTTGTTTAAAGCAGCAAGTTTGTTTTTAATTTTAGGATGGTTCTGGGGCAAACCGTCGTCAATAATCATGCTCTCCAGCTCATACCGACGAGTCTTGAGTTCTTCGGCTTTACTGGGCTGCGCTGCGGGCTGAGCGGGAACAGCAGGGGGCTGAGCAGGGGGAGTTACTGTAGCGGGTTGTGCTCCTTTTCCAACATTAGCTGCTCCAGCAGTCCCTCCAGCAACATCCACTCCACTTGTGTCAACTCCGGCAAGTTCTGTGGTGGCTTCTCCGGTAATGGGTTTGCCAACCATTTCAGTGCCAGCTCCAGCTGGCTGTTGTTCAGTTCCTGTAACACTTGGCGCTCCTTGTTTCGCAAGATGGTCACGAATCATTTGAACGCCATCAACGTTCTTTGTCCCAACGGGAATAGAAATACCAAGATTCTTTGCTATCTTACGGTAATCAGATTGTTTAATAGCCTCGCCCGAATCAATTTTGGCAACGTAAGATTGCGCATCAGTTATAGCCTGTTCAGGTTCAACCAGAGGCGCAGCTTCTTTTTTTGTTTTTTCAACCGGTGCCGCTGGAGGTGCAGGTGTGATGTCCGTTGCATCACCTGTCATAGTGACAGTTGACTGTAGAGCTTTTTCTAGCTCAGGATCAACAGCAGGATTTTGGTTTTCTGACTCAGTTGTTGTAATCTCAGACGATGGTTTCCGGTCTGCTTCTTGCTCGTTCTTTTTAGCCAGTTCAGCAAACTTATTAGTCATGTGAGTGCGCGCACCGCCAATTCCACCGGGCACGACTGACATACCGAATGCCGCCGCTGCCGTATCAATATACTCACGCAAAGCCTCAGCGTCGGTCAAAGACAGTTTGGCACCATAGCGCTCAGCTAAAGTCTGAATTTCCTCTGCTGGAATTTCTTTGAGACCAGTTATGCCAATTCTTTTAGCAATATCAACAGCTAGATATTTAGAAGCCTTTTCACCAATCTTGAGCGAGTCCAGACCAATCTTGTTGATGAAGTAATCAGCCACACCATGTGCAATTGCTGCTGGTACGACACGGCTTAACTCGACATTTTCAGCGCCACCAAGCTCCTCAACCGCACGACTTGTGACTTCACCCATACCATGAAAGGCAGCCTGCTCAGCCATGCCAGCCTTAGTGCCAGCCTTAGCACTCATGCTAACCAAAGCTTTTTTGGCTTGGTCTTGCACATAGCGTTGTGCAGCTTCTTCGCCAGACTCTTTGGCAATTTTTTCAGCAGCTTCCCGTACGCCTTGCTTGACAAGATTTTTAGATAACGCACCAGTAATAGCACCAGGCAATGCCCCAACACCAGCGCCAGTCAATGCCCCAAGGCCCGCACCAATTCCCATGGCAGCGAATGTTTCAGCAAGGTTAGCCACACCTGAGCCCATTTGGTATGGCAGCCAGTCAGTGACAACAGAACCAATACCTTTTTCCCAAGCCTTGAGGAACGAATCAGACTCACGCACAACTTGCTGTGCTTGACCCGCATCCATTCTCTCAACGCCGCTTTCGACCAAAGCTTGACCGGTTTCCTCAGCACCCATCTTCTTGGCAATCAAGCCAGTCAAAACTTGAGCCCCGCCAGCAGTTTCTTTTAGCTGAGGTAAATAATTGCGGATGCCACGGATAAAGTCGCTGGATGTATCCTCATCCGACAGAACTTGAGGTTCTGCGGTAGTAGCTCTTGGCTTGGGTGCCGGGGCAGGCGTAGTTGTTGGAATAGGTTGCCCTATACCTCTACTTGAAATTGCATCAACAATTTCTCTATAAGTAAAACCGTCTTTTAATGCGCCTTGAACATCAAGGTTCATTTTTTGACCAAGCGCAGCTGCAATCTCTTCGTCTGTAAACCCGTCTTTACGAGCACCTTCAATATCAAGGTTCATGAATTACCTCGTCAAAAGTGGATTGCTGGCAGCTTCTCTACGTTTATTTTGCAGGTCAGTTACTACTCTAGCAGCGCGTGTAATATTGTCATTATTACCCGATGCAATTGCGGCTTTTAGTTGAGATTCAGCCGTTGCTAACTGCTGAGTTAAAACATCCACTTTATTTTGTGTTTCATCTACTAAAGATTGTGGAATATTGCCATACCTAGGACGGCCCGAAGTTTCCGCTGGAGCTGGAGCAGGAGCTGGGGTGGAATCAGGTGATGCCGCTGGTGTAGGGGCATTTTTAAGTCCAAGACGTTCTGCCGCTGCATTTATACGAGCAGGATCAGGTGCAGCCCCGGGCTCGGGTGTAGCCTTGGGTTTGCCAGAAGAAGTAGATGGAGGATATTCTGCGCCATCAACTCTAGCTCTAGCACGTTCAACGGCCTCGTCAGCATTTCTACGCATTTCATTAAATGATTTATTGAATCCTTCTAATTTTTCTTTTCCGTTAGCAATCATTTTTTGTATATTAGGAGGTTGACCTTTTGGATCCATATTAGCAAAACGAACTGCTTCTAAATACTCAGGATTTTTTGAGATATTTGCAATTTTGGCTTCAATGTTAGCTTGTATACCGACAGCAGCATTGAACAGCGATTCAGCTTTCTGGCCTTTACGGAATTCAACTTCCAGTTTTTTAACTGCCATTGCGCTGTCATTACGCATTTTCTCCAGCGTTTTATGCAGCGCTGCGTAACGTTCATCTTTTTCCAGTTCACGCTTTGCGGTAGCCGCATCACGCGCTGCTTCACGTTTAGCGGTTGCTTCTTCACGCATCTGTTGTTGTTGAAAATCAAACACTTTCTCGTTGAGACGCTGAACTTCTTTTTTAGCGTCTGTTTTAAGTTTCATAGCATTATCAATCTCGCCAATCTTCTCAAGACGGTCAGCTTGATCAATATCTGCAATTGACTTATCAAGATCACGTTTAAATTTCTTGAACTCTTTTTCGTCAGAAATAATGCCTTCTGCGTGTTTACCAAACGCATTCAAACCAGCCACAAGAGTTGGGCCGGGAGTTGAACCCCATTGTGCAAAAAACTGAGCAAGGCGCAATGAGCGTTGACGCTCTGCTTCATCTTTAGCATTTGCACGTTCAGCCATCAAATTGGCACGTTGCTCCATACGGCCTTCAGCCATATCAGGAATACCAGCAGCAGTTAAAGCAGCTTTACGCTCGGCCACGATGTCTGAAATAGGCATTTGAGCTTGGCGCGTTGCTTCAGCATGAATTCCTCTTAGTACAGGTGGAATATTAGTTGCCCCAGCTACAGCGGATCCGGGTGGAGGAGGGGGCGTAGGTGTTTGCACACCAAGAATGCCCTCGGGTGACTGAGCTTGACGAGCTTGCATATCTTGCATGGCTTCAGCTTCACCAGCAGTTCTTTCATCAGCCTCACCGCCACCATTAAACGCAACGATCCCGCCGCCATACATGTGTTGTGTCATCTTCTCAGCCAAGATACCCTTAGCCATTTGTTTGATGCGCTGGCTGGGTGATTCTTTGATCTCCTGCTTGAGCTGATCGATATCCATATCCATCAAGTCAGAATAGACTTCACCACCTACATCATAGCGGGGGACAGATGCCAAGCCACCTTTGGCCATCTCTTTAATGACGCCACCCTTGGCTTTCATCGCGTTGTAGATGTTTGCTCCAGCGCCCAGAGCACCAATACCTTGTGTGAGGTAGTTGGGTTGTGCCACATACTGCTGTGTCGCCACAGACTGCATGGGAAGTCCACGCAACATGTTAGACATGAAGCCCAACTGCATGAGCGGATACTGTTGAGTATTAGCGTAGTCCTGAACAGCCTGATTGATTTTTTGCTGCTCAAGTGCTTGCTGCTGTGCGCCAGTCTGTGCTTGCAGACCTAAAATGCCTTGCTGCGCCTGAAGTGCCTGCCCGCCGATTCCTGCGAGTTGACCAGCACCCTGCATGGCTTGGTTGTATGCGGCTTGTTGAGCGCCAATACCTTGACCGTACATGCCAGCGCCAGCCTGCAAGCCTTGTAGCCCAAGATTAGCCCCAAACTGCTGGGCTTGTTGCGCTTGGTTAAACGCTTGGTTATAGCCCTGACCAACAATATTGGAAATGTTTTGTCCCAGATTGCGCTGGCGCTCCGACTCCATTAGACCTTGACGAGAGCCACCAAACGCGCCTTGTTGTGCAGCCTGTGCTCTTGCTTGTTGCCCAGCTATATTTGACTGACGGGTAGCTTCTGCAATTTGCGGAGCAAGGGCAGACTCAAGATAGGGGTTCATGTAAGCCTGAACCGCATAGGGATTAGTAGCTTGTCTAGCGTACTGTTGTCCAGCACCCGCAGCTTGCCGTCCCATACCATACAAACCTTGCGCTTGACCAGCGGTTCCCATCGCGCCAGCAATACCCATTCCAGTAATATCTGCGGCTTGCCCGTAGGTAGATGGCAATCCAAGGTTAGCTACGCCAGCCTGCGCCTGTTCTTGTAACGGCTGAAACCCAGCAATTGACTTGCTAGGGTCATACGACACCATATTGCCTTGCTCGTCATAGGTACCACCATAAGCACGATATGGTTGGAATCCTGTGATTTCAGTGCCACCACCCTCGGTAGGCTGTGTCTGAAACAGCTGCTTCTGGGTAGCACCAAGCATCGTCTCGACATACGGACGAGCATATTCAGGTACGTTTGTTTGATAACTTGTCGATGTGGTTTCTGTGGGCCGCCCACCGCCACCGCCGCCTTTACCCATGCTGGACTCCTTCAACGGGCAACTCAAAAGTTACCCAATGGTCTTGAAAACCGTCGTCTTTAAAAATTTTTGCCCAGCCACGCCGAGCAGTCGCTTCGATTCCGTCGCATCCTGTGTCACGAGCAAACCGCTGTAGCAGTTCTAGCATCGGTACTTTCCACTCATGCAAGTCCTCGCCACCGCAAAAAGACATGCAAAGAAGTTTTCGTTTTGGGTACGTGACAAAATCAGTCACGACTGCACCCTTTATTTTGCCCTCATTAAAGGCAACCCACAAGACGTGATCATAATCTGTAATTGAATCAAGAATATCATCAGCCGTGTAGCGCCCATAAGTAAATTCTGCCGCCTTCTCCATAAAAGGAACGATCTGACTCCAGCATGTTTGAACATACTGTTTAGGGACCATGGAGACTTCAATCATTTGGGCATGTACTTGGCAGGATTGATTTGCTTACCTTGTTTTGGATTGCCAGTACGCGCTCTGCGTACTTTTTTCATCATTTTGTCAAGTTCTTCTGCACCAGCTTTGGTAGATCCATTCCCAAGATGTGACACCACATCAGCAGGAATTACAAACTCACCATCTGCCAGCCGAGCCGGTTGTTTACTACCAATCATGGCAGGGATATCGTCACTCATGCCATCTCCAGGCCCACTCAATAGACGAGGATTCCCACCAGCAGCGTAGCCACCAAGACTAGCAATACCACCCCCAGCAAAGTTCATCTGCCCGTTCATTGGGTTAACTCCGGTGTCGGTGCCAGAAGCCAGCATTTCACGAGGTACGGGGGTCTGCCATGCGTTAGCGTACTGACTCTGCGACAGTCCTGCCTGCGGGTAGTTAGCGTTCATGATTCCTACTGGACCGCCATTTGCATAAGCCTGCATGATGCCACCCTGCGCAGCGGTGATATCTTGATATTGTTGTTCTTGGCCAGCTTTTGTACCGATTGGAGCCAGATTCAATTGACCCAATCCTTGAGGACGTGGCATACCCTGACCTTGCATACCCGTGCGCTTATTGACTTTAGCCATGCGAATCTGCGCAGCAGTCAACGCATCTAGGCGTTGGGTGTCAGGATCGGTATCGTAATAAATACCTGTATCAATACCAGCTGATGGCGCACGACGAGGAGTAGAGTCACTTTCTGCTCCTTCACCAGCCATCATCTTGTAGAATTCCGTGGCACTGGACAAATTGCCACCCTTTTTATAGCTCGGCACATCAGCAATACCACCTTCAGCATAACGACGCGGGGTGTACTGAAATTCAGTTGGATTAGCAACTCTAGGCTGGAAATTAGGAGATATGCTGTACTTAGACAACGACCCAGAATAGGGTTCTAAACTTGAGTAGCTACCACCGGGTGAAAATGCGCCAAGTCTTGCTAGACCGGTAGCGCCAGTAAACATGGCCATACCTTTTTGGAACGGTGACATATTGCCCCACAATTGACCAAGTCCAGAATTACCAGCTTTTTTAGCAGCATCAAGTTCAGCATGAGCTAATTGTTGGTCTAATGTAAGAGGAGTTCCACCAGAACCCGCTTCTATAAATTCGCCACTTGTCATCTCAGCCGCAGCATTTGTCACCTCAGGTATAACAGGCGACGTTGCAGGAAGAGCCTGTGTACCGGTAAGAGTTGGGTCTAAAGCCGCCGATGAAGCTTCCAGATATGCCTGCTGTGCAGGTGTGAGAGCGTTAAGAGCGTTATAGCCTTGAAGCCCAGCATCGGCAAAAGTAGGATACATGTAGTTGGCAAACATAGGCTCTGAGGCAGCGGCAGCAGCTTCGGCACTCATAGCAATTTCGCCAGCCGTTGCAGCTTCGGCGGCTATAGCAGCTGCCGCAGCATCTTCAGCCGCCAACATAACAAAATATTCAGCAATTGGCATGATTTACCTCTTGGATTTCAGGCGACGCCAAACCGGTGCCGCGAAGGTTATGGAGACAACAAAGGGACACATCATCAGTTAATGCTTTGAAAGCATGCTTAGCACCCGCTGAGATTTTGATGATAGAGGGGGCAGTAAATTCACCAAGCAACTCGCCATCTTGCCAAGCTTCAACTGTTCCACGGGAGACCAATGTGATGTGATCATGTGTATGGACATGTTGAGATAAAACAGTCTTAGCCTTTGGAACAGTGTAAGCTCGAACCCAAATATCATCAACCTCAGCAAACTCTACATAGTCTGGCTCGACTCGTTGATACATGGGGTTGTTTTTAAGTTCGTTTATGTTCATGGGTTTGCATATTATCATGTCGGGGGCCTCGACACAAATGATAAAGTAGCCACCACAGAGGGGATGGATGGCATAGCAAAAGGGGAGGTTTGGGCGGCGTAGGCTTCCATATACAAATCGGTGTCAGTTACAGCCGACCACAGTTCTACGGTGTCAGAAGGCTCAAGAAGCACATAAAAGTTAGCCGCTGCAATAATGTGTCCGTCCGTCCCTCCATGTGATGAAATAACGTCAAACCTACTGGATGTTCCCGGCACATCTACCCCGTTAACCCTAAGCCAGATATACCCCGTATGAATCTGGGTATCTGTATTAGCCCACTGGACACTATATTGGTAATTGTATATACCCGGAACATTTACTCTAATACCGTCTGTGCCGTCATTTTCACAGTCATTTATATAATCATTAGTATCAAATGTTATCTGCGTTGCGGTATTTGCAGTAAATATTAAATCAGTTGTCCGTTGGATAGCTGCATAAGGAAATGCCAGATACCCGCCACCCGGGTGTGCATTTGTGCCCTGCTTGGTATCCCCTAATACATTTGACAGGGTTGAACCCAAACCGTTGAAATACAGGCGCAGGACGTTGGTATATTGGTCCTGATACTGCTGCCGAAACTCAGTCGGCGCGACCGGCAATACCGGGGCAACCGGCGGTAATATTGTGGCTTGGCGTACTGTTAAGTGTGGCATTATCTGCGTCCGTCAGGGCGTACATCCAGCCTCGGAGAGCCTAGCTGCCAAGACACCCCCACATCAGAAGAGCTAATCTTGAACGCCATCTGCCTGCCACGGATACGCACATAGGCGTATTGGGTGAACTGCTGGACGTTGTAGGTCTGCTGGTTCTGGTAGTTCTGGGCGCTCACTACATCTGGGTAGTCTGTACTGCCGTAGTTTGCACCGGGGTTCTGGCGCGGGCGCACGGTAAAGGTTACCGAGGGGTTGTTCACCGCCGAG
>Ga0222713_10001850_pt1 | contig 23150 bp, 18 predicted proteins | sample C33_649DmetaG_FD_165061 | JGI IMG/M metagenome (GOLD analysis project Ga0222713, IMG submission 165061) | Estuarine water microbial communities from San Francisco Bay, California, United States - C33_649D | ecosystem: Environmental > Aquatic > Marine > Unclassified | place: USA: California...
CGTCAATTCCCAGTTCATCGGTGAGCATGAACTGCCGTTGGGGTGACAACGCGGAGATCCTGGTGCGCAGGAAATCGTTGCGGGCCCCGCCGCCGCAGAGCAACACTTCAGTGGCGTCTGCGCAGTGCGTATCGAGCGCACGGACAATGGAGGCGGCGGTCAGTTCGCACAGCGTCGCCTGCACATCGGCCGGCGCCGCTTGCGCCGGCAGCGCATCGCGCACCCATTTCAGGTTGAACGTTTCGCGCCCCGTGCTCTTCGGTGGCGGCCGTTCGAAGAATTCATGCGCCAGCAGACGTTCGAGCAATTCGGGCAGCAGATTGCCTGTCGCAGCCCATCTTCCTCCGGCGTCGTAGTCGCGGCCCAGGGTTTCCCTGATCCAGCCATCCAGCAGCGCATTGCCGGGGCCGCAGTCAAAGCCCGAGGCGTCACCACCGGCCGGCAAACAGGTGATATTGGCCATGCCGCCGATGTTGATGACCGCGCGCGAGCGCCGGGGGTGCGCGAAAGCAGCATGATGAAAAGCCGGCACCAGCGGGGCGCCTTCCCCCCCTGCAGCAATGTCACGGTTGCGGAAATCGCAGACGACGGTGATGCCCGTCAGCTCCGCCAGCAGTGACCCATTGAGCAACTGCAGCGAATAGCCCGCATCGGGACGGTGGCGCACGGTCTGGCCGTGGCATCCGGATGCGGTGATTTCAGCGGGTAACTTGCCGGTTTTCGCCAGCAACGCCCGGATCGCCGCGGCATAACCCGTGGCCAGTGCATTGGCGGCCTGTGCGGCACGGTGCAGTTCGCCGGTGCCGGGTTCGTTTAATGCCATCAGCGTTTCACGCAAAGCCGGTGAAAACGGATGGTGTATGTGACCGAGCACGGATGCCGCGTCCGCAGTGGTGAGCACGGCATCAATGCCGTCCATGCTGGTTCCGGACATCAACCCGAGGTAGAGGCCGGACATCGGAAGGGGGGTTACTGCATGCCGGTGGCGCGGAACTCGCGCAACAGCGCCAGCTGCTCGGCCATGGGCTTGGCCATTTCATCGAACGCCGCGCGGTATTGGGGCGCCAGGGGCGGCGCCGGAGGCATGGCGACGCGCAGCGGATTCTGGTGAATGTTGTTGGTGCGGAATTCGTAATGCAGGTGGGGACCGGTAGCCAGTCCGGTGCTGCCGACGTAGCCGATCACATCGCCCTGCGAAACGCGCTTGCCCCGATGCATGCCTGGTGCAAACCGCGACAGATGGCCGTACCAGGTCGTGTATTTCGACTGGTGGCGGACCACGACCAGGTTGCCGTAGCCGCCCTGCACGCCGGCGAAATCGACAATGCCGTTGCCGGTAACCCTAACCCGGGTCCCGGTGGGAGCGGCGTAGTCGACCCCCTTGTGTGCACGCCAGGTCTTCAGTACCGGGTGAAAGCGGGCGTTGGTATAGCCGGAGCTGATCCGGGAGAACTCCAGGGGCGAACGCAGGAATGCCTTGCGGATGTTTTTGCCGTCGAGCGTGTAGTAACCGCCCTGGCCTTCGGCGTTTTCGAACCACACCGCATGAAAAGTCTTGTCCTGATTGACGAATTCCGCGGACAGCAGGCGGCCGGTCCTGACCGGTTCACCCTGGTGATATTGCATCTCGTAGATCGCGGAGAAACGGTCGCCGCGGCGCAGATCACGGTGAAAATCGATATCCGTCGAGAACACTTCCGCGATCTGTACCGCGACAGCATCGGACATATCCGCGGCATCGGTGGCCGCAAACAGTGAGGAGCGGATTTCGCCTCCGCCCATCAGGACGCGGGTTTCGACTTCGGCAGGACCTTCGGCTATTTTGAGTTCTTCGCCTTCGATATCGATTTTCAGCAGGTCGGTGCCGTTCAGATAACGCAGCGCCAGCAACTGCCCGCTGCCGGTGACATGGACGCGCACGGTGCGTCCGGGAATCAGGCGGTAGAGCGCACGCGCCTGACGGCTGTTCTGCAACAGCAGGGAGGTGCTGGCCTGATCGACCTGCAGCCGTTGCAGGATGGAGGCGATGGTATCCCCGCGCTCGATGCGCGTTTCCTGCCAGTAGGTTTCCTTCTGCGGATCCGTGGCCGGGGTGACCTGCAGCGTGACCGGTTCCACAACCGTGCTGCGTTCGATCTTGTCGGTGACGGTGTCGGGCGCTATCCCGAAGGCGGCGACGATGCCGACAAAAGGCAGCACCAGCCCCAGGGACAGCCGGCGCATGGTGCTGCTGCGAAGCCCGCTGGAAAGCTTTTGCGCTAGAATCGCGAGTGGCGCCGTCAAGTTGCGCTTCCCTTATGATTTACAAGCATTTTTCAGCCACGAGCTTAGCAGAATCCGGACCCGCGGGAAACCGGAATTTGGTCGCCGAAAGGGTCCGTAGATGAGTGCAGTCGACAAGCAGATCGAGATCATCCGCCGCGGGTGTGACGAACTGCTGCTGGAAACAGAATTGCGCACCAAGCTCGCAGCGGGGCGTCCCTTGCGCATAAAGGCCGGCTTCGACCCGACCGCGCCAGACCTGCATCTCGGCCACACCGTGCTGATCAACAAGCTGCGCCAGTTCCAGGAACTCGGGCATCACGTGCTGTTCCTGATCGGAGACTTCACCGGCATGATCGGGGATCCGACCGGCAAGAACGCGACGCGTCCGCCGCTGACCCGTGACGAGGTCGCGCGCAACGCCCAGACCTATACCGAACAGGTATTCAGGATACTCGACCGTTCGCGCACCGAGGTGGTGTTCAACTCGACGTGGATGGACAAGATGAGCGCGGTGGACATGATCCGGCTTGCCGCGACGCATACCGTTGCGCGCATGCTTGAGCGCGACGATTTCTCGAAGCGCTACCGCGGCAACCAGCCGATCGCGATCCACGAATTCCTCTATCCGCTGGTGCAGGGTTACGATTCGGTGGCCCTTAAAGCCGATGTCGAGCTCGGCGGTACCGACCAGAAATTCAATCTGCTGATGGGCCGCGAACTGCAGAAACAGAACGGTCAGGCCCCGCAGTGCATCTTGACCATGCCGTTGCTCGAAGGGCTGGATGGGGTCAACAAGATGTCCAAGTCCATAGGCAACTACGTCGGCATCCAGGAGTCGCCGGGAGAGATTTTCGGCAAGCTGATGTCGGTTTCCGACGAGCTGATGTGGAAGTACATTGAGCTGCTGTCGTTCGAGCCGCTGTCCACCATCCGCGGCTGGCGCGATGAAGTGAAGGCCGGGCGCAATCCGCGCGACATCAAGGTGACCTTTGCGCAGGAGATTGTCGGACGTTTCCATGGTCCCGAAGCGGCAGGCAAAGCGCTCGCCGATTTCGAGGCGCGCTTCAGTCGTGACGAGATTCCCGCCGATCTGCCCGAAGTAAAACTGGTCGCCGACGGTGATGGGCTGCCGATAGCCGCGGTGCTGAAGCAGGCCGGACTCACCGCGAGCACTTCCGATGCGCTGCGCATGCTGGCGCAGGGTGGGGTGCGGATGGATGGAGAGAAAATCAGCGACAAGTCCCTTAAGCTCGGCAGCGGCGCGAACGTGGTGCTGCAGGTCGGCAAGCGCAAGTTTGCCCGCGTGACGGTCAAATAACTCGATAGCTATGCGTTAATGCCGGGGCTGCGCGGGCGAGCGTCGTAGCGCTGCATGAAACTGCGGTCAATGCGATCCTTCCACTGCCACACCCAGTCTCCTCCGAACGAAATTGGTCCGTAAGAAGCAACAGCGTGACGATTGCCGGTGCTGATCAGCGCCAGCGATATTTTCTGCGGACGGTAATCGGCCAGCGTTTCACTGCGCAGCATGCGCCGCAGGTTTTCAGCCAGCACCGGGCCGTGGCGCACGGCGTAGACGCCGGATTTGGGATGCGGCGTTTCAGCCATCGAGGCGACGTCACCGGCGGCGAATACACCCGGGTGCGACAGCGACTGCAGATGACGGTCGACCAGGATGAAGCCGGCGGCGTCGGTGCGCAGGCCGCTGGCACGGGGCCAGGACGGAGCCGCTGCACCGGTAACCCATATCGCCTCGTCGCAGGGCAGGCGTTCCCCGCCATTGAGCAGCAAAGCACCTGTTTCGGCACGCGACACGGTGGTCCGGGTCCTCAATACGATGCCGCGTTCCAGCAGGATGCGTTCGAAGCGGCGCTGCACGCCGCGGGGATGTACGCCGAGTATGACCTGCTCATTGCCGATTAGCGTGTAGCGGGCGCGACCGCCATCAGCGGCAATGCGGTGCTGCATGGCGAGGATCACTTCAACGCCTGCCGCCCCGGCGCCGACGACCGCGATGTGCAGCGGATGTTCCGCAATGCGTGAAAGCTCCCGCAAGCGCTCCCAGCGTTCGAGAAATGCCGCCACCGGCTTGATGGCAATGCCGTGTTCGGTTGCGCCGGGAATCGGTGCGATGACCGGATTGGAGCCGGTGTCGATGGACAGCATGTCGAAAGGCTGGTCCGGAGCCGTTCCGCAATGCGCAACCCGGGCCTGCAGATCGAGCGCGCTTACAGTTGCGGAGACGCGGATGATCCCGGCTGCTGCGCACAGCGTGTCGAGATCGATATGGCAGTCGGCATGACTGTAGTGCCCGGCGATGAATCCCGGGAGCATCCCCGAGTAGGGGGTGTGGCGGTCGGGACTGACGAGGGTGACCGTTACCCCCGGTTCCGGGGCCAGTCCCCAGCGGCGGATGACCTCGACGTGGCTGTGGCCGCCGCCGATCAGCAGCAGGCTGCGCTTCATGGGTTTGGCGTAGCCCGCCTGAGCGACATCAGCGCGTTTTCCAGACTTCCTTCAGCTGGTCTTCCCGACCGCAGCTGGTCTTGTAGTACTTGTAGCGCACAGGATTCTTCCGGTAGTAGTCCTGATGGTAGGTCTCGGCGGGATAAAAATCGGAAGCGCGGGTGATCAGGGTGCGGATGTCTCCCTTGAACGGTTTGTTCTTCATCAGGGCCGTTTTCGAAGCTTCTGCCGCCTTGCGCTGCTCTTCATCGTGATAAAAGATTTCGCTGCGGTATTGCGAGCCGTGATCGCAGAACTGGCCGTTGAACTGGGTGGGGTCGATGTTGTGCCAGAAGGCATCGAGCAATTGCGTGTATTTCACTTTCGCTGGATCGTAGACCACCTGCACGACCTCGTTGTGTCCGGTGCCGCCGGTGGAAACCATGGCATAGGACGGATTCTTGATGTGCCCGCCCATGTAGCCGGAAGTGGTCGACAACACGCCGGGAACCTTGTCGAACGCTTCTTCCATGCACCAGAAACAGCCGCCGCCGAAAGTGGCGATCGCGGTGCCTGGTACCGGTTTGGGCAATGGCGCCGGTGCATACTGGGCATGCCCCGTGGCCGGCATCAACATCGCCGACCACAGCGCGAGTTGGAAAAAAAATGCTTTCAAAATCATGGACATTACTTGGCTCTCCCGGTCTAAACCAGTATATCGGATAATTCCTGCTCATAGACCCGGCGCACCGGGCTTCGTTCATTAGTGGAGAAAGCATGCGGCGCATTACACTTACGCAGTATCTGGTCGAGCAGCAAAGGGAAAAAGGGGTCGTATCGGCCGATCTGCGATTGCTGGTTGAAGTGGTCGCTCGTGCCTGCAAATCCATCAGCCATGCCGTGAGCAAGGGCGCCCTGACCGGCATACTCGGCGGTGCCGGCACCGACAACGTGCAGGGCGAAGCACAGAAGAAACTCGACGTCATTTCCAACGAAGTATTGCTGGAAGCCAATGAATGGGGCGGCCACCTTGCTGCACTGGCATCGGAGGAGATGGAACATCCCCACCAGATTCCCAACCGTTACCCGCGTGGCGAGTTCCTGCTGCTGATCGATCCTCTCGACGGTTCGTCGAACATCGACGTCAACGTTTCGATCGGCACCATTTTCTCGGTGCTGCGCTGCGGTGAGGGCTGCGAACCCAACGAACAGGCTTTTTTGCAGCCGGGCACGCGACAGGTAGCAGCGGGATTCGCGGTCTACGGACCTTCCACGGTGCTGGTTTTGACAGTGGGTAATGGCGTTGCCGGATTCACCCTTGATCGCGAGCTTGGCAGCTGGGTGCTGACCCAGCCCAAAATCGAAATACCCGCGGATACCGCGGAATTCGCCATCAACATGTCGAACCGGCGCAACTGGGATGCTCCGGTCACGCGTTACATCGATGAATGCCTGGCTGGGAAAAACGGCCCGCTGGGCAAGGACTACAACATGCGCTGGGTGGCGTCGATGGTTGCAGACGTTTATCGCATTCTCTCCCGCGGCGGCATTTTCATGTATCCGCAGGACGCCAAGCACAAGGAGGGTCGCCTGCGCCTGATGTACGAGGCGAATCCAATGGCTTTTATTGTCGAGCAGGCCGGCGGCGCAGCCACCACCGGCCGCCAGCGCATACTCGAGGTGCAACCGACCAAACTGCACCAGCGCGTCGGCGTGATCCTGGGTTCGCGCAACGAAGTCGAGCGGGTAACCGGCTATCACCGCGACGGGGGCTGAGCGTCAGGAATCGCCGTCTGCTGCGACCAACCGGCAGTGCATGTCATCGGACAGGAGAGTGCAATGGCTGTTGCAGCCGACAATACCGCTGTACGCGAAGTGGCCACCCTCGGCGGCGGCTGTTTCTGGTGCCTGGAGGCCGTGTTCGACCGGCTGGCCGGTGTGCTGTCCGTCGAGTCGGGTTACAGCGGAGGCAACACGCTGAATCCCACCTACCAGGACATCTGCGGCGGGGATACCGGGCACGCCGAAGTGGTCCGGGTGACTTTTGACCCCTCGGTCATCCGCTATGACGATCTGCTGGAGGTGTTTTTCTCGATACACGATCCGACGACCCCCAACATGCAGGGCAACGACGTCGGCACCCAGTATCGTTCAGTGATTTACTACCATACCCCTGAGCAGAAAACCGCTGCCGAAAACATCGTACGCAAACTGACCACGGAAAAGGCCTATGCCTATCCGATCGTCACCGAAATTGCCGCGGCGGCACGGTTCTACGAGGCCGAGTCCTATCACCAGGAATATTTCGAACGCAATCCACAGCAGCCCTACTGCCAGTACGTGGTGTCACCGAAGGTTTCGAAATTCCGCAAAAAGTTTGCCGAACGGCTGAAAAAATAGCCGGCGCCGGCCGGATGGTGTTTGCACCCTATTCGGCGGAATGGGAACGCAGGCGTGCCGCGGTGACTATGGCTTCAGCCAGTTTGATCAAGGTCAGCGGCGCCGAGCCTTCGGCCTTGTTGTTGGCAATCACCGTGCATTCCTGTCCGGCCGCCAGAGTTGCCAGGCACAAACGGGCGATGGATTCGCGGGTTGCGCTGTCCTCATCAAGCAGGCGGTCAAAGGGCGTGAAGCGCTGCCTCGCTTCTTCGTAGCTGTAGCCGGAGTGCAGGTTCCAGCGCACCAGCAAGGGTCCAGGTCCGAAGCCGGACATGGCTGCGGCCTGGGCGGCGACCGGCGGCATGCGCGGATGTACGCTGACGCAATACCGGACCCCGGTTTCCTTCAGCATGGCAAAGAAGCGGCGGTTGATGATTCGTTCGTCACGTATTTCTACCGCGTACTGGCAGTCCTTGGGCAAACGGTCGAGGAACTCCTGCAGGACGGAAATGAAACGCTCGGGGGAACGGGTCAGTGATCTTCCCAGTGGCGGGAACTGGAACAGCAACTGGCCCAACTGACCACCCAATCCCTCGCAGGCTGGCTCGATGAATTGCTGGATGGCCAGTGCAGCATCGAGAAACCCCGGATTTGATCTGCCCCGGTTACCGTCTTCTTCCTGCAGCCAGGGGCTGGTCAGCTGCACCGGCGCCTTGACTACGAAACGGAAATCCTGCGGGACCTGTCGCGCGTAGGCGGCATATTGGCGCTGGGAGAGCGGCGCATAAAACGAACGATCAACACAGACCGTGCGCAGCAGGGGGTGACGGGCATAGGCGGAAAGTCCATGGCGGGAGAGATCGCCCGGTGCCGCCGTTTCCGCCCAGACGAGATTTTTCCATCCCGGGAAATGCCAGGATGAAGTACCCAACCTGACGCCCTGTGGCAGTTGCCGCGCGACATCGCGGACCTCATGGGGGATATCTGCGGTGCCGATGATGACCGCACGCCGAGGGGTATCCGGTGGCGTTGAGCCTTCGAACAGGGAAAGCTGACGGGCCACGATAACTCCTGTTTATCCGGCCATGCGTTGCAACGTGTCACCGCAGGACGACGGTGAATCAGCGCTGCAAAACGGAAAATTAATGCAGATACACAATTCAAGTTCCTCGACTAGGTCGTTGATTTGCCTCTGCTCTTGCGATGTCCGCTGCTGCAGGACCGCTAGCGCAAGGCTTGCTATTGTGCGGCTGTTCCCACCCGGTTTCAAACGAAATTCATCACCTTCAGGAGGAAATACCGCAGCTTGAAATGTGTTGCGATCGTCGTAAATCCCCGTTTTTCCCTCTGGAAAACGTTGACAAAGACACTTTCCCTCGGCATCCTCTCGTCACCGTGCAACACCACGGCAAAGCAGACTAACCGGACTTAAACCAGACAGACCTGAACGGGAGATATCGATGGCTGCAAAGAAAAAGGCTAGCAAGAAACCCGCTGCTAAGAAAAAGAAAAGCGGCGCGAAGCGCAAACCCAATGCCGCATTCATGAAGGCAATGCAACCGAGCGCAGCGCTCGGAGCGGTTATCGGCAACAGCGCCATGCCGCGCACCGAAGTAACCAAGAAAATCTGTGCCTACATCAAGCGTCACGGCCTGCAGGACAGCAAGAACCGCCGCAACATCAATGCCGACGACAAACTCCGCGACGTGTTTGGCGGCAAGAAACAGGTATCGATGTTCGAGATGACCAAACTGGTCAACAAACACCTCAAGTAAGCGTTTTCTCGAAAAACGGGAAACGGGGCGTCAGGCGCCCCGTTTTTTTTGCCCATCACCCTGCCATGACACCATGGCGACGCCGCCACAGGTAATGACGATCCCGGCCAGGGACAGGGGCGTGGGTACGACACCGAACATCACCAGTTCGAGGGCCACGGCGAAAACCGGCGTCAGATAGATCAGGCTGGTTACGCGGGTGGCCTGTCCGCGACGCATCAGCATATGCAGGGCATTCACTGCGAGTATCGAGGCGCCGATCACCAGGAAAACGATGGCCGCGGCCAGCGACCATGACCAGCGCACGGCAGCGTCTTCGACGATCCAGGCCAGCGGTGCGAGCACGACGATGGTCGCTGCAAACTGCAACAGCGCCGCCGAGCGCAGATCGACCGCGGGGCAGAACGTGCGCTGGTAAAGCGTGCCGGCGGTGACGCCCGCGAGCGAAATGACGACAGCTGTCAGGGCGCCCGCCGTCGCCTCGCGGATGTCGATCTTGTGCCAGACGATCAGGGCCACGCCGGCGAGTCCTACCGCGATGCCCAGCCACTGACGGGAGCCGAGCCGTTCGTTCATCCAGCGTCCCGCGATTATTGCTGTCAGCAGAGGCTGTATCGACAGCAGCACGGCGGTGATGCCGGCAGACATGCCCAGATACTGGGTGTAATGGCTGCCGCCAAGGTGTATGGCATGCATCAGCAGCCCGGCGACGATGATGTGGCCGAACTCAAGGCGGCTGGCGGGCCATCTCGGCTTGACGATCAGCACGATGGGCAGCAGGCACAGGATGCCGAACGCAAAGCGCAGGGTCAGGAAGGTGAACGGCGGCGCATGCTGCAGGCCGATCTTGGTGGCCAGAAAGCCCGAACTCCATACCGAAACGAAATACCATGCCAGCAGGGTATCCCGGGTGTGAGTGGAGAGTGCAGAACCCAAAAAAGTCTGGCGTCAGGGACGGAAAGGCACGCAGTATACCTGCGGCTGCGCTGGCGTAATATGCGCGAGAGGAGGGTTTGCTCAATGATGGAAAATCCCGTGTTCCGCTGGATTGCGCTGGTAGCTCTGGTTCTGCTGCCCGCTTGTTCCACGATCAACGTGGTGGCCGATGGCGACGATTCCAGCCTGATGCTGCGCGGCAACGATCCGGTGGCTTATCACACCCTGGGCAAGGCGGTGCAGGGCGATCCGCGGATCAAGGCGCAACATGACGGCGTCACCTACCGTTTCGTCAGCGAGGAGCACCGCCGGCAGTTCCAGTCGTCGCCGCAGCGTTACGTGCCGGCCTACGGCGGGTTTTGTGCCAGCGGCGCACCCTATGCGCTGAAAGCCAACATCGGGGCCAACACCTTCAAGGTCGTCGACGGCCGGCTCTACCTGTTTGGCGGCCCGCGTTCACGCCGGCACTGGGAAATGGATCAGGAGAAAAACATCAAGCTCGGGGACTGGTACTGGGAGAACGAAACCCGGGACCGGCCATTCCGGTTACAGAACTGGTACCGCTACATTTTCCGGGTCCCGCATTACAAGACCGATGCCGAACTCGAAGCCGAATGGCAGCGACGCCACGGGAAAACCGAACCGGTCAGGGTGCCAGGCGGCTGATTTTCCAGCGACCCGCCTCGCGGGTGTAGAGCAGCCGGTCGTGCAGGCGGTTGGGACGCCCCTGCCAGAATTCCAGCGTGGCCGGTGACAGTCGGTAGCCGCCCCAGTGCGCCGGACGGTGCGGACGGTCTCCCAGTTGTGCTGCAGCGGCGAAGCGCTGCTCCAGCGTTGCCCGGTCCGCCACGGTTTCGCTCTGCGGTGAAGCGATCGCAGCGTGGCGACTGCCCAGCGGGCGCTGGTCGAAATAGGCATCGGCTTCCGCGGCAGAGGTACGGGTCACGCTGCCCTCGATGCGGATTTCACGCTCGAGTTCGCTCCAGTAAAACACCAGGGCCGCACGCGGGTTGACCTCGAGTTCGCGCCCTTTGCGGCTGGCGTAATTGGTGTAGAACACGAATCCGCCCTGATCCACTCCTTTCAGCAACACCACGCGGGCTGAGGGCTGGCCTGCGGTATTGACGGTGGCCAGCGTCATGGCGTTCACCATCGGCGTCTGTGCGGCGACAGCTTCGTCAAACCAGCGCTGGAACTGAGCCAGCGGTTCGGCCGCGGCGTCAGCTTCGTTCAGCGGCTGTCCCTGGTATTCGCGGCGCAGTGCGGCCAGATTTTTTTCAGTCATGGCTGCACCGGTTTTGCCTTTGTGTCCGGCAGGCGGCGAAAACGGCCACTGAGATCCCCTGCGGCCAGCGTGAGGACGCCGTTTTCAGTGCGGAAATAGGGTTTGTCACGCAGCATTTTGAACAACCGGGTTTCGAAGCTGCTCAGAGGCTCCATGCAGGCGCGGCGGGTCGCAGCCAGTTCGGTGATGACCATCCGGCCTTCCACTGACGCGACGCCTGCAGTGCCGCGGTTGCAGCCGCTGAACGCTGCCAGGCGGTCGCCGCTGATCTCCAGTGTCGCACGCGGAACACCGGGAATCCGTCCGATGTCGGTGAAGCTGGCAGACAGCAATTCCCATTTGCCCTGTGGCAGCGGGATCGGCGGCTCTTCCAGCATCGTGCATGATGCAGTCAACCCGACCAGGGTGGCGGAAAAAAGTATGCGGAATTTGTGAGCGGCGGTAATCATCTCTGTCGGCACTGAATCCGGTAAAAATTATATCCCGCGCACGAGGGGAACGGATGCCGGCAGGCACCGATCCCTCGAAGCCGTTGACAAGGCTGTCTGCTGCAGCCACCCTCGGCGGAGGAGGAGAAATGGAATCACTATCGATAGCAGTACTGCCCGGTGACGGTATCGGCGTTGAAGTCACGCATTCCGCCCTGAAAGTGCTCGACAGGCTGGGCAGCAGGGCGGGTCTGCGGTTCGTGCCACAGCATCTGCGGGCTGGCGCAATTGCCTACCAGGAAACCGGGACGGCCTTGTCCGACGAAACCATCCGCTCCGCGGGCGAGGCCGATGCGATGCTGCTGGGGGCGATGGGGTTGCCGCACATCCGTTATGCCGACGGCACCGAAATCGCTCCGCAACTGGACCTGCGCGAGCATTTTGGACTTTTTGCCGGCGTGCGCCCGATTCGTCCTCTGCCCGGCCTGCCTTCCAAGCTGGCCGATTCCCGTGCGGCAGATATCGATTTCGTGATGGTGCGCGAACAGACCGAGGGATTGTTCAAGGAACGCGGGGCGACGCTGATGAAAGGCGACGACGAGGCGCGCGATGCCATGGTGATCACCCGTGCCGGGGTGCAGCGCGTGTCTGATTTCGCGCTCAATCTGGGGCGTCAGCGCAAGGCGAGGGGCCGGCCGGGTCGTGTCACCTGCGTCGACAAGGCCAACGTGCTCGGCTCGATGGCCTACTTTCGGCGGATTTTCGAGGAACGTGCCGCGGCATTTCCCGACGTCACCGCCGACTCGGCGTATGTGGACGCAATGGCGCTCAATCTGGTGATGAAGCCCTGGGACTACGATGTCATGGTGACCGAGAACCTGCTGGGGGACATTCTTTCTGATCTCGGCGCGGCACTGGTCGGCGGCATGGGCATGGCGCCGTCGGGAGACATCGGGGAGTCGCATGCGCTGTTCCAGCCGGCGCACGGCTCGGCACCGGACATTGCGGGGCGGGGCATTGCCAATCCGACAGCGATGCTGTTGTCGGTGGTGCTGATGCTCGACTGGCTGGCACTGCGTCATTCAGAGGCGCCGCTGGAGGAAGCCGCGCGTGCGCTGGAACGTGCCATCAACCAGGCTTATGCGGAAAAGCGGATATTGCCCTTTGAGTTCGGCGGCCGCAGCAATACGGCCGACATCACCGCGGCGGTGCTCGCTGCCCTCTAGCGTTTGCCGCGTTCGCTCAGGAACTCACCGAGTATCCGCGCGGTGTGCGAGCGCGCGGATTTGGTGACGAGCTGAGCCGGGGTTCCTGCGGCGACCACGCGACCGCCACCGTCGCCGCCCTCGGGGCCGAGATCGATGATCCAGTCGGCATCGGCCATGACATCGAGGTTGTGCTCGATCACCACCACTGAATTGCCGGCATCGACCAGCCGGTGCAGTACCCGGATCAGCTTTTCGACGTCGGCCATGTGCAGTCCCACGGTCGGCTCGTCCAGTACATAGAGCGTGTGCTTCTGCGCACCGGCACGACCGGGCCGTGCCCCCGCGTCGATGCCGTCGATGCGCACCTTGGCCAGCTCGGTCACCAGCTTGATGCGCTGGGCCTCGCCTCCCGATAGCGTCGGACTCTGCTGGCCCAGTGTCAGGTAGCCGAGGCCGACGTCCTGCAGCAGGCGCAGCGCGTGGTGGATCTGCGGATGCACGGCGAAGAAATCGACGGCTTCGTCGACCGACAGCGCCAGCACTTCGCCGATCGATTTTTCCTTGAACTTCACGGACAAGGTTTCCGTGTCGAAACGGGCGCCGCCGCAGACGTCGCAGGGCACTTTGACGTCGGGCAGGAAGCTCATCTCGATTTTCTGCACGCCCTGGCCTTCGCAGGCCTCGCAACGACCGCCCTTGGTGTTGAACGAGAAGCGGCTGGCGGTGTAACCGCGCATGCGCGCGTCCGGTGCTTCGGCATAGAGGCGGCGGATGTTGTCCCAGAAGCCGACGTAGGTGGCCGGGCAGGATCGCGGCGTCTTGCCGATCGGCGTCTGGTCGACTTCGAGCACGCGGCCGATGGCCTGCCACCCGGTGATTTCCTGGCAACCTGTTGTTTTGATTGGCTTCCTTGATTTTCCGTTCACCAAACGGGAAAGGTTGGAATGGAGCACATCGCGCGCCAGTGTCGATTTGCCCGAGCCCGATACACCGGTAATCACGGTCAGACGTCCCAGCGGCACGCGTGCGTTCACCCGTTGCAGGTTATGCAGGCTGGCACCGCGGATTTCCAGGGCCGGGATTCCGCCATCGACTCGACGCGGCGGCTGCAGCGGGTGCTGCAGCGGCCGGGCCAGCAGGCGTCCGGTGATTGACTGCGGGTTCTTTTTCAGTTGCGCGGCATTCCCGGCTGCGACGACTTCACCACCACGGCGCCCGGCGCCGGGGCCAAGATCGATCACGTGGTCGGCGCGGCGGATGGTGTCCTCATCGTGCTCGACAACGATCAGGGTGTTGCCGTGGGTTTGCAGTTTGGCCAGGGTGTCGAGCAGGATGCGGTTGTCGCGGGGATGCAGGCCGATGGTGGGCTCGTCAAGTATGTAGGCAACCCCGCGCAGGTTGGAGCCCAGTTGCGCGGCCAGTCGGATGCGCTGGGCTTCCCCGCCCGAGAGGGTCGGTGCAGCGCGGTCGAGAGCCAGGTAACCCAGGCCGACTTCGTCGAGAAAACGCAGCCGGCTGCGTAATTCGGCGAGGATGTCGCGTGCGATGGCTGCTTCGCGGCCGCTCAACGCGACTCCGGCGAATTCGGCCGCCAGCTTCGCCACCGGCTGTGCCGCCAGCTCGGCGATCGAGCGTTTGCGGTAACGCACGGCTAGTGCGACCGGGTTGAGCCGCCTGCCGTGGCATGAAGGGCAGGGTTCGTCGATTTCCAGCCAGTTAAGCCAGGAGTCGAGCACATGTTCTTCGGTGCCGGTTTTCTCCCGCTCTTCGTCCCACTCGACTTTCTCCAGCGACAGCCCGGTGCCGAAACAGGTCGGGCACCAGCCATGCTTGGAGTTGTAGGAGAACAGCCGCGGATCGAGTTCGGGAAAGCTGCGGTTGCAGGAGGGGCAGGCGCGTTTCACCGAGAACTCCGCTTCGCTGAAACGGATGAGTGCAGCGTTGTTTTTCGCCATGGCCGCAGCCAGCGTATCGAGACCACCCAGTACCCGTACCACGCCCTTGCCGTGATCCAGCGCGGCAGCGAGCCCCGCACGCAGCGCGGCTTCGTTTTCCGGCCGGACACGGATGTCGGCCACCGGCAGGTCGATGCTGTGCTCGCGGAAACGCGCGAGCCGCGGCCACGGTGATACCGGCACAAATTCGCCATCGACACGCAGATGGGTGTGCCCCTTGCCGGCAGCCCACTTGGCGAGATCGGTGTAGTAACCCTTGCGGTTGACCACCAGCGGCGCCAGCAGTCCGATGCGGTCACCGCGGTATTCGCGGAGGATGCGCGCGACGATCTGGTCGATGCTCTGCGGTTCGATGGCGACATCGCAGTCCGGACAGTATTGCGTGCCGAGCTTGACGTAGAGCAGGCGCAGGAAATGGTAGATCTCGGTCAGGGTTGCCACCGTGCTGCGGCGGCCGCCGCGGCTGGTGCGCTGCTCGATGGCTACTGTCGGCGGGATGCCGTAGATCGCGTCGACGTCGGGTCGTGCTGCGGCCTGCACGAACTGGCGCGCATAGGCGTTCAGCGATTCCAGGTAGCGGCGCTGACCCTCGGCAAACACGATGTCGAAAGCCAGTGTCGATTTGCCGCTGCCGGATACGCCGGTGACCACCGTGAATTTGCCGCGGGGGATGTCGACGCTGATGTTTTTCAGGTTGTGTTCGCGAGCGTGACTGACGCTGATACTGTCACTGCGGATAGCCGCGGATTTCGGCGGCGCCTGCTGCAAGGTGACCGGTGCGCCCAATGCGGCGGCATATTCGCGCAAAGCCTTGCCGGTATGTGAAGTCGGGTGTGTCGCGACCGCATCCGGCGTGCCGGTGCATACCACCGCCCCACCGGCATCGCCTCCTTCCGGGCCGAGGTCGATGAGCCAGTCGGCGGCGCGGATGACGTCAAGGTTGTGTTCGATGACGATCAGCGAATGGCCTGTGGCGAGCAGCTTGCGGAATGCCCCGAGCAGTTTGCGTACATCGTCGAAGTGCAGGCCGGTGGTCGGCTCATCGAACAGGAACAGCGATTTTTTCGCGCCTCTCGCATTCGGCCCGGCCGCAGCCTCGGCGAGGAAGCCGGCGAGTTTGAGGCGCTGCGCCTCTCCCCCCGACAGCGTCGGCACCGGCTGCCCCAGTTTCAGGTAATCGAGACCGACATCGGTGAGCGGCTGCAGGGCGCGTGCGACATCAGGTGCGTGGCCGAAAAAATCCAGTGCGTCAGCCACGGTCATTTCCAGCACGTCGGCGATGGATTTGCCGTCGACGGTGATTTCCAGTACCTCGGCACGATAACGCCGGCCGTCGCAGTCGGGGCAGCGCAGGTAGACGTCCGAGAGGAACTGCATTTCGACATGCTCGAAACCGTTGCCATTGCAGGTCGGGCAGCGACCGGTGCCGGAGTTGAAGCTGAAGGTGCCTGCGGTGTAGCCGCGAGACTGCGCCAGCGGCGCCGCTGAAAAACGCGAACGCACGGCGTCAAACGCGCCGACGTAGCTTGCCGGGTTGGAGCGCGTGGTGCGACCGATCGAGGACTGGTCGACCATGATCACGTCGCCGATGTGATCGTGGCCGTAGAGGTGTTCGTGTTTTCCCGGTATCTCCGTTGGTTTTCCCAGCGCCTTGCGCAAGGCGGCATGCAGCACATCCTGTACCAGCGTCGATTTTCCCGAGCCTGAAACCCCGGTGACGCAAACCAGGCGTTGCAGCGGAAAATCGACATCGACGTGTTTCAGGTTGTGTTCTGCTGCACCACGCAAGCGGATGCAGGGCCCGTTCTTCGCGGGCGGTTTGGCGGTCACGGCATGGTCTGCACGCAAATCCCCGGCCAGATAGCGGCCGGTGACCGAAGCGCGGTTGCGCATCAGGCCGGCAGGCGTGTCGAAAGCGACGATTTCCCCGCCCTTCGATCCCGGCCCGGGTCCGATGTCGAGCAGGCGGTCGGCGGCGAGCATCACCTGGGGATCGTGTTCGACGACGACCAGCGAATTGCCTGCGTCACGCAGCCGGTGCATGACGCCGATCACGCGGCCCATGTCGCGCGGGTGCAGGCCGATCGAGGGCTCGTCGAGCACGAACAGCGTGTTCACCAGTGAGGTGCCGAGTGCGGTGGTCAGGTTGATTCGCTGCACCTCGCCGCCCGAAAGCGTGCGCGACTGGCGGTCGAGCGTGAGGTAGCCGAGGCCGACCTGGTTCAGGTAATCGAGGCGAGTGCGGATTTCACCCACCAGCATGTCGGTGGCTTCATCCAGCGGCGCCGGCAGTACCAGCGCATCGAACAGCAGTTTCGTGCGTTCCAGCGGCAGCAGCATTACGTCATGCACCGTGAGTCCGGGTAATGCGTCGAGCCGTTCGTCGCTCAGATTAAAACCCTGCGGTCGGTGGCGCGGCCTGCCGTCCAGTGCGGCATGTGCGTTTTCCGCCGAACCGATACGCCACAGCAGCGCCTCCGCTTTCAGCCGCGCTCCGCCGCAGGTAGTGCATTCAGTGTAGGCGCGGTACTTGGATAACAGGACCCGCACGTGCATCTTGTAGGCCTTGGTTTCCAGCCATTTGAAGAAGCGCGCTACACCGTACCAGGTGCCCGGCCACGATTTGCGCCAGTTGACCCATTCCAGCTCGCCGCCCAGCACCCAGCGCTTTTCCTTTGCCGACATTTCGCGCCAGGGCTTGTCGACCGCAATGCCGCGCTTGCGCGCGTAGTTCATCAGGTCGTCCTGGCATTCCTTGTAAGAGGGCGTTTGCCAGGGCTTGATCGCGCCGTCGCGCAGCGACTTGGATTCATCGGGAATCACCAGTCCGAAGTCGAGTCCGATGACGCGACCGAACCCGCGGCAGGTTTCGCAGGCACCCATCGGGGAGTTGAACGAAAACAGGCTCGGATTGGGTTCGGCGTAATGGATATCGCACTCGGCGCAGTGCAGATCGGCCGAGTATTTCCAGGCTGAGCCGCTGCCGGTGTTTGAGTCCGTATCCGCCAGCTGGTGTACGTTGACCCGGCCCTGGCCGATCTTCAGTGCGGCTTCAATGGCCCCGATGACGCGCGCGCTTTCGGCGCCGCCGATGCGCAGCCGGTCCTGCACCACTTCGAAACTGTCTTTTTCTTCACGCAGGAATCGCGTGTAACCCTGAGCCGCAAGTAGGGCCCTGACTTCATCAGCCTTGAAATTCGCAGGAACGCTTACCGGGAATGCGATGGCCAGGCGCGGGTCGCCGGCCTCGCGTGCCCGTGATTGCAGCGATGCATATATCGTCTGTGGTGTGTCGCGTACCACCTCCGCACCGCAACCGCGGCAGTGCAGGTGTGCCGCACGCGCGAACAGCAGCTTCAGGTGATCGTTGAGTTCGGTCATCGTGCCCACGGTGGAGCGCGAGGTGCGCACCGGATTGACCTGGTCGATGGCGATGGCGGGAGGGATACCCTCGATGCTGTCCACCTGCGGCCGGTCCTGGCGGTCGAGGAACTGGCGCGCGTAGGGCGAGAAGGTCTCGACGTAGCGGCGCTGGCCCTCGGCGTACAGCGTATCGAACACCAGCGAGGATTTGCCGCTGCCGGACACGCCGGTAACTACCACCAGCTCCTGCAGCGGCAAATCGAGATTCAGGTCTTTCAGGTTGTTCTGGCGCGCGCCACGGATGACGATGCGGTTTTGTTCGTGTTCAGGCATGTCCATGCGCGACTTGGGGGCATCCGGGATTTGTTCAGGGTGAGGATTCAGGACAAAACTGCGGCGGGCAACGCCCCCGACGGTTGCCCGCAAATCGAACCGGAATTGTAACGGCTTTTCGGCGGCTGTCGCCGATCGCCGGACTGTTCAGGGCGCGGCCAGGTCGGCGCCCGGAGTGAAGTCGAGGGTGGTTTCCGGGCGACGTACCAGTGTGCCGCGTTGGCCGAGAAGGATGGACACGGCGTCCTCGAGCTTGCCGATCCCGGCGTAACTTCCTCCCGATTCGATGAAGCGGCAGGCCGCCTCGACCTTGGGTTTCATCGAACCTGAAGCAAAATGCAGCGCGCGCAGTTCGGGGGCCGTGGTTTCGCGGATGGCTTCCGCCCCTTTTTCCTGCCAGCTGCGATAAACCGCATCAACATCCGTGAGCAGCAGCAACGCCTCGGCGCCCACTTGGTGGGCAAGCAGAGAGGCGGCGAGATCCTTGTCGATCACCGCATCGACGCCCTTGACGATCCCTTCGCGCGATACTGTTACCGGGATGCCGCCACCACCCGCACACACCACCAGCACACCGGCCTTGAACAGCAGGCGGATTGCCGGCAACTCGAGGATGCGCAGGGGTTCAGGGGATGGTACCGCGCGGCGCCACCGTTTTCCGTCCTGGACGATGTGCCAGCCGTGGGTGTCGGCAAGCCGTTCTGCCTCACGCTGTTCCAGCGGTGGCCCGATCAGTTTGGTTGGGTGACGGAAGGCGGCGTCGCTGCGATTGACTTCGATCTGCGTCAACAGGGTGACAATATGCCGGTTGGGCAGCACGCTGCGCAGTTCGCGCTCGATCATGTAGCCGATCATGCCTTCCGTTTCGGCCCCCAGCACATCCAGGGGATAGGGTTCGACTCCCTGAAAGGCGGCCCCCTGCATCGCCAGCATGCCCACCTGCGGCGCACTGCCATGGGTGACGATTACTTCGTGGGTGCAACGTTCCTGCGCTGCACTTCTGCGTCGAGGTGCTCGCCGCGCCTGATCAAGGCTGTGCCGCCGAGGGCGACGAGGACTTTCATCTGGAATCTCCCGCTGGTCTCACTGGGGTCCGGGGTGTCAGCACATCCGGATCCGGTCTCCGATCATGGTATCCGGCTGACCGGACGGCGATTTGTTTTAGGTCAATATCCCTGTCATAAATTGGTCCGGGACCGATGAAGATGCCGGCAGCCCGGCTGCGTTAAGATGCGCGCAAAAGGAGGTTCAACATGAAAGCGATGTTGCTGAAGGGCAAGAATCAGCCATTTGTTCTTGAGACCGTGCCTGATCCGGTACCAGGTCCGGGAGAGGCGGTGGCGAAAGTGCTGGCCTGCGGTGCCGGTCTGACCGTGCACCATGCTCGCGCGGGCCGGCTCAACCTGCAATATCCGCGCATTGTCGGACATGAGATCACCGGCGAGATCGTCGCCACCGGCGCCGGCGTGACCCGGCTGAAAAAAGGCGAGGCAGTCACCGCCTACTTCTATCTCAATTGCGGCCACTGTTACTGGTGCCGCATCAACCGCGAGACGCTGTGTGACAATTTTGCCGGCTACGTCGGCCGCGAATGCGACGGCGGCTATGCCGAATACATCAAGCTGCCTGCGGAGAACTTCATACCGCTGCCGGAAACCATGGACTGGAAGAAATATCCGGCAGAATTCGGCGTGATCTGCGATGCCATTGCCACGCCGGTCAAGGTCACGCGCAAGGCGCGGGTGACGCCGACCGACACGGTGGCGGTTATCGGTGCCGGGGGCGGGCTCGGCGTGCACATGCTGATGGTGTCGCGCTGGGCGCACGCGCGCAAGGTGATTGCCGTCGATACCATGGCCTCCAAATTTGAAACCTGCCTCAAGGCCGGCGCCGATGCCACCATCGATGCCTCTGACGGCAAAGTCAGCGAACAGTTGATCGAGGCCACGGCAGGCAGGGGAGTCGACGTGGTGTTCGACTTTGTCTGCACCAAACAGACTATCGAATCGGCCGTCGGCGGACTCAACAAGGGCGGCCGCCTGGTGCTGCTCGCCGGCAACGGCCAGCGCTTCGACGCCGACGGTCCTGCGATCATGCGCAAGGAGATCGAGGTCATGGGCAGCCGCTATGCCACCAAGCAGGAGGTGATCGAGTCGCTGGAGCTGGTCGCGCGCGGTGACCTGTGGCCCATCGTGACCGAGAAAGTGCCGTTCACCGAAGCCGAGAAACTGCATCAGCGGCTTGAAACCGGATCCATCACGGGGCGCGCGGCCTTGCTGATGCCGGGCTGAAGCGCCCGGTTTGCTAGCCCGCCGCTACTGCCGCGAAGGCCGTCAGCAGTTCGTTGAAGCGCTCCGGCTCGTCAGCGAACAAGGCGTGGCCTGCAGTTTCGAAGATTTCGATTTCGGTGCCGGGACGGTTCCGCTGCAGTGACCGGGCCTGTGCCGCGAACTGGGTGCTGACCGCGTAGAGCAGCGGCTTGGGGAACGCCCATGCAATGTCGCGCCAGTGGGTGCGCGGCACAGAGGAAGGAAACAGCGACAGGCTGGCTTCCAGCGGCAGACGCAGCGCGGACTGGATCAACGCTTCAATTTCGGATTCTTCGCGCGTCGCCGAGAATATGGCACGGACGAATTCGTCCAGCGTGCCTTTGCGGTCGGTCCGCAGTTTTTCCTTGAAACCCGGTCCGGACTCGGGCGCCGGGGCGGGTTCCTCGCCCACCGAACTGTCTACCAGCACCAGCGCGCGAATGTTTTCGTGGCCATGGCGGGCGATGCACTCGAGCGCCTCCAGGGCGCCCAGTGACCAGCCGACCAGGATCACTTGTGGATAGCGGGCGATGAACTCGGAAACGTCCGCAGCGCGCCGCTCGATGGTGTAGCCGGAAGCGGGAAGTTCCGATTCACCCTGGCCGCGCGGATCGAGTGCAGCAACGCAGTGCGTGGGGCCCAGTGCCAGCAGCTGCTCGCGCCAGCTTGAAGCGGGCATCGACCAGCCTGGCACCAGCGCAATCACCGGTGAACGTGGCTGACTTGCGTCGGCACCGCCGGGAAAGGACTCCAGCACATGCAGCCTGACACCATCGCTGGTGAGAAGGCTGGTGCTGTGAGGCCGGGGATTCATGGCGTATGCGCGGCCGGCAGTTGTGACGGACAGCAGGCCGGTCAGCGTCGGCCTGCCATCGCTAACGGGCGTCCGGTCGCTGCTGGGCGGGCGTTGCAGCCGGCGCGGCAGGCGCACGGCGTCCGATCAGCAGGGTGGAACGGTTTTGCGCCAGTGAGGTGTGGTAGCCGAAACGGAAGGGCAATGCAGGCACCTTGGATGCCTTGTAGAAATCCATCAGCGACTGCTGGAACTGTGGTTCGAACGGCGGGATCGGCATCTGGTAGGTGCCATAGGGCTTGATTTCGAACCCGCGCTTGACCAGGAAGTTGTAGGGGATGCCGGTGTCGTCCTGCACCAGGAATTCGCTGGTATCGAGCAGAACGCCGCGGATCTTGCTGAATTCGCGGATGTGCATCAGGTACGAGGCCGCCTTGATCAGCGTGGTCGTCGGCTTCAGCTCGCGCAGATGCTCGAGGAATTCCGGATAGTCGGTGAGACCCTTGTCTGAAATGTCCACCGAGTAATAGACAACGCGCTGCAGGCGGCGGTTGCCCGGCGTGCGGTATTCGATGGTCACGCCCTGGACACGGTTTTTGCCGGTGCCGGTTTTCACGAACGGTGCCGGGCCGACGCTGACCATTTCCGCTCCGGAGAGCACCATGGATATCGCGAAGATCGGTACCACGCCGTGCAATTGTTCGGTGCGCAGGTTGCGGCGCATGGTGTTGGTGACGAAATAGTTGCGCTCAAACAGGTTGGCCATGGCGTCGCGCACGGTCGCCAGCATCTTGGTGAATTCCTTGGGCCCAATGGCCGAGGCATCGGGCATTTTGCCGATCGGCTCGAGCCCGAACATCACGTAGGTTTCGCAATCGGGGAACAGCGTCCACGCGTTGAGGAAATCAGGGCCGCTGAACGGATAGAACAGCGTGCGCCCGACCGGGCATTGCGCGGGGAGTTCGGTGGCGCGCCAGGTTTTCATTGCGGCAAGCTGGCCGTCGCGCACTTTCGCCCATGACTTCAGTATTTCCGCGCTGTGGCTTTGCCAGGCCTTGCTGTTGGCCAGTTCGGCGTGATCAGGATTGGACGGCGTCAGGCCGGCAATCAGGCGGGCCACCGAATCCAGGTTCGAGGGCTGTGCCGGGGCCGGGGTTTGTGCGGCTGCCTGGGCGGTGGTGAAACAGAAAAGGAATGCGCACAGGGCTGCAGGGAACCCGGCACGCGCGCGTTGATGTATCAGATTGATTATTTTCATTTAAATATTCTAACAGTTCGGATGCGGAGTTCGTGTCCGCCGGGGAGGCGACCGCCCGGAAGGGCGGCCTTGGGCCATTAACGCGTGAACGATCAATTCGCTGACCGGGTGCGGAATGCGGGATCGCCCGCAGAACGCAGCCATCATGTGGCCGACAGACTCGGCGATCCTGATGAGGCACTTACAATGACCCCGCCTGCGGGTCGGTTCGATGGTGAATGCCCCGGTTGCCCCGGTGACGATGCCCGCGGGTGGCAGCTCCGAGCCGCTGGTGTTTTGTCACTGGATCAGCCTGAGAGAAGTTCCAGCTATGGCTGCGAAACTAAATAAATTATTTTTATAAATCATATACTTAAATGAATTCAGACCCGCACCAGGTGAATCCGACCCGGGATTTCGCCGCCATCGCTGCCGCTCT
>Ga0222713_10001851_pt1 | contig 23131 bp, 26 predicted proteins | sample C33_649DmetaG_FD_165061 | JGI IMG/M metagenome (GOLD analysis project Ga0222713, IMG submission 165061) | Estuarine water microbial communities from San Francisco Bay, California, United States - C33_649D | ecosystem: Environmental > Aquatic > Marine > Unclassified | place: USA: California...
AGGTCGAGGTGTGGTGGGAGTTGAGTCAATCGAGAATGTTACTCGCTAGGATTCGTCTCAATATTTTATTGTCCAATAGTAATAACTGAAATATGTCGGGTGGTATTACGCAACTTGTCGCCGTGGGAGCCCAGGATACGCACCTGGTTGGTAGCCCGGAGGTGTCATTTTTCCAATCATCGTACAAACGTCACACTAATTTTTCCAGTGTGATTGAGCGTCAGGTGATCCAGAACACCCCGGCGAACAACGGTCTTTCGTCGATCCGTTTCGAGCGCAAGGGCGATCTCCTTTCTTACGTGTACCTTACCAATACCAACAGCAGTGGTACCCAGTCTATTGACTGGAGCGCCGCTGTTGACAAGATCGAGCTTTACATTGGAGGTCAGTTGATCGATACCCAGCACTATGAGTATTCGGCGTCCATTCACACGGACATCATGGCGAACTCGTTCTCCAAGGGCAACTACGGGTCTGTCCCTGGTGCCAATAGTGATGCCAATGCCAAGTGGTATCCCATGAAATTCTGGTTCTGCGAGAACTGGCAATCTGCGCTTCCTTTGATCGCACTCCAGTACCACGACGTGGAGGTAAGGATCTACTGGGGTTCCAGTCTTCCCGTCAATAGCACGATGGAGGCATGGACTCGGTACGTCTACCTTGATGCTGATGAGCGTCGTATGATGGCCGACAAGTCCATCGATATGCTCATTCACCAGGTTCAGCGTATCCCCGCTTCCAACTTGAAGACGATGGATCTCACGTTCAATCACCCCGTCAAGTTCTTGGCTTCGACTGCATCCGCTTTCGACACGTCAGACGCCGTCGTTCTGCAGCTCAACGGTGTGGACGTTGGCGATAAGAAACCAGCCGATCCTCACTACAATGAGGTGTCCGCCTACTATCACACGCAGTTTGGTGTGAATGTCGGAAGTCCGGACGACGGTTTTGAAAGTGTCAAGTTGATGATCCCCTTCTGTCTGGATGCTTCCAAGCTCCAGCCCACAGGTTCGTGCAACTTCTCGCGCATGGACTCGGCGACACTTCGCCTTTACGGCAGTAACACTATCAACGCTCCAGTATACGCGGTCAACTACAACATCCTCAGAGTCCAGAACGGGATGGGGGGTTTGCTTTACGCGAACTAAGCTTCATTGCCTTTTCAACTTGATCCTTTGGCATAAACATGAGCCAGGCGACGGTCATCCTCTCCTGGGTGAGCGTTCCGTCCCTCTTCATAGCGGCGCATGCATCTTGAAATTGCTTTACGTAGTCCATAATGGAATTTCAAGGCGTTTATTATTTAATTAGTCTTTGGGACCTTGAGCAGGGGGACATCCGCCGAGAAGCACCGGGTGATGCTGTTGGCAGGGACGGGTCCCACGCGCTGCAGGTTGGTGATGGGGTTAAGAAGTTCCGGTCCCATCTTGGCGATCAGCTGACGGTACCGGTAGTTGAGAGGGTATGCGATACCGTTATTACTCATGATCTTGTCATTGAGGAGCTGGTTCGAACTATAAATAGTGAAGGCGCGACCATCGGCCATACCAAGACGCTGAGACATCTTTTACTTACTGAATAGATAAAAATCTCTGATGCTCTGAATGAACTTTTTTTTCTGATAAACCCACATTGGTTCGCGTTCTTTGATATTCAAAGAATGTGTGACCACGGATTTTGAGTATAAAATTTTGAGAAGGAATCGATATGCCACGGCAAGATCCTTAAAGTTATTGGATCCTGCTAAAACCACGCTGCCCGTTTTGAAAATACTTACTGACATTCCAAACATCTTGCACTTTACGGCTGCATATGTTTCTGGATTAAATGAAATTTTCGAGACATATTTACGTTGCGTCTTGAGCAAGTCAAGGAGCATCATCTGATCGATACCGTGTGGGACCTGGAAGGTGGCATTGATCATCTGTGTTTCCATAGGAATTATGGGATTATCTTTGATATCGGGAAAGATCTCGTCTACTATACTTTGAATTTCCTGAATAATGTCAAGACCTTCAAGTGGTGTAGATGATCCTGTCACGTGGATCTTTCCATTTGGGAATAATTTTACAGATCGGTTCTTGCCATTTCCAATGTTTTTGGAAATTGTCAGTGAATTATTGAAATGAGTAGTTCCCAGTTTCCAGCCGCGATCGCCGTCGACAAATTTTTCGGTAAAGACGTTCAGAGGTGTAGATCCGCTACGTCCGCCCATGACGGTGATGGTCGAGACTCGCAGCAGAGATGGTTTATTTTCTGTGACATCGTCGTGGATTTTTATGATGTTTCCCAGAAACGTCCTGAAATTTATTGCTTGCATATTAAAGGTTTGTCTTTATTCTTTAATATGAGATGTGATCACTGTAAGAAGAAAGGGATAGTATGCATACCCTGTACCGGATGTGACCTCAAGACTCTTTGCACTGGATGTATTCAACTGGAGAGTCACGAGTGTTCTGGTATCCTGAATAAAATTCAGTCCCAACTAGATAATTTAAAAAAACTAAACCCTAAAATTATAAATGAGAAAATTCAGCGTTTGTAAAAAAAGGTTAAAAATACTATAATTATCAAAATACCAAAAACCATAGCAATTCGTGCAGTGTTCAACCATTTTGCGATCGGGTTCTGGATCTGGACCTGGCTTTGAGTCGGTTTTGACGACAAGTCCCACGGAGGAAGTGAATAAATGCGTTCCGGAAATACGGGTCTGTCGAGAGGATATTCTTGCGAACCCGGGGTACAATAAAATGGAGTACGCCAGCCGGCTGCCATTGTTTTTGCACAGCCCTGGCTTACTTCATCGTCCTGGGATGATATTGTACCTCCAAGGGCATCGCCCACTGGCTTTACTGAATTTACCAGGGGCGTCTTGGGGAGTTTGGTTGGATCATAGATGTTTTTGTAAGCTCCGCCCAAAGAAACGCCTGGTGTAAATTCCGAAGGGTCTGTATAGGGATTTATTTTGTTCATGTGAACACTATCGTTGATATGGATAGAGGAAGACATTCCTTTTCTAGTTATACTGTCGAAATAAATTCCCATTTTAAAATTTTGCACATAGATTTCCAGATGACATCCTGTTGTGACAATTTTTCTTTAGATTTCAATAGAGGAAAGTAAGGTAAATATTGATCTTCTCCCAGAAGTTCACAAAATTTGTAGAGTATGTACGGATAAGATAAAAAATTCTTTCGATCTTTTGGACAAACTTGATCGAAGGGGGTTTGTATTTCGTTAAACATTAATCTCAGGCGTTCTTCCAGGGCTGGTGGCATTTCGGGAGGTCTTATTCCTGTGAGAATATTTGTAATATAGGGAATATGTTCATAATATTTATTTTGACGTAATTTTTTTAAAAGTCCTCTCACCTTCGCATGTGTAATTTTTGAAACTTCTTCAATTCTTTGTTTTTTGAGTTCGTAGCGCAATTTTTCCACGAGTTCGTCTGGTATATTTGCGGTTTCCTTGCCCTGAAATTGTTGAACCCATTCGTTAAAATGATTTTGTCTTTTATAGCTGTATTGTGTATTTTTCGAGATATCTTGTTCATCTTGGTAAGAAAGACCGGTTGATAAAAAATGAACACTGCATCCACAATCTCTGCATATCAAAGACGATGTCGTTTCGCATTCATATGTATTTTGTGAATCGCACATTTCACATTTGTCAACCTGGAGTGCATTTTTTTCTGTTATATCATCGTTATTTACTACAGAATGATCTTTTTCCACGACTCGCATATATTCTATAAATATATCGCGTCGGCAATTTTCTTCTTGATATCTCAATATATAGGGTGCTGCCATGGTGATATATTCATTTTTCTTTATTTCATCATTTTCATATTCCTTTATTTTGAGATTGTAACGCTCGAGTAAACTCATTTAAAGAAAAATGTTATTATAACTTTAAATGTATAATCTTCTTGTGAAGATGGTCGGGTGGTGGTATAACGAAAATCCTTATCGAGTTGTGATGCCACTCAAAATGATTTATGATGTGAATACCAAAAAAGATTGCCTTTTCCCTTCGGCTGAATGGAAGAGGGTCATGGAAGGTTGGCCTTTGATGAAGTCAGGACAAATTTATAGTTTATGTTACTATCCACACGTTCGAAACGAACATTATGCACTTCGGAGAAAGAAGCCGGAGTGCATTGAGAATATTCGTTATGAGCAAGAATATACTTACAGGGATTCCCCCTACTCCATGGTGACCAGGGATCCCATGCGCAGAGTACACGACATTGAGGAGTCGAATGGATTGAAAGGACCCATCATGGTTCACAAAGTCGAGGCTATTATGGAAAATGGCGAGTTGAGAATGTGGGACACTGCACGTTTTCTGCGATACGCCGGACCGAGATCCGATTTTCATGGCTGCAAAGACATCCAGATGAAGGATCTATTTGAAGCTAATGAGGAAGTACCAGATGAATGGCACGTCTATATGTTGGGTAGAACAATTGTTATACGAAAGGACGACCTGCTTACTCCTGACATTTTGGCGCTAGATAAAATCTAAGATCACCAAGGGATGTGACTTTGTATTCCAAAACAAGTGGCATATCTTCACCATGATGCAAAAGTTTCATATTCGAACACATTGATGTTGCTTTAGTAAAAAGATTAAGATATTTCAGTGAAAATATATCTTTCATAGGAACAAAATTTTCCGTATCAGAATCCATATCATATTCAGTGTATTGTTCAGCAAAATCGCCTTTGCACCTAAACCCTATTTTCTTGAACGAACGTTCAATGGATAATTCTGAACCAATATGTGAAATATCTCTGCACAGTCGCTGAAAATCAACCGTCTGAAAAGTTGTAATGCTCTCCACGTTGAGATTTGGTGCTTCAAACATTTCATCATTGATATCTAATAATTTAAGATTAAATGTACTCCTACTCTTTTTGTTACTATTTTCAATTGAAATATTGAGAATATGATTTTCATCAATTCTCATTATCAGGACGTCGTTGGTAGTAACAGATTTAAGAACTCTAAATACGTTGGTAGTATTAATTCCTACAATGATTTCATTTTCGCACGAGTATTCTTCAAATTGTTTTGCATCTAAAAATAATTCGACCATTGCCGTTCTGGCATTGTCAAGGGTCAGCATGTGAATACCTTTCTTGCTGAATGATACATTAACGTCATTTAGGATATCTTTGAGAACCTCAAAAATATTCTTAAATGCCGAAGCTTGAATTGTTTTAAAAAACATTTACTAGATAAATGCGTTATTTCTTTAATTTGTGAGCATAAAGGTCTGTTAAAAATCGTTTGAATCCGTGATCGCCTTCGTGTTTTAGAAATTCTTTCCAGGAATTGTATCCTTGCTTGTAAGAGTAAACATTGCCGAGTGATTTAGGAACTTCTTCTGATCTCGTGATCATTGTGTTTAGTTTTGTATTTTCTTGTTTATCTTGGCTTCCAGATCGGGTGTCAATGGAGGTGCCAGGGGAGTTCCATATGATTCGAGATCAAAAAGTCCCTGGACGATGGAAGGGTTGCCGTCAAACGATGCAAATGCATTTGAATCGAATGACTCTACTTCGGTTGGCATCATTGCCAGGACCCACTGTTTAACTTCAGTTCCCATTAACAGTCTTCCGTCTTTGACGATCAGCGCCGGTACGTGAGTCAATGATTTCCTGTAATCTTCAGGGACAGGCGCTTCGTGAATGTTTTGAAATTGTACCTGATCTTTGATTGGACATTGATCCAATAAATTAAAAATCTCAAGACAGAATTCACATCTTGGGCTATAAAGCATAAGGGCGAACATTACCTCTTTACAAGAAACAATGAATTTATCAGGCGATATAATTTCGCGGTAGTATATAAGATGCGTATGCAGAACCTACTTTTGATCGCACTGGCGGTGTTTGCCCTGTTGCTATTTTTCAAGTACCGGGAAGGGTTCAAGTGGGATCGTGGTTTTGCTGGGTTTCGTCCAGAGGTTTCGGGTATTATCACAGAAGGTAATCTCGAGATCGAAGGTAATCCTATGGAAGATGTATCGGTCAAGGCACTGATGATTAAGAAAATTCTCGACGCGACCACCGAGATGATCTTTAGTACAAAGGGTCTTAAAATGTTTCCCATTGAGACCATATTCGTCCAGGTCTTCAACACGCCCGAAAAGATCACCGAGCTCAAACAAAAGCGTCCTGACGTTTATGAAGCCTATATAAATTTTCTCAAAGAAAGGGATGTCATCTCGAGCGGAACGCGCGGTGGCGATGGTTACGAACAGGAGAGACAGACGAGAACGTCACTCATGAACTATTTGGAACAACTGAAGCGAAATGCCGACTATGCGACCGTTCCTGATAACATTCCAGCAACCTACAGAGCACGTTTCCTTCTGCTTGAAACGGAACGATTTTACGGTACCGAGGTAGATGTCATTGCGATCGGCGACGAAAAGGGTATTAAGATCCAGGGGATCACAAGTCAGCCCCTGGAAGACGGAAGCAAGATCAAAGCCTTCCAGGATGTTCTCAGGGCGGGAGAATGGATGACCTACGATACCATCGCCAATGCTTCTATCCCCAACAAGTCAGCACTTGCGCTTGCCGAGAAGGCGATCAAGGACAAGTGGGGCGAAGATTTTCAGACGTACGAATCGACCGCGACGACCCCGGTAGGACAATTCAATCCTCCCGTCACGCCTTATTTGCGATAGGAAAAACTCTAGAACTAGTAGACAATGCCTCTGAGAGTGGACGAGGTACAACAGATCGACCACCGAAAGCGAGAGCTAAAAAAGAAACTCTATACGGAACTGTATGAACGCGCCAGCACCAAGGTGAGACAAGTCGCGGACCTTGGACTCCACGAAACCTGGGTGCAGATTCCTTCGTTCCTTATAGGATTTCCCACTTTTGATGTGAATAAGGCATCCCAGTACGTTGAACGTCAGTTTATCAACGGGGGCTTCTTTACAAAGTTATATGAAAATGGTCAGTTGTTCGTTTCGTGGTATCCAAGAACGTCCAAAAAGACGAAAAAAACAAAACCCAAGGAACCCGAGAACGAGTTTGCGTCCCTGGCAAACCTCAAGAAAGCCGCGGACAAATATCGCTGAATTAAATGAAATTTATCATTAAGTATGGACAATAACCTGAACGTGCTTGTGGAGGCCAAAAAGGAACTCCTCAACCAGCTCTCGTCCACGATTTTGCCAAGTGCCCTTGACTGCATGGACACTCTCTATGCGGATGCCAGGGCGGAAACTCAGGGCAAACAGACGCTCAAGGCATTCCAGGACAAACTGGCCAAGATCCCCCAGTGGAATAATTATCAGATCGACACGGAAGTGGGAAAGTGCGTGGATCGCTGCGGTGGCTGCCTGGACGAGATGGTCGCCGCGGTCTTTGTGGCCACGGTCAAGATCATCTCTTCGGTCAGACTCTCCAAGGATTCGCGCAAGGTGTCGCTCAAGATTCCCACCAACGACGTGTTCGTCCTGGGCGTCTACACCAATGTCGCCAAGCGAATCTACGAAGATCCCTACCTATATCAGGAAGTTGTCAGTAGGAACGATCGTCGCAAGGATCTCATCAAGAGAATGGACGGAGTGGTCGAGGAAACTGTCAAGGAAATGCTTCCAATTAATCAAATCCTGAAGACTTATCTTAACAAGAATCCGATGGACAGACTACAGGAAGAATCCGAGGAAGCTCACAACGCGGAAATCGGCGACGAAGGAGAATTTCCCGGCGAAGGAGAACTTCCGCTGCCAGAAGAGGGCGAGGACGAAGGAGAGTCATCCGAAGTGGTCGATCACGGCGAAGAAGTGCCCCCGCCAATGCCAGAAGAACCCATCGCACCAGTGCAGGAACCCATGGAAGAAACTAAAAATTTTACTTTCAAGGAAAGTCTCATCAGAAGAGCAGAACCAATGCCTCCCTCAAACATGGAGCAAGAAGAGGACTTCTCTATCAACCCCGGTGCGAATCGTTAAACGTACAAAAATCTACTTTAATTAATAATGATAAGTGATTCTTTAAAGAACCCTTTGATCGCCGCTCTTGTTGGTGGGATTATTACAATGGCTTATATCCAGTTGGTGGCACGGCTCAACCGAGAAGCGCCACCCAGAAATGCCGAAATGATCAAGCCAGCCATTCTGAACGCCATTTTGGTCGGTTTCATCGTCTATATGGGAATTTCACAACGCGAGCAGATATACGAAACACCTTTTCCGGAAATTAGTCGCGGTATGTAGTTAAAGATTTTACTCTAATCAAGTAATACGAAATGGCCAGTGTAGACACATTCAACGAGCTTCTATTGCAGTTTGTAGATGAACTGGCCCACACGTTCCCAGAGAACACCATTGTGAAGACCTACAGGAATACGGTCAGTATGCTGATCAAGAAGGATCCTGGTGTCTGCCTGGAAACGTTTATGAAGAATGTGAAGCCCCACGAGGACCTCATTCGCAATCAGGATGAGCGCATCTTCGAGGAACTTTCGCGGAGTTACGGAATTCTCAAGACCCTGGATCTGGAGTCCATGTGGAAGTCTGAACTTTCCGACGGGAGTCGCTCGGCGATCTGGCAGTACGTCCAGGGTCTCTACGTGCTAGGCAACAACGTCAGCGAAGATGAGGTTCAGGCGTCTCGCGAGACCAAGATGGACTTTTCACCCGAAATCATCAATAAGATGTTTGCACCCCAGGGCGAAGATGACGACGCCGGATCTAACCCCCTTGCCGGAATCCTTGGAAATCTTTTTAACCCCGCGATGATGCAGGAGATGACCTCCAAGGTCGAGCAGCAGTTCGGCGACGGCCAGGGAGGTCTCGATGAGGCGAAGATCTTGGGCGCCCTCGGTCCGCTCATGGGAAACCTCACCAAGATGCTTGAAAAAAATAACTAGTCAATAAATAAGAATGGAACAACCGTGGTTTAGAAATCCATCGCACCTGTTTGCCAAGAACAAGGTGCTGATCTTTTGGCCTCTGGCCAAACAAACTTCCGTGGAGAGACTTAACGCTGCCACCCGATTCATTATCTATACCATGGCGATCCTTTACATTATTAACCGTGACATCAGGGTCATTTATTTGGGTCTCACGGTTATTATGGTAATGGCTTCTATGTTTTTGGCCGGTGGGGTCAAGGAAGGCATGAGACCGGCTTCGTTCGAGGACGAAAACGTTCATTACAATGCAAATAATCCAGGTCAAAACTGTACGCAGCCGACAATGGATAATCCCATGGGCAACGTACTCCTCTCGGACTATGTAGACAACCCGAAGCGACCCGCCGCGTGCTACTATCCGACCGTCAAGGACAAGGTGAAGAAGTTTCTCAATCAGGGGATGCCAACAGACCAAGCGGACGTCTATTCGAGTCGCAACCAGGCGTTCCGTGCATTTTACAGCATGCCTTCTACTACCATTCCAAATGATCAATCAGGGTTCGCCAAGGCGGCATACGGTTCAGTGGTAGACAAAGTGTGTCGATCGGATGATGGCTCATGCTACCCCAATGACGCGTCCATGTTTGGACAGTCCAGGATGCCCGAACTTCAGCAGATTCGAGGCACTTTCGGTGGCACCACTAGATAAAATCTCGGTTGATAGTAATATGGCTTATCAGCTCAACACTTCGTCGGTTCTTTTGGATTCCGAGAGCCTTCCGGTAAATTGTGCCTACGATCACGTGATGGCTCCCCCGGTGATCAGCAACCTCAACTATGCCGGCTCGGGACGCGCCTCGACGCCCATCTACGGCACCTCCCCCTACATGGCAGGAAAGGGGGCTCCCGGACCGCTCATCATGGTCGAAGATATGCTCCGACCTCAATCCACCACCTTCTTCAAGAAGGGGTACCAAGGACGCGAGTATGATTTCCCTTCCAATGACATGTCATGCTCGGTCCCTCTTCGGACCCGGTCTTGGGATCCGACGAGCAGTCGCGCCAATGTCCAGAACGCCGTGTTCGATCGTCGTTATCCAGCCTAATTTAAATCTACCCTAGTTTTAATATGGACCCATTGAGTCTTGTGGCCTTGTTAGGGATTGCTGTGGCGGGTCGTCAAATCGCCAGCAGTGATCGCAAAGAAGGTTTTGCGTCCGCACCCCTTCCCAGTCGTGAAAGACAGCAGTTGCCTCATTTTGCCAGAAATATCAACACACCTGGTCAGGATTTGACTGCCGTGACGGATCTGTTCACGGGAACGTATGACCCGAACAACCCGATGGGTGGCGTCATCAACCCCAAGAAGGAGGTCGTTGCGAACCTTCAGGACACTTCACCCAATGTTCAGTTTCCGTTTGGTCAGCCGGTCTACAATCTGTACGATCGCCAAAATGTTTCGAGTCGCATGAACAACCTGACTTCCGTGGAAAAGAGATTCGTCGGTCCAGGTCTGGGAGTGCCAGCAAGTATGCCCGCCTACGGTGGCTATCAGCAGCAGTTCCGCGTGATGCCCAACAACGTCGGCGCGTACCGATTGACCACGCTCCCAGGAAGGTCGGGTCCCGCCAAAGACTTTGTTGACCGCGGAACGGAACGTCTTACCGTCACTCAAAATCGCCCACAGAAAACCTATCAACTTTTGGGCGCCGAGGGAAAGCGTCCTCTGGAACGGGGTCGCGCACAGGGACAGGGTGGCATGCTCACCGGCGCGAGCGAACGCGAACGCTACGTGAAGACAATCCGACCCACTATCCGATCGGAGACTTCCACCCGCATGGATGGACTTGAATTTGGCGCTCCAAAGAAATTCGTCTCGGAAGGGACCCTGCAAGATACCCCGACGCGAAACAAGGCGAACTTTGTGGCGCGCACCAACGACGTGGCGGCCCCGGGAATTCACTCATTCGAAGGTGGCTATCAGCAGACGCAGAATACCATTCTCCTCAGACCCTCAGAACGCGGCAACAAGGGCTACACGCCGCCTGGTGGTCGCATGAACGTCCGAGGCTCTGCCACGCAGGTTCAAGGAAAGACCACAAAGACCCGCGACAGCCTTTCCACGGTTGTCCAAGGAGGCGCCGGCAACCAGTCCATCGCCCAAAATTACGATATCACTTGGAAGCAGAATAACAATGCCTACAAGGGAAATGCAGATTTCCGAACAAATCAGTTGGGAGTCGCCGTCAAGCAGCTGGACAAGAATCCTTTTGCCATGTCCCTGGCTCAGCACTAAACATCATAGATCCTACACTCTAGCGCATGAGGTTCTTCCCTACAGAATAACTCCATGGCATCCAGTTTGTTCTCTTGTTCGCGAACCCGTTGATCGTGAAGACGAGAATAGAGCTCCTCGTGCTCCATCCAGTCGTGGACATGCTTGTGTGGATTTTCAATCATCTTCTTGGTGGGTCTCTTCAGTTCGGTGCGCTTACTGAACATGTACGCAGGCACGTTCCTGAACAGGCAACTGTAGTAGAGCATTTAAAAATAAAAGTCATATTATTTTTAAGTATGAGACACGAGACCATCGCCATGGAAGTTTCGCCCCTGGAGTTCGAAGGCATCAGTACCATAGACTTTGAAGTCCAAGTGGATGACCATGAAAAAATGGCGACCGTCACGATGTCAAGATACTTCATCGGGGACCTCCACGATGAATGCGTCAAGAAGGCAAAGAAGATCTACAAAGGATACAGTATTAAAACTAATGTGGCATTGTAAACTAAACCATGGAGACAACTACCATTGAAGTACCAGTGAACCCATTCCACTTCGATGGGATGCAAAGTATAGGAATACCAGTCAAGGTGGATCACAAAGAACAAATGATCTACGTTGACCTATCTTCCAATCAAGGGACCGTGGTAATGGAGCGCTTTCTTGAAGAGGTACATGAAAAGTTTTCAGGCTACGAAATCAGGGTAGCCAGGCTTGACCAGTGAGAACCGCTCTTGCGTACTTGGTGGCGATCATCGAGTGGATCATCGGCCAGTCCATGACGTTGCTGGCATTAATAGTTAACCCAAATGGATTCGAGTTTACGAACTTGACGAACTCCTTGCCGTTCTTTTGAGAGTCGGGTGCAGTGTAATGCTCCATCTTCTCAAAAGAAATCTTTAGCCACTGAACATGTGTCTCGCTATTTGGATCAAAGTTGTCCATCGTAATTATGTGAATAGGTTTTTATATCTTTAATTAATAGGAAATGAGTTCCATAGACAACAACCTTGGCGGTGGAGGAGGAAGTGCCTCCGCTTCAGGAAAGAAGGGAGCCATTCAGTTGAGCGACGGGAACTTCAACTTGACTTCGAACAAAGAACTTAAGTCCGATCCAAAGACCGGAACCATCACCACGACAGGATTGACAACCACCGGAACAGTCTATGCCGCAACATTGTCAACATCCAACCTTATAGCAGACACAATCACGGAACTGACCGTCATTGGTGACGCGTCCATCACCGGAGATGCCACTGTAGATGGTTTTGTTCAAGCAGCGACCATCTCGTCCACTGGAAATGCATACATAAGTTCTAATCTCGGGATTGGAACTACCGACACCGCCGAGTACAAATTCCTGGTCAAGGATGGATCCAGTAATCTATTTGGCGTACCCTATGACACCACCGGTCTGGCGGACGGAAAGACCATCGTCTACAACGGAAGCGGTTGGGTCTACGACAATGCTGGACCCGCCGACGGTACCCAAACTGGAGAAATCCTCGCGTGGGACGGTTCAGAGTGGTCCGCCAATAGCACCGTGGTGGTCGAGGGGACAAGTGTAGGCATAGGTACCACACAACCAACCCAAAAATTGGACGTGGCGGGGAATGTAAAGGCAACATATTTCATTGGGTCTGGTGACGCTTTGTCTAACCTAAATGCGTCCAACGTCACTTCTGGAACCCTTAGCAATGCTCGTCTTCCAGGGACCATCTCGGTTTCCAATCTGGAAGCCACGGCCAACCTTGTGGTCGGTGGATCCGCGGACATCACCGGAACCCTTTCAGTCGCAGGACTTACTTCTTCGGAAAATATCACAGTCACAGGAAATAATACATTGTCTGCATTCAACCTAAGAACTTCCAACCTTTATATCACGGGACCCGCGGACATCACCGGTACCCTGAGTGCGTCTAGCATTACTACAAGTGACCTTTTAATCAATGGTACACTAACAACAGGAAATGTAGAAACCACCAATGTCATCGCCACTTATTTGGTTCAAGGAGCAACCATATCGTCCACAGATTCCTTGAAGGGTGCATCTGCAACTGTATTGGGACAGGTTCAAGGTTCGACCATCTCGTCCACCGGACATATAATCGCCGATGGTACTGTCACAGGAACAACGGTGAATACTCCAACGTTGTTTGTGAGCAAAGATGCCCAGATCAATGGAAATCTGTATGTGTCTGGTGGTGTTGTTACGATTACCACGACCACGACAGGGACAAGTAACCTTGTCATTACCAATGCGGGTACTGGTCCAGTACTTGTGGCAACACAATTGGGTCCTCAGCCGATCGCAAATTTCATCGATGGGAGGGATGACGGTTCAAACTCAAACGTGAGTGTCCTTTTCATATCAGGAGGCGAACTGGCGGGCAGAGATGGATATGTAGGTCTTGGTACGGAAACGCCCACCCATCGTCTGGATGTCCGAGGCGATGCAAACGTCGCGACCAATCTTTTTGTGCATGGAACTTTGTCCACGTCCAACGTCGAGACCTCGAACCTCACTGTGACCAACCTCAACACGGTCACCAACGACGCCTTCATCGGAGGAACCCTGAGCGCGTCCAACATCCAGACCTCGAACCTCACGGTCACGAACTCTCATGAGGTTATTGGTACCCTAAGCGCGTCCAATATCGAGACCTCAAATCTCACTGTCAATGGAAATACCTACATAAGTTCTAATCTCGGTGTAGGCACGTCGGACACTGCCGAGTACAAGTTACTGGTCAAGGATGGATCCAGTAATCTATTTGGCGTACCCTATGACACCACCGGACTGGCCGATGGAAAGACCATTGTTTATGACGGAAGTGGTTGGGTCTACGACAATGCTGGACCCGCCGACGGTACGCAAACTGGAGAAATCCTCGCGTGGGACGGTTCGGAGTGGTCTGCGAACAGCGCCGTGGTGGTCGAGGGAACAAATGTCGGCATCGGTTCCACGCAGCCCGTGGAGAAATTGAATGTGTCCGGCAACGTTCGCGTGACCCAAAACATGATCATAGGTGACTCCTATCACGGGAGGGCCATGCGTCTCAATGACACACCCGCCTCCAATCTTTATTACCAGCCCAATTTAACCATAACCGGTTCTCTCACGTCCGCCGGTGACATTAAGACCAATCAGTCCTTCCGGGGACACAACATGTTCCTGAGTAACGCCATGACCATAAGCGGAGGGGTCGTCACCAACACCGGAACTGGCGATGCATCCGTGAATGGCTCGTTGACGGTCCAGGGAGATACCGTACTCAATGGAACAACCTCGGCCGCACAATTAAATGTAGCAGGAACCATCACGACTTCCAACATTGTGGCCCATACCAACGAAAACCTTCTTATCAGCTCGAACCTAGAGGTCGGGACGTCCAACCTCTTTGTGAACACGGAGAACGGCAACGTCGGCATCGGGACCACGGATCCCGTGGCGACCCTTCAGGTCGTTGGAGACATCAAGTGCCAGACCCTGACGGCGACCACGATCACGGGCGGTTCGCCTCTGACCATCAGTGCCACTTCGATCTCCATCCAGGCACCCGTCTCCATGCCTGCCAATGTCCCCATGAGCATAGGTACAATGACAGTTTCCAACATCTTCCACTCGGACACGGTCACGATGTCGGCGAACGTTGCCATGGGTTCGGACAAGACCCTTACGACGTCCAACATCGAGACATCTAACTTAACTGTCAGCAATCGTCTATCGGGTGGCACTATCTCGGTTTCCAACATCGAAGCCACGGCCAACCTGGTCGTTGGTGGACCCGTGGACATCACTGGAACCCTTTCGTCGGCAGGCATAACTTCGTCGGCAGATGTGAATGTCACAGGGACTATCACCACGTCCCAAATCGTGGCCCACGCCAACGAAAACCTTCTTATCAGCTCGAACCTTGAAGTCGGGACGTCCAACCTCTTCGTGAACACGGCGAATGGCAGGGTCGGCATCGGGATCACGGAACCAACCGAGAAACTTCATGTGGACGGCAACATCCTTGCGACAGGAACCCTTTCAGTAAACCCTAATACAGACTCAAAACATACATTGGGTAATGCTGTTGTTGGTTATCAAGGAACTTACACTGGTTTTGCAGGTCTTTGTCATTATGACAGACAAGGAGTTGGAAATTATGCGATCATGCAAAATAGCAGTGGAAGAACTCTGGTAAATGCATCAACTGATCAGCCCATTGAGTTTAGAATTAATAACATTACAAAAATGATACTCGAATCTGACGGCAAAGTCGGCATCGGGACCACGGAACCAGAGTCGAATTTACATTCATTTTCTAGAATGAACAGTGGTATGGGAACTATTCTCTATACACAGCGAGCAGATAACAGTGCATATTATTCATTTTTTAAACAAAGAGCGATTGATTTTAGTACAGATCCAATTTTTCATTTTAAAACGCGTGAATATTTAGAGAATGCTTCGAACACTTATTCCACTTTCCGAGTCGAAGGTGCTCAGGGTACTAGTTTCTTAGAGATTGAACAAAACGGCAACGTCGGCATCGGGACGGATATTCCTGATGTTCCTCTTCACATCGTTGATAGATCATCTATTGGCACACCTTCGGAAGTTTTAAGATTACAAAAGGGGAATGGAAGTGGTGATATCTACAACACCACCCGGGGACATATCGGTATGCACCTTAGAGATAACAATCTGGGTGGTGGAGAAGTTGCGAGAATTTCATGGGGACATGATGGTGGGAGTATGGACCCCGAAGGTTTGGGTCGGCTTGGTTTTTGGACATCTAATACTGGGGACGCAGAAGGTGTTCCAGAAGAACGAATGACGATTCGGGCTAGCGGCAACGTCGGCATCGGGGTGGAGAGTCCCACTGCGCAATTACAAGTTAACAGCAATGTGATTATTGGAAATATAGGGGTAGATGGTTCTCAAACAACTCATAAAGACGCTCAATTGATCCTTGGTGGTTCGCACAATCAAGAATACAATAACGATGATAAAATCAAATTACTCGTCACAGGTGGGAACAACGATAATGGGTCTCCTTACTATATCATGTGCGAGGACGAGGACGGATTCGACCAATTCTTTGTGAAGGGTGCAACGTCCGAAAACGGTACAAACGGCATTTTGTATTTTAAAGGCAACGTCGGCATCGGGATCACGAATCCGGATGCTATATTGCACGTGATAGGTCCCCAATCTTCAACAGGGGACAAATTAAGATTAGGTGATGGAACAACTAGTTTAGATTTTACTATAGGATTTAAAGCCGGTGGTAGTGGTTATTTGTCCGGTTGGAGTACTATCGATCCGAATGGTGGTAGTGGCGTCCCCGGTTCCGGTGTCGCTATATGGGACGCATTGCATATACACGGAAATTTAAATGTCACTGCTTCAAAAAATTTCATAATTGATCATCCAGTTCATCCTACCACTAAAAAATTAGTTCACGTATCTGTAGAGTCTCCACGCGTAGATCTTATATATAGAGGAAGTATACAACTAGAAAACGGAACGGCTATCGTTAATATAGACAGAGACTGTACTGGTGAAAAAACATGTGCTATGGAAGATGGGACATTTGAAGCTTTGTGTAGAGACCCAGTATATTATTTACAAAATACTACCGACTTTAGTCGTGTTATAGGAACTATTAATAATAATTTACTTACTATAATTTCTGAAGATACAAATTCTACTTCTGTTATCAATTGGATGGTTGTGGCGGAACGAAAGGATAGAGATATATTAGAGTCTTCTCAAACAGATGATAATGGCAGGCTTATGACTGAAATATTGGATGATACTGAAAGAATAAATAAAGATCGTTCAAAACGATACCAATAAGATATAACACATTGAAATTGTAAATGAGTGTTTAATAAAATAATTCTTTCCTAGCCAACTAGTAGAATAAGATGCCAACCTACGACGGCACCTACAAGCTCGCGGTTGAAGACGGGCGAACTTTGATCCGAGACGTGGAGGGGGGTTCCCTAAGCACCCACGTCCCGCTTGAAATATATAGCAACTACGCAGCCCAAGGGACCTTGACGGATTCCAGGCAGTTGAGGCTTAGGACCCAACCCTACCTCGAGTCAAATCCCGCCAATGCCTACGTGACCGACATGGGCATCCAGAACACCACGGACAACTACTTCTTCATCACGGCGCCCCAGAATACGACCAACGTCGGCGACCAGAACACCTTTGTCATCTCCAAGACGTCCAACGTCGGCATCGGGACCACGGACCCCCAGCAGCCCCTTCACGTCGTGGGAAACACGTGGATCACTGGAACCTTGACGGCGTCCAACATCGTCGGCGCTTCGCCCATCACTATCAGTTCGAACCTGGTGATGGCCCCGGGGTTCACTCTGACCGCGGGGGCCATTGAACCTCCGACGGGCGCCGAGTCCAACCTCAAAATCACTGGGACCATCACGACCTCCAACATCACACACGATTCAGAACTTACCATTACATCAAACTTATTCATGGGATCCGACAAGACCCTCACGGCCTCCAACATCGTGGGTTCGCCCTCTCTGACCGTGACCGCCAACACCAATGTGGTCGCGGAGTTCACGGAATCGTCACGATACTATCACGTCAAAGAACCAAGGTCTGCGATGACCGCAAATTCCAGTTTTGGTTACACGGCGAGCGCAAGCAGTGAATATAGTAATTCTTATAAATCTCATGAAGCATTTAATGGTAACTATAAAACAGTCAACGGCGATTCATGGATATCTTACCCATATAGCTACGTAACCACTACAGGGTTACCAACAGATGGTACAGACAGTTTTCAGGGGACAAATGGTTCTTGGCTAAAAATACAATTACAGAATACCTTTAAAGTACAGTATGTAAAGATATACCCAAGAAATGATGGATTCCCAAAAAAGGGTAAAATTTATGGTAGCACAGATGATTCAAATTGGACACAAATATATGATTTTGACGACTTGCTAGTCGCGACTAACGACCCTGTAACTTTAACAGTAAATTCTTCTAATTTTTATTCATATTTTGTTTTTCATGTGGAAGAAACTGGATTATGGGGGACCAACACTGCGTATGCAGCCTGGGTAGCCATTCAAGAACTTGAATATTACGGCACCCCATACACAGCTTCCACCAGCGACGGCACGGACGTCATCTTCAAGTCCGTCCCGAACACGCCCAAGACCGACTTCCTGGACGTCTACTACGATGCGAGCAATACTAATTCATCGAGTACTGTGGTAAAAAATATAGTCGATAATTCCAGTGCCACGCCTGTTGATTTGACGTTCACAAGCACCGACCCCAAAGCGTGGTACTTTAACGGAACCACGAGCAACGTCACGGGGACGCACGGTTTAGGTACGGGTAATGTTCCGCATTCACATGCAGTGTGGTTCAAAAGGACGAGTGTAGTTAGTCCTGCTGGTGTTGATTATATTGTTTCTATCGGTACACGATCTATTTCACAAGCATCTTTAGTTTACATATACAGTAATCAAATTTACTTTGATATATTTGCCGACTTTAAATTGATAGCAAATACTATTATAGAAAATGACACATGGTATCACTATGTGGTTTCGTACAATGGTGAAGACAGCACTACAAAAATATACATTAATGGACAACCTGAGGGTTTTACAACTATTGGTATTGCCACTTTAAATTTAATAGGTACTACACTTGCGCTAGGTTCTAATAGTACTAGCGGTGATTACTTCAACGGTTCCATCGCCAACTATCGGCTTTACGATCGCGCCCTTTCCGCGGACGAGGTCTGGGAACTCTACGGCTACCAGAAGGCGTACTTCAGCGTTTCGCCGGACGTGGTGACCTACAAGGCGGGGAGGGTCGGCATCGGGACCAGCGAACCGAGGGCCGTTCTGGATGTCGTGGGGGACGCGAGTATTTCAGGTGGACTTAAATTACCACATATGAGAGTTTATAGAAATGCAGATACTGATATAACACATAGTGGTGCACTTCGTCTTGATTCCATCCGCGAAGACAATTTTAACGGATGGGACACTACTAACTATCAGTATACAGTACCTATGGATGGGGTTTATAATATATGCGGTTCTGCTTATGTGACTACTGGTGGTTCTAGGTTTGTTATTTATGTAAACGACGTATCAAAAGTTTGGTTATTTATTTGTGCAGCAGCCGAAGGGCATGCTGCTGGTTCAGTTTCCATGAGATTGAATAAAGATGATATAGTAAATATTAGAGCAATATCATCATGCGCTATATACTATGGAATTTCTGGATATGATACAACATGGATGTCTATGACCCATACGGGTATTATGTGAAATAAATCTTTCCTAGCCAATTAGTAGAAAACCATGCCAACCTATGACGGCATCGGCGAGACCATCACCCACAAGCTCGAGATTGAGGGTGACCTATTTCTACAGGACATTGAGGGTGGGACCAACAGCACTCAAGTTCCTCTAGAGATTTTCAGCAACTTTCAGAATGCTGCCGAACCCATAACCGCTAATTCCCGCATGCTCCGTTTGAGGGTTCAGAACGCTGCAGAATCCAACGTTTCAAACAGCTACGTGACGGACTTTGGGATTCGCGGGGAACCCGACAAGGACTACTTCTTCATCACGGCGCCCCAGAACACCGCCAACACAGGCGACCAGAACACCTTTGTCATCTCGTCGACCTCCAACGTGGGCATCGGGACCACCGACCCAGGGCACTACCGCCTATTGGTCAACAAGGACAGCACCAAACAGTTTGGGGTGCCGGGGAATGACGCGCCGACCACCGGAGACACCCTTGTCTACAATGATGACGGCGAATGGGTATACCACTTTGTTGAGGGTACCTTGCCTCCGGGTACGGTGAACAACGAAATCCTCACGTGGAACGGCGTCAACTGGGTTCCGAACAACAGCATCGTCACCACGAACTCCAACACTGCCATCGGAATAGGTACGTACACCCCTTCTGCAAACCTGCACGTGATCGGTTCGGTGACTGCGACCAGCGACGTCAACATAGCCGGGGCATACCAGGGGGGCAAACTTCGGCTCGGGACGGCGCTCAATCCTGTTCCGGCGAACCCCAACGTGACCGTGCCGGGCGACCTGACCGTTTCGGGGACGCTGACCAGCGACGAGTGGATTCACACCGACAATGTTACTATAACTGGAAATCTCAAGTGCCAGACCCTGACGGCGTCCGACATCGTCGGAGGTTCCCCCCTTACCATCAGTGCCACTTCGATCGCCATCGAATCACCAGAGACTATGTCGGTAGCCGCTCCCATGAGCATAGGTACAATGACAGTTTCCAACATCTTCCACTCGGACCAGCTCACGATGTCGGCTAATGTATTCGTGACAGAAGGCAGCATCCTCACACTCTCGAAAATCTTCCACACGGACACGGTCACAATGTCGGCGAACATTGCCATGGATTCAGACAAGACCCTCACGACGTCCAACATCGAGACATCTAACTTAACTGTCAGCAATCGTCTATCGGGTGGCACCATCTCGGTCTCCAACATCGAAGCCACGGCCAACTTGGTCGTTGGTGGACCCGTGGACATTACAGGAACCCTTTCGGCGGCAGGCATAACCTCATCGGCAGATGTGAATGTCACCGGGTCCATCACCACGTCCAATATCGTGGCCCACGCCAACGAAAACCTTCTTATCAGCTCGAACCTTGAAGTCGGGACGTCCAACCTCTTCGTGAACACGGCGAACGGCAACGTCGGCATCGGGACGACTGATCCATTATCAACTGCGAGACTGGATGTACGCGGAGACGGTATGGTATTCGATAAGGCTATGGGTGACGGTACAATACTCATCGGTCTCTATAATTGGGTAGATACACAATCCTTTATAATAGATATGGGTGTTTATGGTTCACCTACGCCTGCAGGTACCGTAACAGCTTCCACCGACTACGACCCCCCACCTGGTACTGCTGGTGATGTCATATGCAAGTTTCAGAATACTTCGGGTGGTGAAGCAATAACGTACCCCTTCTATCCTGGTCTCACGGGTTCAACTAATGATGTATTCACGTTCGGTGTATGGGCCCTCGCGACCCAAGATGTTGCTATGGAGTTTTTCATTAATCCAGGTGGTACTGGTAGTAGAGCAAGCTCATTTACTGTTGTGGGTGACGGAACTTGGCGTTTTTATCAGGTTTCAGTAACATTGACTGCAGGAACTAATATAAATATGTTTTTTAGGATTGATAACAACAGTTCGGGTAGGACAGTGTATCTAACGGGTGCCTCTATTCGCAAAAACCCAACGACTGGGGTTGTTTTACCATTCACTCCTAGGTACAGTCCTATAGATGGAAAGGGTACTGTGTTCGCTACACAGAATCTCGTCGCGAAGGAAGCCGCCATTAAGACATTGACCGGCAACGTCGGCATCGGGAAGACGAATCCGAGTTACAAGTTGGATGTTAGTGGAGACGTTCAGTTACAAGGTGCTGTAGGTCACGCTCTCTACGATAGTTTTACCGCACCAAACTCGGTAGAAAATATGCCACATTATGGGATTAAGTGGGCTAGTACGGGTGGCAGTGGTCCAACTGGTCATATGTCAGGTTATGGTGGTCTTAGATTCTTTACAGTAGGTTCTGCGAGAATGAGTATCGCGCAAGGCGGCAACGTCGGCATCGGGACGACGAATCCTGGTCAAAAATTGGAAGTGGGTTATTATGGTGGTGCACTTTCCAGTGACTTCGGGGCAATTCGAATAACAAATCACGCAACAAATCTTCATGAAACATCAATCGCTCGTTTTGATATCTCTTTGGGGGACATTGATGCTGGTACCGGTTCTGGAAGGAGAAAACTTATCTTTAATTCAAAAACAAATACGTTAGCCTCCGGGACAGATATACTATGCTTAGATGGTGAGTACAACAACGTCGGCATCGGGATTGCGAGTCCAAATCACAAGTTAGATGTGAACGGAGTCATTAAAAGTCAAAATACTCGTTTTTCTGCCTATTCGTCGCAGGCCAACACTGTATATCCAATTTTAACACCATTCATTCTTGAACACACAAACGAAAATACAGGATCGGCCTATAATACTAGTAATGGTATATTCACAGTTCCGGTAACCGGTGTATACTGTTTTCAAGCAACAGTTTATCTGTTGGGTACTGCATCTCAAATTGTTTTTTTATATAGATCCAGTAGTTCGGCAGGCTGGCAAGATTTGCAACCTGGAGGGAATGATTTTATATTGACATGTGGGGCTCATTCAGCCAATTCATTCTCAATGACCTATAAATTTAATGCAAATAACCAAATAGCAATTGGTATTAGATCTGATGTTAATGCGAATATTTGGATTTATCGAAGCCACACGTATTTTTCAGGATTTCTTATTTCTCCATCGTAAGTAACTGATGAATTGGTATATATCGGTTAATCCTGAAACGTTGACGATAGAAGACAGATTCCACGGTAATGACGATGATGTTTCGAGTCGTTCTTCTAGATTGGAACATATTGTCGTCCCGGGTGGCTTCGACTATTCGGTAAGCAGAAATCCAGAAACAAACGAAATTGAAGTTGCTACACACGAACTTCCTGATACTTCCATGGATAAATTGAGAATTGAAAGGAATTTACGTCTAAAACAGAGCGATTGGTTTGTATCTATTCCAGATTTACCTATTTCAATGGAGAAGGTTCAGGAATGGAAATCATACCGCCAAGCCTTGAGGGACCTCCCCGCCAATACGACGGATCCAAACAAACCTGAGTGGCCCACGCCACCCGAGTGAATAAATCTTTCCTAGCTAACTAGTAGAAAACCATGCCCACGTACGACGGCATCGGATCGTCCATCACCCACGAGATTGAGGTGGTCGGCGATGTGTTCATCAGCAATGTCGAAGGGGGTTCCCTAAGCACCCAGGTTCCCTTCGAGATTT
>Ga0222713_10001854_pt1 | contig 23075 bp, 18 predicted proteins | sample C33_649DmetaG_FD_165061 | JGI IMG/M metagenome (GOLD analysis project Ga0222713, IMG submission 165061) | Estuarine water microbial communities from San Francisco Bay, California, United States - C33_649D | ecosystem: Environmental > Aquatic > Marine > Unclassified | place: USA: California...
GTTCAACTGCCTGCTCTGTTTCATAATTGTCTGCAGGAGCTACGATGGTAATGTTGTGGATGGCACGGAGAACGGCAAAATCATGAAGGCTGTGGTGTGTACTGCCCAGGGCGCCATAGCTGACCCCTGCGCTGATGCCCACTATTGTTGCGGGATTGTCGCTATAGGCAATGTCATTTTTGATTTGTTCCAGGGACCTTGCTGTCAGGAAACAGGCTGGAGAAACGGCAAAAACCTTTTTGCCACAGGAAGCGATCCCCGCGGCCACACCCACCAGGTTTTGCTCTGCAATACCCACTTCCACCAGCTGTTCAGGGAACTGCTGACCAAAAGGACCCAGTTTACCAGAGCCCCTGCTGTCGCTGGTAACGGCGATGATGTTGCGGTCTGTTGAAGCGAGTCTTTCCAGGGTTTTTGCAAAAACATCCTGGTTGGGTTGATAAGGCAGGTTGTTCTGTTGCTCAGCCATGTTCCAATGCGTTTAATTGTTCATCCAGCTCAAGCTGTGCAAGCCTGTATTGTTCATCATTGGGAACCCCATGATGCCATTTGATTTCATTTTCCATGAAACTGATTCCTTTGCCTTTGGTGGTATGGGCAATGATAACAGAGGGTTTGCCGGCTTCAAAAGGGAGCGATGCGAAAACCGCTTCCAGAGCCTCTGTGTCGTTACCATCTACTGATCGGGTAGCCCACCCGAAACTTTCAAATTTTTTATCAATCGGGTCAGTATTGCAGACGGCTGATGTCTTGCCGCTGATTTGCAGCCCGTTCTTGTCGATTATCGCACAAAGGTTGTCCAGTTTGTAGTGGGATGCAGTCAATGCAGCTTCCCAATTGGAGCCTTCAGGAAGTTCACCATCCCCCAGTAAAGTAAAGACTCTGTAATCTTTTTTATCCATTCTCGCCGCAATCGCCATGCCCGTTGCCATTGGCAGACCATGGCCCAGTGCACCGGTATTTTGTTCGACACCGTTCACTTTTTTGGTCGGGTGGCCAATATAATGGGATTGGTACTGGCAAAGGGTTTCAAGGTCTTCTGTCGGGAAAAACCCCTTGTCTGCCAATACAACATACAAGGCCTCCACACAATGTCCCTTGCTCTGGATGAAGCGGTCACGGTCTGGTGATCTGAAATTTTCAGGCGACACGTTCAATACCTTGGTGTACAAGACATTGAGGATGTCTATGCAGGAAAGGCTTCCGCCGGTATGACCGGCATTGGCCAATTTAATGTAATGGAGAATTTTTTTCCGGTACCGGGCAGACTGAATGGCCAGGTGCTTGATGCCTTTGTTCATCTTGGGTTATTTGTGTTCATGGGTTTCCCAGCCGAGATAGTTTTCGAAGGCTTCTTTTAGGATGGAAGCAGTTTTGCTGGCATTCATGACCACATGGTGCTCAAACCCGTTTTTGCAGACATGCTTCATTAGCCCCTGGAGGTCGTTGATTTTTGCAACCGCCCTGTTTCCAAATGTATTGAGTGGATCATCTGTGAGTTCTCCTTCACCGACATAGGCCTTGATGATTCCCTTGCAGTCGTCAGTGCTGATTCTGCCAAAAGTCAATGGCATGGCAGGTGTTCTTCCATCAAGCGCACCGTAGGTGTTTTCAGTGCCAACCGAAGTGCCTAGGATCGGCGCAGTGCTCATGGTAATGTCTGGAAGAAAGGATTTTGCCCAGTTGCCACAATGAAAGAGCACACAGCGGCTTTCATCATTGGCATAATTGTTGTTCCAGTCAACCAGTGCAGAGGGGGATCCGCTGGCAAGCTGCATGGCATACATGCTCAGTGTTCCCGTAACATCCACTTCACAGGCCGAAGGGAGCATGTTTTCACTCATCATGCTCATGTTGGTGCAAACATTGCAGCCATAGTTTTTTTGAAGGGAGGTCCAACATTGGATGGCTGTAGCATCCAAGCTGTTTTCCAGCATAAAATCCGCCAGCACAACATCCAGCTTGGCAATTTGCACCAACCGGTCATTGGGTGTTGCGCCTACTGGGGTATAGTGATGGATTTTTTCCAGTTTTTGTTTTACGCTTGCGTCGTTTGCAGTAAGCTTGTTGGCATTGCCAAGGATTTCGGAGAGGTCAACCGTCGTAACGGATATGCCATGGCGTTGCAGGATTTTTTCACTGTAACGGACTGTATTGAAAGCCCCAGGTCTTGCGCCAACAGCACCAATCCTTACTTTTCGCATTCCCTTTACCACTTTGCAAACCCGAATAAAATCATGGAGATCAGCAAGAAAACTGCTGTCATCCAGGGCTGAAACATGTTTGCTGGTGAGCGTGAACTTGATGCCAAACTGGTATAGGTTGTTACAAACCGATATTTTGCCACACCAGGCATCCCTGCGGTTGACTACATCCATTTTCCCTAGTTCATCCGGACAGGCCTGTACCAAAACAGGCACATTGAGTGCTGCCAATTGGATTGTTTCTGCAACTCCCTTTTCATCCCCAAAATTGGGAAGGACAACCAGGATGCCTTCAATTTCGTCACGGTGTTTCCTGAACAGTTCAGCACAGCGCTGGGCTTCGGCAAATGTTTCCACTCCACCCAATTTGGATGCCTCCTCAGAAAGCATGATGGGCTTGATGTTCAGCTGTTCTGCCAGCTTCAGGATTTCAATGCGCGCTTCAGCCACCAGCTTGTCAGGAAAAAAATCCCTGTTGCCAATGATAATGCCAAGTGTGGATGGGGTTGTTTTGTTTTGGGTCATGCCATTCAGTTAAAGTGAGAACAAGATACTTCAAAGGATAAAACAGTGCGTCCTGCACAGGGATGCTTGCTCACAAATGATGAATAAAACCGCTCTCTAATGAATATAAGGTGACGTATTATTTAGTTCATTAATTTAGGGCAGCTAAAAACAATACCATGACGAGGATGCCTGCCATTGCCTTACTTCTTTTATTTTGCTTCAGTTCAGTTTTTGCTGATGTTCGGCCCAACGGAATGTTCAACAACCACGCCGTTTTGCAACGCGGAATCAAAATCCCTGTTTGGGGAACTGCTTCAGCCGGTGAAAAAGTGACGGTTTCCATGAATGGACAAACGGTTAGTACGGTTGCAGAAAATGGCCAATGGGAGGTTTCCCTTCAGCCCATGAATGCTGGCGGACCTTATGCCATGACCATCCAGGGCAACAATACCATCACCTTGAACGACATAATGATTGGTGAAGTTTGGCTGGCCAGCGGGCAATCCAACATGGAGCGCCAGCTGGGCCCCAGGAGAGGACAGCAACTCCTCACCAACTGGCTGGAAGAGAAAAAGAATGCAGCCAACAACAACATCAGAATGATCACCATCCCCTTAAAAACAAATGCTAACACACAAACGGATATAAAGGCAGACTGGAAGGTTTGTGATACCACATCAGTTGTAGAGTTTTCCGCAGTGGCCTATTTTTTTGCCCGCGACCTGCAAGCCAAATTGAATGTGCCCATCGGCATCATCCATTCTTCCTGGGGAGGAACGCCTGCAGAGAAATGGATCAGCAAGGAAGCGCTGATGGCCAATGACACGCTGGTTCAAGGACTGATGAAGGCTGATGAAAAAAGAAAGTCCGCCTACAACGGATTGTACAATGCGATGATTGCGCCCCTGATTCCTTATGGCATCAAAGGAGCCATCTGGTACCAGGGCGAAAGCAACAGGACCGAAACCAAACTCTATCAAACCCTGTTTCCTGCCATGATCAACGATTGGAGAAGCCGTTGGAAGCTGGGTGATTTTCCATTTTTGTTTGTACAGGTTGCGCCCTACAAAGACATGCCACCTGAAATCAGGGAATCACAACTCTTGTCTTACCAACGCGTGCCCAATACCGCCATGGTGGTGACCACTGATTGCGGAGACTGCAAAGACATCCATCCGGTGAACAAGCAGCCGGTGGGTTACAGGCTTTCACTGGGCGCAAGGGCACTTGCTTATGGAGAAAACATCACCTACATGGGACCTGTTCAAACATCCGTCAAACGCAGTGGCAACAAGCTTGTCCTGGGATTTGACCATGCCCAGAAAGGCCTGCAAAAAAACAATGATTTGAAAGGATTTGAAATCAGTGCAGGTGGAGATGCATTTGTACCGGCCAAGGCAAAAGTGAAGGGAAAGACGGTGGTGGTCTGGTCTGAGGAAATCAAGGAAGCGCCGGTTTCCGTTCGCTATGGCTGGAGCAATTGCATGGACGTAAACCTGTTCAACAGGGAGGCCTTGCCCGCCTCTCCATTCAGGGTTAAACTTTAAAAATCAATCGATCAAAACAAGCATATGAAAAGAATCTTACTCGCCTTTCTGATTGCAGGATTTTCATTTTCTGCCATCGCACAAAATGTTTACAACCTGATTCCAGTTCCCAAACAACTTACGCCAGCCCAGGGAAGTTTCACCATCAAAAAAGGCATGGGCATCACCATTGGCGATGAGTCTTTCAGGGCTGTGGCAGCCATGCTGGCATCACAGTGCCAGACCGCTTCAGGGATCAGCCTGCCCATCAAGGCTGGAAAATCTGCATCCGGCATCGTGTTTGTCACGAACAGTGCACTTGGTGATGAGGCCTATGCCTTGAATGTCAGCTCCAAAAAAATTGAGCTACAGGCCAAGACCGGCAAGGGTGCCTTCTATGCCCTTCAAACCCTGATGCAGCTGATGCCTGCGCAGGTTCATGGCAAGGAAAAGACAGCAGTAGCCTTGACCATTCCCAATTGTAATATTGCCGATGAGCCGCGCTTCAGCTACCGCGGCCTGATGCTGGACGTGGGCCGTCATTATTATCCTGTTGACCATATAAAAAGGTATATCGACCTGATGGCCATGTACAAGATGAATATTTTCCATTGGCATTTGACAGAAGACCAGGGATGGAGGATTGAGATCAAGAAATATCCTTTGCTCACCAAAATCTCTTCGATCAGAAAAGAGTCTACCGTTGGTCGTTATAGCGACAAGAAGTTTGATGGCAAACCATACGGAGGATTTTATACCCAGGAAGAAGTAAAAGATATTGTTGCTTACGCAGGCAAGAAATACATCACAGTGATTCCTGAAATTGAAATGCCCGGACACTCACAAGCAGTGCTGGCGGCCTATCCGCAGCTGGGTGCCAATGCAGACAGGATCTACCAGGTGGGCACCAAATGGGGCGTGTCAGAAGATGTCTTGTTCCCGCGCGAAGAGACTTTCACCTTTCTGGAAAATGTGTTGACTGAAGTGATGGAATTGTTCCCCGGCCCCTACATCCACATTGGTGGTGATGAGTGTCCGAAAGCACAATGGAAAGAAAGCCGTTTTTGTCAGGACCTGATCAAGAAACAAGGACTCAAGGATGAGCATGAACTGCAGAGCTATTTTATCCGCAGGATTGACAAGTTCATCACTTCCAAAGGAAGAAAATTATTGGGCTGGGATGAGATCCTTGAAGGCGGATTGTCTCCCAATGCTACCGTGATGTCCTGGAGGGGAACAGCGGGTGGTGTTGAAGCTGCCAAGCAGGGACACGATGTGGTGATGTCTCCCAACAGCTTTTTGTATTTTGATTATTACCAGGACGATCCCAAGACAGAGCCCATCGCGATTGGTGGCAACCTCACCCTTGCCAAGACCTATTCGTTTGAACCCTATTTGCCAGAACTCAATGCAGCCGAAGCAAAACACGTGATTGGGATCCAGGGCAATGTCTGGACGGAGTACATCAAGGACCTGCCTTATGCAGAATACATGACCTATCCAAGGGCACTGGCCCTGGCTGAAATTGCCTGGTCTCCGATGGCTTCAAAAAACTATGCTGATTTCAAAAAGCGTGTGACAGGCCATCTGCCTGTTTTGGACGCACTGAAAGTCAACTATGCCAAATCCTTTTTAAAACAGTAAGATGAAAAAAATAATTGTAGTACTGATTGGATTGCTGTTCAGTGTTGGTGTTTTTTCACAGGAAACAAAAAAGCAAAAACTGGTGCTGGACAATTCCAAACCTTTGCTTACACTGGAGGCCAGCTGTGGCACCTGCATGTTCAAGATGAAAGGGGACGGATGCAAGCTGGCAGTTAGGTTTGAAGGCAAAGATTATTTTGTGGACGGCACCGGAATCGATGACCATGGCGATGCGCATGACCAGGAAGGTTTTTGCAATGCCATCAGCAAAGCGAAAGTGCAGGGCAAGGTAAAGGGCGATAAGTTCCGTGTCACCTATTTTGAATTGCTGAAGAAAGAGGCCAAGTAGAAGCCAAATCATTTCACAACATGCTAGAAAAACAAAGGCAGGAATCACTTCCTGCCTTTTTCGATACCAAGCGGTGATCATGCTTTTGAGTTCATGAAACCAATTGAATCTGATTCAACAGTTAGGGTCTGGGCGAATAAACAGTATCCTGTTTTTTTCGGAGTAGGCTACGGATGTTTTTTCAACATCAGGGCTTTTCTCTTGCTTCGCCAGTCTTTATTGCTGAACTGGTGTAAAGATAGGTCGCCAGGGTAGCGCACATAAATGAGGCCCAGCAGTCATCCTCCTGTTTGTCATCAGTTTTTGGATGAATCCTTCAAATGATTCGGGTATGGGTAAATTCAGTAAGTTTGGTTTCTTCATCAAACAATTCAAGTTTATGGGTAAGCGGATTTTTTTTCTAATTGCCATCATGATCGCATGTTACGCACCATCGTTTTCTCAACAAAAAATAAAACATGTTGTGTTGATCGGCGTAGATGGCATGGGTGCCTACGCATTCAAAAAAGCGCAGCTCCCCGTAATGCAGTCCATGATGCAGAGAGGCTCCTGGAGCCTGGAAGCCAGAACGGTACTGCCCAGTTCCAGTGCGGCCAACTGGGCTTCCATGAACATGGGCGCAGGCCCGGAGTTGCATGGTTTCACCACCTGGGGAAGCAAGTCTCCAGACATGCCATCAAGGGTATTGGATGAGTACGGAATGTTTCCTTCCATTGCAGGACTGCTCAGGAAGAGCAGACCGGAAAGCGAGATTGGCTTCATTTACGAATGGGATGGCATTGGTTATTTGTTTCCCAAAGCCGCAGTGAACAAGGATTTGAATTGTGATGGGGATGTTGCATTGACGAATGCGGTGGTTGAGTACATCGAAACCCAAAAACCGAATTTTCTTTTTGTGCATTTGCACGATGTAGACAGTGTTGGGCATACCGTGGGCCATGACACGCCCGAGTATTATGCATCGGTAGAGCGTACAGATGCGCATATTGGTGAGATCATGCAAAGCATCGAAAGGGCCGGCATTGCTGACGAAACCCTGGTATTGGTTACGGCCGATCATGGCGGCATCAAAAAAGGACATGGCAGCATTTCAATGGCAGAGATGCAAATTCCATGGATTGTTGTAGGCCCTGGGATCCGCAAGAACCATCAGGTTCAGGAAAGCATCATGACTTTTGACACAGCCGCAACCATCGCCACAGCTCTCAAACTGAAGGCACCACAGGTCTGGATCGGAAGACCTGTTCAATCGATTTTTGGGAAATGATTTTTACGATTGATTTTATTTTCCGCCAGGGGCAACTGCGTCCTTGAGCAATGCAGACAGTTCTTTGCCCAATTCAGCAACCTTATCAGGATGGGTAGAGGCCAGGTTCCTGGATTCTCCCGGGTCTTCAAGCAGGTTGAACAAGGAAATGGGTTCGTATTTTTTTGCTTGCTTTTGCGGCGTTCCATCATCTGCTTCTCCGCCACTTGCTACAATCAGTTTCCAATCGCCCATCCTGATGGCTGCCTGAGAAATGCCGCGGGTAGACACCGACAGAATGGCCTTGTGAGGAGAAGGTTCACCTTTGGTGATCATGGGCCAAACATCCATGCCATCTATGGGCAGGGCTTGTTTTAAAGACCCTCCTGCAAGCGTTACAAGGGTCGGATACCAGTCTATCATGTGCATGGCCCCACTGATTTTCTTTCCTGCAGGGATGTGCCCGGGCCAACAAGCAAAAGCGGCGGCACGGGTTCCGCCTTCATAGATGGTTGCTTTGTAATCGCGCAGTGGTGCATTGTTGCCGGGTGGTGGCCCACCGTTGTCGCTGGAAAAAACAATCAGTGTATTCTCCAACATTCCAGCTTTTTTGAGTGAGGCCATGATTTGACCAACGGCCTCGTCTACAGCGGCAAGCATTCCTGCAAGTTTTTGGCGGTTTCCGACCAGGCTGGGATAGGCTTTTGTATACTGTTCAGGTGCCTGAAATGGGCTGTGGACGCCATTGAAAGGCACATAGAGAAACAGGGGTTTTTTCTGATCATTTTTTTCAATGGTCTGGCAGGCTTCGTGGGCAATGAGATGTGTTGAGTAACCTTCCTCTTTGAGGGATTCTCCATTGCGGTACCAATCCAGCTGGTTGTTGCGGGAATGCGTGTAGTAATCAATGGCCCCAAAAAAATGTCCGTATTGTTGATCGAATCCTCTCGCATTGGGTTGATAGGCTTTTTCAAATTCACCCAGATGCCATTTTCCGGTGATGGCGGTATGGTATCCGGCCTCCTTCAATGCATTGGCAAGGGTTCTTTCATTCAGCGGAAGCCCCCATTGAGCGCCTGGGGTAATGACGGTGTAGATGCCTGTTTTTGTTGGATACCTGCCTGTCATCAACGCTGATCTTGTCGGAGAACAGACGGGTTGCACATAATGGTTCTCCAGGATGGCTCCTGCTTTTGCCAGCCTGTCTATGTTGGGCGTAAGGATGTCCGTTCCTCCGCTGAATCCGCAGTCTGCATAACCAAGGTCATCGATCAACAGAAAGACAATGTTGGGTTTTTTGTTTTGTGCATTTACCTGCATGCTGATGCAGAACAAGGCCACCAAAATTTTTTTACTTCCCTTGTGCAGGAATGATAGCAGAAAATTCAACTCATTTTTTTGCATGGCTTCAATTTGACATCAGCCATCAAATTAAGCATAATTCAAATCATTCTATGCTTTTCTGTATAGCGCATTAAGCATAATAAAATCATTCCAAGCCTTTCTGAGAGCGCATTGAGCATGATTAAATCATTTCATGCATTTCTCTAGCACGCGTAAAAATGGGCTTTAGAACAGGTTTATTTTTTTGGCTTTCTGAAAACCAGGCAATGTTGCCAAGGAAGGTTGCTGATGTTTTTTTCAAATGAAAAGCCTGCAGCCTTGAACTCTTTCACCGCCTGTTGCTCGCTCATTTTATGGATGGTCTTGATGGGTACAGCCGGGTCTTCGCCCCTGAACTCTACCAACACCAGCTTGCCGCCGGGCTTGAGTGCTTCCAGCATGGAGAGGGCCATTTCATAAGGAAAAGAAAATTCATGGTATACATCCACCAACAACATCATGTCAATGCTGTTGGAAGGCAAGGAAACTTTTTGTTCTGTGCTCAAAACCGGAATGATGTTCTTGGTCCCCTCCAGCTTGATCCTGTCATTCAAATAGGCAATCATTTCTGGCTCCACATCTACTGCATATACTTTTCCATCGCCCACCATTTTTGACAACAATGTACTGTGGTAGCCACTTCCAGCACCAATGTCAGCAATTGTCATTCCAGGTTGCACAGCAAGGTTTTTCAACAATTGCGAAGTGTTTTCTTCCATCTCCCTTTCCTGCCGTTCAAGCCAGTCAATACCATAGTGGCTCATCACCTGTGCAATTTGCCGGCCCATGTACCATTTTCTGATGCCGTTGGGATCGCCAGGTTTTACCGTGTAGCGTTCCTGCGCGATGGTACCAAACACAATAAGGATGGCAATAAAAAGCAGTGAAACAGGCAATGATTTTTTCATGGTTGAGATGTTGTTGTGCATTTGGTTGCTGCTCATGGAATCGAACAACAGCAATTTAGCGCAATTGCAGCTTTGGGAAAGATATTGATTACATTTACTGAAGCCAAAGCCATTCAAAGGATGAAAAAATACAGGATTTATTTTCTGATGACGGTTTGTTTTTTCAGTCTCATCACCCAAAAGGGCATGGCCTCCCTCGGCGCCACCATTCAGGTTTTGCAGCCAACTATGCAATTCGCAGACACCATCCTTTTTAAGATGATGCCTTTCCCAATGGGCGCTTCTGTTGGCATTTCAAGGATGAAAAACAATGCCCGGTACATTGAAGTGGTTACAAAGGAATTCAACAGCATTACTGCAGAAAACGCAATGAAATTTCGGGCACTTCATCCGGCTGAAAATACCTACCAATGGGCGGATGCTGATTACCTTGTGGATTTCGCCCAGAAAAATGGCAAACGAATCCATGGTCATACGTTGAACTGGTATCAATACCTGCCAGCTTGGGTAAACAATTTTTCCGGTGATTCCATTGCATGGGAAAACATGTTGAAGGGGCATATTCAAACCGTTGTTACACACTTCAAAGGAAAAGTTTCATCATGGGATGTGGTCAACGAGTATTTCAATGATGACGGAACCATCAGGCCCAGTGTTTGGGTGCAACATCTTGGCGCTGATTATATCGCAAGGTGTTTTCAATATGCCCATGAGGCAGACCCTGATGCACTGTTGTTTTACAACGATTATGGACACGAGTACAGCAGTGCCAAGCGCACGGCTATAGGCAACCTCATCAATTCATTCAAGGCAAGAAATATTCCGATTCATGGCATTGGCATGCAGTTTCACATGACCTATACCCAGTCGGATGCCAACATCAGTGCTGCCATTGCTTTTGCTGCAGCGACAGGCCTCAAAGTGCATATTTCAGAGTTGGACGTGCGCGTCAACAACAACAAGGTTCAGGGACTTGTATTTACTGCGGCCATGGCCGATCAACAGGCAGATCGGTACAAGCAGGTTGTCAAGGCCTACAATGCCATACCCAAATCACAACAGTTTGGCATCACCACATGGAATGTGGGAGACGCGGATTCCTGGGTCCCTTCATGGCAAGGTGCTCCAGACTGGCCGCTGCCATTTGACACAAATTACCTGCGCAAGCCTGCTTACAAGGCCATCATTGAAGGTGGAAAATAATGTTGGATCAGACCTGTTGTAGCAGCTGGGTAAAATCGATTGCCAATGCGATTCCCAAGGCAACATATGAAATGTTGGCAACCATGTTTTCTTTGAGGTTGCGCACCAAAAAAAGGATTGTCAGGCCAATTGCCATCAGGATAAACAGTTCTGTCCATCCTTGATCCAGTAAGGTTCTTCCAAATGCCTGCAGTATCAGCACCCAACCTACAGCTCTTGTTTTTTTCAAAGGGTTCAAGAGAATCATCACCATGCCGGCAAAAAAGGTCATGGTCATTACAGCCAGTTCAATTATCATGTCATGCTATTTAACTTGATCATCAACGGTTTGTTGATGACAGCAAAATATCGGAGCAGACCCGAAGGTATTGGAGGTGGGAAAATGATTTTTGTTTGATCAGAAAAACAAAGCCTTGATGCGCATCAATAAAAGAAATGCTTTTTTTGATTGCTCTTCCAGCCGGCCTGTGATTCGTATTCAACGAAAAATATTTTTACATCTGCCTGGCTTTCATATTTGACAAAGTAAATTTTCTTTTTGGCCTGACTCTTGTATTGCGTAAAAAACCATTTACCATCATTATCGCCAGCCTGTGATTCGTATTTTACTTTGAACACTTTCAGGTCTGCCTGACTTTCGTATTTCACCACAAAAACTTTTACATCCGCCTGGCTTTCGTAGTCTTCTGAAAAGACTTTTTGGGCCATGGTTCGTTGCATGGCAAAAAAGGATAAAAGGAGGAACAGTGTTTTCATGTGATAAATGTACAATTTTAAACCCCTAGTATTTTCAAACTCCTTTGTTCTTCGTTGCATTTAAGATAAAGCGTACTTTCTCCGTTCTGCAATTTCTCCACCACGATTTGGGTGCCAATTCTTTCTTTGAGGCTTTCCACATGGCTGATGATGCCCACTAGTTTATCGCCCTCTACTTGCATGCGCTCTAGCATCGCAATGGCATTGTACAAATCATCTGGAGAGAGGCTTCCAAAGCCCTCATCAATAAACATCGAATCAATCCTTACATTTTGTGACGCCATATCACTCAGGGCCAGTGCCAGTGCCAGTGAAATCACAAAACGTTCTCCACCCGAAACGCTGTCAATAGATCTCCACTCGTCACCCATGTGCGTGTCTACCACCCATATGCTGTCCTCGTCATCAGCCGATCCCAATGAAAGTTGATAACGGTCCATCAGGGATTCCAGCCGCAGGTTGGCCAAGTCAAAAAGATGGCGCATGGTGATGCGTTGCACAATGTTGTTGAACTTGTTGCCATTGGCATCGCCAATATAATTGTTCAGGATATTGTACAATTTCTCTTCTTTTTCCATCAGCGCTAATTTATCCAAAATACCTTGGTGCTGTTGCTTGTTTTCAGCATCCGTCTCAAGTGATTGTTGGATCTGCCCCTGCTCGACCAAGGTCTTATCCAGCAACTCCTTCTGTAATTTTTCTTTCGATAAGAGGATTTCAAGGGTGAAGGAAACATCATCCAGCGCCTGTTTGGACAACAGGTCATTGCTGACTTGCATCAGTTTTCCCGCATGTTGGTCTTTCCTTTTCCGGAAATTGTCAATCAGGGTTTTGGTAGATTGTATGTTGTCTGCATCCGCCATGGCCTGCAAGAATGCAGCCCGGTTTGCAAATCCCTTATTTACCATTGATGCATCAAAGGCAACCTCTTCTTTTTTTATTACACCCTGAAGTTCTTCTATAGCCAAGGAAGCTTTTTCAAATATCTTTTGTTGCGTCGATAAAGATGTTTCGATTCTTGTCCAGTCTTCTTTCAGTAAGTTTCTGAAAATACTGATGGCGCCTTCTGTAAATATTTCAGCTCTTTCTTTTTTCAGGTTGGTCAGCCCCATTTGCTTTTGCTGAAAAACTTCCATGTCTGCAATGAACTGAATCAGGCTATCCTCAACCATAACCCAATCCTGGTGCAGCTTGATCACCCGGATATTTTCTTCTGAAACCGTTATGGATTTTTTGATTATTTCCGGGTTTGCAGTATCAGGTAATTCACAGGCTTGCAGGCGTTGTTTCAAATCAGTTTGCCTTGATGCCAACTCGATGTTGATGCTTTCAATGTTTTTTTGTTTGTTGAATATGTCTCTTTCCAGTAGCCCAATTCCATTTTTTGTTTCTGTTCTCAGGTTGATGTTCTTCTCGTTGGCTTCTTTCCTGACATTGTAGTTTTCTTGCAGTTCATTGTTCAGCTTGGGCAGGTTGATGGCATACGGATGGATGGTTGAACCGCAGCAGGGACAAGGGCTTCCATCGACCAGTGCCTGCCGGTGAATCTCCATGGACAGGATGGCATTGTTGGCCTCCACCGCCCTAAGCAAGACTTCGAGCGCAGTGGTTTCTTCATCAATGGATTGGTTTATTTCCTGAACAGATTCCATCAATGCATTGATTTGTTTTGACAGGTCGATGGCTTCTGCCTCCCAAGTTTTTTTCTCTTCTTCATTTTTCTCCACTTCTGCAGCGATTGAAAAACAGGCATTGAGTTCAACAATTCTGTTTTGTTGCGCATTGATGGCATCCTGAAAATTGCCTTGCCTGAAAGCATTGGGCAAGACATTTTTGCTGAGTACTTCCTGCTGCCCCGTCAGGTATTTTTTCAACTGGGCAGTATCCGAACTGATGGGTGCAAGAATTATTTTTGTTTTTTCAGGAAGGTTCTTGATGAAGTTGGCGAGTGGCAATCTCAGTGTACTGATTTCTGTTTCTAGTGTGGCAATGTTTTTGTCCATGCCATCCACGAGATTGAAAAAAGTTTCCAATGCAGCAGCAAAGCCATGTTCATCTGTTGCTTTCCTGCTTGCAGCGGCCAAAGTATAGACTACTCCAGTCCTTTGATCTAACAACGATTTCATTGAAGAAGACGCTTCTTCCCTTGTTTGGTTTTCATCCGACAAGTTTTTTTGCATGGATTGAAGAGCATTCCATTGGTTCATCAATGGAGCCGTTTTTTCAACACCTTGAAGGCGTTCCATTGCCCCTGCCAGTCCTGCTTCTTCTGTTGCCAATTCTGCCTTTTCGTCCTTCAGCAAGGAAAGGGAAGCAGTCAGTGAAGCAATGTCTTGCTTTATTTTGATTTTATTGTCGAGCACTTCCAGCAATAATGCGCCATTGTTTTGCTCTGCCAACAGGGCCTGTTTTTTTGCTTCAATAGTAGCAATATCCTCTTCAGACAGCACAGCTATTGTACCCATGTTTTCTGTGAGCTGTTTGATTTTTTCTTTGATCTCCCGATGGCGCTCAAATGCCATTCTTCCCATTTCACGGAACAGCACCGTTCCGGTGATGATTTCCAGAAGCTTGTAACGGTCAGCCTTTGGGGCCCTCAGGAATTCGTCAAATTTCCCCTGGCTCAATACAATGGCCTGTGTGAATTGCTCTTGGGAGAGGCCGATGATGCGTACGATTTCGGCCCTTGAATCCTTCAGTTTATCGGTGATGGGCTTGAATGCACCATCCTCCCATTTGCTCACTTTCAGCAGAATTTTGCTGAGGTTTCCTGTACGGGTCAAACCTGCAGACCATTGAGAAAGATAGGTTTCGCCATTGACCTGAAAACTGATTTCTGCATGCGATTCTGTTGTTCCCCTGGTGATGATGCCTTTTTCCTCTTCGATGGTTTTTTTCGTTATTTCCTGAAACCGTGAAGTATAACAATACAGGGCCAGGGTGATGGCATCAAGGATGGTGCTCTTACCTGCACCAGTTGGTCCTGTGATGGCAAAAAGCCCGGCACTGGCCAGTTCAGGTGATTCAAAATCGATGCTGAATGTGCCCTTGAGTGAGTTGATGTTGCTGAAACTCAGCTTCAGTATTTTCATTGTTGTTCTTGTGTTGCGTCAGCAAGAAGGCTGCTGAACAGGTCTTTCAGGGCCGTTTTCTCCTCGTTGTCCTCTCTTTCTTCTATGATCTTTTCAAAAACCATGGTTGGTTCAATGTCTTTTACCCTGTCATGCACCAGGCTACCTATTTTTCTGCTATTGGATTTGTCCCTGAAAATCACACGCTGGGTAACGACTTTCATGTTGCGTTCCAGCATTTCATTTTTCAAGGCTTCCAGTCTTGGCATGACCTGTGGATCGTAGGTTTGCTCATCGATGGTCAGGTCCAGTAAGGCATCAAATTGGTATTTGCAATGGAGCAAAGCCATTCTGGATTCGACTTCCTGCAAGGTTCCTTTCACCTGATAAAGTGACCTGAACCTTGGAACAGGAACAAATGTTTGGCGGATGGTTGCTCCATCAGTGTCCAGCCGAATCAGTTTGTGCTTGTAGACATTCTCTGAAAAGCCCAGTGAAATCGGGCTGCTGGCATAGTGAATCCTTCCCTCAATCACGGCCTGCCCGGTATGGATATGGCCAAGGCCCAGGTAATTGAACTGGTCCAGCGCATCAGCAGGTATGCCCAGCTCATTCCCAATTTGTATTTCCCTTTCGGCCTCGCTGGCTTTCGTGCCTTGCGCATGCAGGTGTGCCATTCCAATGTGCAGGTGATTGGGATATTGTTTTTTCATTGCTGTGCCGATGCCGGTGAACACCTTGCGCATCCCCTCCCTGATCTTCCCATCAATTTCCTTGATGCCCTCACTTTCACCCACCTGGCGAATGAACCGGTCTTGAAGAAAGGGGATGGCAGCAACCACCACTTCGCTGTTGCCGGATCTGTCTTTTATGGGCAGCAAAACCTGTCCAAGCTGGTCCATCCCCGGGAACCGCCCGACCACCCTGATGCCCAGGGATTGCAAGAGTGAGGACGGGGTGTCCAGAAAAGAGGGAGAATCGTGGTTGCCTGAAGTGATGATGGCCTTGCACCCGGTCTGGTGCAGCCTGATCAGAAAATCGTAGTATTGTTTTGTGGCTTCGTTGGAGGGATTGTTCTGGTCAAAAACATCACCAGCCACCAGCAAAAGGTCAATTTCATTTTCCTCGATGTGTTGCAGCAACCATTGCAAAAACTGCTCCATGTCCTGGCTGAAATCTTCCAGGTGCAATCTTTTTCCCAGGTGCCAGTCTGCAGTGATCAGTATTTTCATCGGTTTCTACTTGTATTGCTGCAATATCATTTAAATGGATGAAATTTTGTTTCACAATCAAGATTTGTGGGAATTATCTCAAGTTTGATGGTGCAAGAGCGTAGAATATTTTTCAAATTATCCATGTAAATTAAACAAATAGTGGTAAATTTACATGGATGATACAAAGACGACTGGAACCTATTTTACAGGAAACGCTCTCCAATAATGCTGCTGTTGCCCTCTTGGGGCCACGGCAGGTAGGCAAAACCACTCTTGCCCTCAGCTTTATGCCTACCGACAAGGTATTGTACCTGGATCTGGAAAACAGCTTAGACAGGGCTAAATTGACCGATTTTTCGTCTTTTTATCAGGAAAACAAGGAAAAATTGCTGATTTTGGACGAAATACAGCGGGTGCCTGAAATTTTCTCAAGCATCAGAGGAATCATTGATGAACAGCGCAGACAGGGAAACAGAACTGGTCTTTTTCTTTTTTTGGGATCTGCTTCAATGGAGTTGTTGAGACAATCTGGTGAGTCATTGGCAGGGCGGATTGCCTACCTTGAGTTATATCCCCTCAATCTATTGGAATGGAATCCAACCAGCTCGACAGGCATGAATGAACTTTGGTTGCGTGGAGGGTTCCCAGACAGCCTGCTTGCAAAAAATGAAAAACAGAGCCTGGCCTGGAGGAATAATTTCATCCGAACCTACTTGGAAAGGGATATCCAACAGCTTGGCCCACGTGTTCCAGCTGAAACACTAGGCAGGTTTTGGACCATGCTTGCACACCAGCAGGGTTCAACCATCAACATGTCTGCACTTGCAAGGGGCATCGATGTTTCTGTCACTGGAGCCAACCGGTACCTCGACCTGATGGTGGACCTCTTGCTGGTCAGGCGCTTGAGGCCCTATGCGTTCAATGCCGGAAAACGTTTGGTAAAAGCACCCAAAGTGTATGTGCGCGACAGTGGCATTGCCCATGCGCTTTTGAACATTGGCGATGTCAATTCCCTGATGGGTCATCCCGTAGCAGGCGGCAGTTGGGAGGGCTTTGTTATTGAAAACATTGCAGCCGTCGCGCCAGACCATTTTAACTTCTATTTTTACAGGTCAGCACAAGGGGCTGAAATCGATTTGCTCATTGAAGTTGCCCACCAGCAGCTATGGGCCATTGAAATCAAAAGGAGTTCAAATCCTACGTTATCAAAAGGGTTTCACATCGCCTGCGAGGACATCAAGGCTGAAAAAAGATTCGTGGTTTACGCAGGTAATGACCGGTTTTCAATCGGAAACCAAACCGAAGCCATTTCATTGCAAGCCATCATGACCCTGTTACTTGGAATGCATTAACATGAATTAATAATCATTTGACGGCTCAATACGGAACTGATCCAACCATATTTCCTGCGGGATGGTAATTGGCTACCACAATGATTTCGCCACCTGGGCAGTAGGCCACCCCTGCCCCCACCTCACGGGTAGTGCTCCAAACCATTTGGGTGTAATGCCCAACTTTTTTCCCTTTGGTCTCTCCGATGCGAGCACCATTGTAATCTGCTTTTTCCTCATACCAGGAGGTGGAGGCATCAAGGGTTCCATACACTTCGGAAGAGCTTCCCCAGAAAATATTTTCACCCAGAACCCTTCCTGACTCATCCCTGCATTCGCTGTGCTTTATCTTGCACTTTTTGGCCGCTAGTTCGTTGGCCCAGGACTGCGCATAATTTGAAAGCGTACTGCTCCAGGTCAGCTTGCCCACACCCACTTCAGCGCGCACTTTGTTGTGGTGATCCAAAAATATTTTGGCTTCTGATGCCTTGAAGTTGCTTCCAGTATTTGCGGGAATGGATTGTGCTCTTGCATTGATGGAATAAAAAACCAGTAAGGCCATCAAAAAAATACGCATGTATAATTGTTTGGTGGTTTTGAATCAGCTGCCATTTTGCACTATTCAAGTTAGCCACTTGCAGGAGGAAAAAGGTTTAGGGAAATGTTATAGTTAGACGGTTGCTTGCGTTTTAGTGCAGCAGTACAAGCTTAATCTCCGCAAAAATGCGGTGAATAGACGAATCAATCTCCGCATATTCGGAAATCTTAGGTTGAGGGTAAGCCGGAATAGGCTCAATTACAAAACAAACCGCCTGATTTTTATTGATCCTTTAACGCAAACGCCACATAGGCATCGCTGGATTTGCCTTCCCATTTTGAACCGCCGCAGGCAATGACGATAAATTGTTTTCCATTGACAGCATAGACGGATGGAGTGGCTACGCCAGGAGCAGGCAGGTCCAGTTCAAGCAAGATTTTCCCTGTCCGTTTGTTGATGGCCCTGAATTTTCCGTCGGCAGAGGCACCAATAAAAATTAGGCCACCGGCGGTAACCACCGGCCCGCCATAGTTTTCGCGGCCGGTTGCAGGAATCCCCTTCGCTTTCAATGATTCAAACTCTCCCAGCGGTATTTTCCATTCGTGCTGGCCTGTATTCATGTTGATGGCGGTGAGTGATCCCCAGGGTGGTTGAATCGCAGGGAATCCTTCAGGCGTTAAAAACTTGTTGTATCCCGTGAACCCATAGCCTTGTTTTGGCGCCACTGCATTTTTAGCTGTTGCTCCGGCGAAAGGTTTTTGCTGTTCCTCTTTCAGGTTCAGGACAAATGCAGCAATCGCATTTTTTTCTTCGCTGCTCAGGCTGTTGTTGCCGGGCATCATTCTTCTACCCGTAGTAATCAATTGAATAAAAGATTGTGCCGTGTATTTTTTCTCAACACCAACGATGGAAGGATAGTCTCCACCACCAAGCCTTTCAGGGCCATGGCAACTCATGCAGTGCTGGGTATAGAGTGTTGCACCTGCTTCAAGATTGGTTTTCACTTTTTTGGGATCCGGCTTGTTTTCAACCATGTTCAAGACCCAGCTCATCTCATTGGCATTGACATAGAGCAGATTTGTTTTCGGGTCAAACGCTGGCCCACCCCATTCTGCACCGCCATCGTATCCCGGTAAAATAATTGTTCCTTCAGTGGACGGAGGGTTGAACATTTTACCGGAACGGTAGCCAAGGAATCTTTTTTCGATGTTGCGGAAGCTGGAGTCGCTGACCAGTCTGTTCAAGTCGGAATGGTTGAAAGCCTGTCTTACAATGGGTTTGGGCAAACGGGGCATCGGTTGCGTAGGCCAGAGCTTTTCATTTTTGAGTGGGCTCTGGTCAACCACCGGCACTTCGTCCACCGGGAAAAGCGGCTTTCCTGTTTCCCGCTCAAACAGGAAAACAAATCCGGTCTTGGTTGTTTGCGCCACCGCGTCAATCTTTTTCCCATTGTGATTTACTGTAATCAGGGCAGGCGCTGCAGGAAGGTCCATGTCCCAGACATCATGGTGAACCGTTTGAAAATGCCAGATCAGTTTTCCTGTGGCCGCATCAATCGCCAGCAGGCAATTTCCATAGAGACCCTTTCCCAGCCTGTTACCACCATAAAAATCATTGGAAGGATTGCCCGTTGGGGCAAAAAGGATTCCCCTTTTTTCGTCCAGGCTGAAACCCGCCCAGCTGTTGGTGGACCCCATGTGTTTGTAAGCCGTGCTGTCTTCCCAGGTTTCGTGACCGGCTTCGCCGGGATATGGGATGGTATGAAAAATCCATTTTTGTTGACCCGTTTTCACGTCAAAAGCACGGATATGCCCAGGGGTTTCTTCACCCACCAGGCCGCTCAGGAAAAACAGGTTTTTGTAGACCATCACAGGAGAGGTGGGAGCAACAAAGACCTTGGAGGAATCCCTGCCCAACCCTGCAGCAAGGTTGATGCCACCATTCCTTCCAAAACTGCTGATCAGTTTACCCGTGTTTGCATTCACTTCCAATGCCACCGGACCAACGGTATAAATGATGCGTTTGTCTTCCCCCTCAGCCCAATAGGCCACGCCACGGTTCATGTTAACACTGTTGCGGTGCCAGGTTTTGTTGGCCACAGAATCTGCGGGGTTGAATGTCCACAGTTCTTTTCCGGTGCGGGCATTTATGGCAAAGAGTTTCAATTTGGGTGATACGCCAAACATCACCGAGTCGATGATGATTGGATTGCATTCCATGGCGCCAAAGCGGGTTTTGTCCTTGTTTTCAGTATGATAAATCCAGGCTATTTCCAGGTTCTGGATGTTGCTGGTGTCAATTTGTTTGATGGAAGAATAGTGTAGGTTTTCTTTTCCGCCACCGGTAACCCTCCAATCATTATAGGTTTTGTGCAGGCCCGATCTGATGCAACCAAGCAGTACTATGCAAATGAGCAAGGCAATGGAAAGATAATTTTTGATCATGCCCATGGGATGAAGGTTGTAGTCATCAAAAATAGAGATAATTGAGAGATGGCAAACGCGTAACTTCAGTAGGATCAAAACAGCCTCTTCATGAAATTGGTTTTCAGCTTTTGCATCATAGCCCTGGTTTCCTTTAAAGGAATCGGTGATCAGCCGCTTTTCCTGAAAAACATCAAATCGAATTTCGTCAAAACGCAAAAGGACTTGTATGTGTCGAAGTTTGAGGTGTCCAACTTAGACTATCGCCTTTTTTTGGCTGATTTGTTGAGCAACAAAAAAACAGGAATCTATAATCACTGCTTTCCCGACACGTTGGTCTGGAAAGCCAAGCCACAAAACACAGCGCCACTGGTTGAGTTTTATTTTCGCCATCCCAGCTATGATCAGTATCCTGTTGTTGGAGTGAGTTATGCTGCTGCGCTTCAATATTGCAATTGGCTCACAGATCAATACAACCAAGACCCGAACCGAAAGCATAAAAAAGTAGTCTTCAAATTGCCCAGCAAAGAAGAATGGATTTTTGCAGCCAACAAAGGCGATACATCAAAAATGTATACCTGGGGCACGGGCTTCATGCAAAACAACCGCAAGCAGTATTTGTGCAATTTCAAACATACCCGTTTTGTTTTTGACTCATCCACCAACAAGTACAATGAATTTAATGAAGAGCCGCAGACCATCATCCTTTCCCCCATCAATGCATTTTATCCCAACTCCTTCGGCTTGTACAACATGTGTGGAAATGTAGCGGAGATGATTGAAGAAAATGGAATCGCCAAAGGCGGCAGTTTTCAAGACCCCGCCTATCAGGTGCGCATCAGCAGCGAGAAATCATATACCAAACCGCAGGCCGATATTGGGTTTCGGGTGGTGATTAAAGTGCTGGAGGATTGATGGATAATCCACAAAGGGTTGACTTACATCATTAAATCATTTGATACAATAAAACATGGAAAACAAAAGACGACAATTTTTAAAAACAACTTCTTTTGCTGCTGCTTCAGCATTGCTCATGCCCTCAGCCATGAACGCAATGAAAGCTGGTTCAAAAAAAATCCGCATCCTGATCTGGGATGAAAGATCCGATGCCGAAAAGGAAGCCTATGACAACTTTCTCGGAAACTGCATTGCAGATCAGTTGAAAAAGAATCCGGCGTTTACGGTTGTCTCTTCAGGATTGAATGAACCTGAACAAGGTATTTCACAAGGCTTGCTTGACAACACAGACGTCTTGATCTGGTGGGGTCATGTAAAGCAAGCAGAAATATCAACTGAAAAAGGAAAGGATATTGTTGAAAGAATCAAGGCTGGGAAATTGTCGTTCATTGCATTGCATTCAGCGCATTGGGCAACACCGTTCGTTCAGGCAATGAATGAGATTACCAAAATCAGGGTATTGGCAGATGGCAGCATAAAAGAGGAAGATGTTAAATTTGTATCTCCAGCAAAACAATATACCATTCCCAAATACGATACACGCATCACGCCATATGTGATAGAGCGGAAGTTTCCTGACGGACACAAAACTGCAACCGTTCATCTTCCCATTTGTTGTTTCCCCTCTGTCCGAAACGATGGAAAACCCAGTGCTGTAAATGTGTTGATCCCCACCCATCCCATCATGAAAGGGCTGCCCAAAAGCTTCAAGATACCGCAGACTGAAATGTATGACGAACCATTCCATGTGCCTGAACCAGATCAAATTCTGTTTGAAGAAACCTGGGAAAAAGGCGAATGGTTCCGGTCGGGGATGCTCTGGAACCTTGGGAAAGGAAAGGTTTTTTACTTCCGTCCAGGGCATGAAACATTTCCCGTGTTCAAAGAGGAAAAAGTCATCCAGATCTTGTCTAATGCAGCGAAGTGGATGGCGTCAGCCCCAAACCAATAATGCATTAAACAAAAACATAGTTTGCCTGCTTGCATTGATGTAAGAGGATTCTCTGGGTTTTTAAAAAACTAAATTCCCCTTTTGGTGTTGTACATCTCTCAAGTGAGTTTGTCAAGCTTCGCGTCTGATACTTACTCTTCTTCCTCACCCCAACACAAAACAATAGATGCAACCTGGCTTTGCTACCGATTATACAACTATTCTTGAGCGCATTGATGCCATCGACCCGCTGAAGTACGGCAAAACCAGGAATTTTGTGGATGGTGATGTCAGTTATCTGTCTCCTTATATTTCCCGGGGGGTGATCAGCACGAAACAGGTGCTTGATCATGTGATGGCGAAGGGTTATACCATTTTGAAAATCGAGTCTTTTGTGAAAGAGCTCTGCTGGAGGGATTATTTTCAGCGGGTGGGCCAAGTGAAAAACCTGAACCAAGACATCAAACATCCACAGGAGCCGGTCAACAACCACGAAATTCAGTCAGCTATCCTCGAGGCCAGTACTGGTATTGAGGGGATTGATACTGCCATCCGCAATCTCTACGATACGGGCTATATGCACAACCATTGTAGGATGTACACGGCTTCGGTGGTTTGCAACATCGCACATTCGCATTGGTTGCATCCTGCTCGGTGGATGTACTACCATCTCCTGGACGGAGACTGGGCAAGCAATGCCTGCAGCTGGCAATGGGTGGCCGGTGCCAACAGTTCGAAAAAATATTATGCCAACCAGGAGAACATCAACAAGTATACCAATACAAACCAGGTCAATACTTTTCTGGATAAGCCTTACGAGTGGTTTGAATCACCGGATTGTCCTGCTCAATTGATGGACACGCAACAGGCATATTTGGAAACAA
>Ga0222713_10001855_pt1 | contig 23071 bp, 8 predicted proteins | sample C33_649DmetaG_FD_165061 | JGI IMG/M metagenome (GOLD analysis project Ga0222713, IMG submission 165061) | Estuarine water microbial communities from San Francisco Bay, California, United States - C33_649D | ecosystem: Environmental > Aquatic > Marine > Unclassified | place: USA: California...
ATTCGTCGTCCTCACGACACGCCCGCGCGCGCATTCGTCGCGCGTCGCGTCGACTTCGCGCCCATGGACGACGAATGCGCGCATTCGTCGCGCGCGCGCGCGCGTCGTCGTCGTCGTCGTCGCGCGACGGTCGCATTCGTCGCGCGCGCGCTCGCGACGGTCGTCGCGGCGCGGCGCGCGCCGCGCGCGCGCGCCGCGAACGCCCCGCCGACGGTGTCGTGGTTAGAGCCCGCGAAAGGGCACGTCGCTGGAGGGGCGACGATTGCGATTTACGGCCAAGGGTTCGTGAACGCACCGAAGTTGACCGTGAGGTTCGCGCGCGGGAGCGAGGTGACGGAGACGCGAGGGACGTTTCATTCGTCGGCGATGATTAGCGCGGAGACGCCGGCGAGGAACAGCGTGGGGTGGACGCAAGTCACCGCGTCGAACGATGGAGAGACGTTTAGCGCGGCGCCGAATGTGTTCGTTAAAGGGGCGGGATCGTTTTTGGCGTTCGTGTACGATGATTCGTCGGCGGGATTTTTTGACGGCGCGCGACGGGGGACGAACGTCCACGGGTATCACGAGCTGTGGAGGGCGTCGAACGCGACGGGGCCGTACATCGGCGGTACGCTGGTGACGATTACGGCGTATAGTTTAGATTTAGGAGGGAACACGCTCGGTGCGAACGACTCGTATAGAGGGCCGACGGGCGGAAGCGGGACGCCGAATCCCAACTTTCCCGATCCAAACGCTCCAATGAATAGCCCACGAATAGACGGTACGTTTTACCCTGGAGTGCATTTGACGTGCCGCATGAAGTGTGCGATTGATGTCGGTGGTACGGGTTCGACGACGGAGTACGTCAAAGAAGCGCCGGCGACTTGGTTGGGGTACACGGAGGTGATGTGCGAGACGCCGCCGATGTCAGTACCTGCGGGAGATCCGATCCCGAGCACGGCGTGTACGCTTCAAATATCCAACGATGGCAACACATACGACTGGGCGAATGTGACGTTTACGTACAGCGATCCTATTCCGACGGTGACGAGTATTAGCACGACGCAAAAATCGGTATGGGGCGCGCGAGGGCCCTTCGATGGGAACACCGAAGTCGTCGTCAAGGGCACAAACTTTCTGCCGAGTAAATATCTCAAATGCAAGTTTGGGGGCATTCCAGAGGCTGGTAAGGCGTTGTGGAACAGCGACGACGTCTCGCACGTCGTCGGCGAGCCGGGCGGACGCGTGCGATGGATTTCATCCACCGAAATTCGTTGCGTCACGCCCGCGTTTGGGCCGGCGGCGCGGCTTCGTCAGTATCCATCGGATACAGCTTTGATTGATTCGACAAAAATCATCGGGAGCGGTGCCATTTTAGATGTCACCTTCTCCGGTGACAAGATCTCGGCGGTAAACGTGCTCAACGGGGGACAAGGCTACGCATCGCCGCCGGTGTTGTCCTTCATTGGCGGTGGCGGCGCTGGGGCAAAGGCGACGCCGACGGTGACGAGCGGCAAGATTACTGGCGTCACTGTGACGAGCGGCGGATATGCATACAATCAAGGAAGTGGAGCCGCAGCGACTGCGACGGTGAGTAATGGCATATTGACGAGCATATCTCTGTCGAATGGTGGATATGGCTACAAAGTTCCTCCGGATGTAACGTTTTCCTGCAGCGGAACGTGCTTGTCGGTGAAAGGCAATCACGCGAGCGCCGTCGCCATAATGGGTCCCGCAGACAATTGCTTTCCTGAATACGGATGCTACACGAAAAAAGTGGTTGCCGTTCGTATTTTGAGCAGCGGAATGTATGCCTCGGCGCCCATCGTGTCGTTTTTGCCGCAAAAACCTTTCGTACAAGTTCGCGCCGCGGAACTGTACACCGCCGCGGTGGATCCGACGTTCATCGGCGGGTACACGATGCAAGGTAAAGGCGAGTACGAGCTTGATCCACAGTTGAACCACGGTTCGTGGGCTGCTGGTACGTACGATATTTCAACCGCTCCTTACGACGTAGTCGCGGTGACACAAGTAGCGGGTACGTTTCCTGGCCGCCGACTCGCCTCGGCGGATTCCAATCCATCCGACCGCGGATCGTTACTAGCGCCTTCGAGTGAGGCGGGCCTCGACGGCTCGATCAAACCGGGGCATCAAGATTTAGTGCAAATCAGCAACAATTACAACAAGTTTGGCGTGCCAAATACGAGCGGTGCTGGAGGCACTCCGACGCACGTTGGTTATAGAAACAACTCGGCCGCTGTCAAGGGATATTGGCTTTGGAGTCGGGACGTGGGCACGCCAAGCGACTGCGCCGTGTCCACCAATCCGCCGTTAAATTTCTACACCAATCAGTTGGAAGGGCACAATCTCGACAAAGGGACTGGATGGATCAGCTCTCTGTCGTCGAATGGGTTCTTCGGCGTTCCGGGGAATACCGATCCCGGCAACCCATCCAAATCGTGCTTGTACTTTCTGTTTAGCGACATTTTTGTATCGCCTTCGGGAAGCGATATCACCGGTCACGGCACGGCGGCTCGACCATATGCGACGATTCAAAAATGTATCGACGCATCGCTCACTGGCGCTCGGGATTTTTACCCCGGAACGGTCGGTGCTTCGACCTTGGCAGGTCGGTTGTCGTCTGTCGTGGAGCGATACGTCGGTGCGAGCAAGCGTCAAACGGCCACTTCGGGATACGGGTACACAGTGAATCGCGATCGTTGCGTCTTGAAAGACGGCACGTATTGGGGCCAGGGTAATCGCGAACTTCGCGCCCCTGGTCGAGTTATTCAAATTTGGGCCGAAAACAACGACAAAGTCACGATTGACTGCGAGGGCGCGTCCATCGGCAGAACCGTCTTCGCGGGTGTTCAAGACCCGTCGCGGCTGACGACTGCCGGTTCGGTCACCATGCAAGGCATCATCACCAAGCGGTGCAACTTCCCAGTCCCCTACCATGCGACGGACAAGGCGTACTATTATGGTCGACCGTAAACGACGGCGCGACGACGAATGTCGCAGACGCCCCCACCCCCGCCCGCGTCTTTGCCTCCTCGCCCGCGAGTCTCTCGCTACCCATTTGGAACAAATCTAGAAATTACAAATCAAATACCCCATCTCGCTCGCCTACGACCCAGCTCGCCCGCTCCCTTTTGATATCTCCTCAAAAACAACGCGTTTCATTTCCTCCGCGCGAGCGCGCACGGCCTCTTGCCCGTCGCGTAACATCTTCGCCGCGTCCCCTTTCGCCGCCTCCTTCATCAACGCATCGCTCTTCACCGCGAAGCGCTGAAACGCGCGCGAATTCGCCAGCGCGTTCACCATGACCTCGTTGAACACGTAGGACATGAGTTTATTCACGAAGCTCATCGAAGACGAACGCACGCGTCGTGAGTATCAGTCGCTGCTTTGTGTCGCTCGAACGCGCGCGTCGTCGTCGCCGATCGACGTGCTGTCCGCGTTCGCGTGCCTTCCTTTCACGAATCATAACTCGTCATCGAGTCCCTTCCATGCGCGTCCGAATGCGATCGACGTTCGTTCGCCTTCGTCGATCGCGTCGTCAGCTCGCGCACTTCTCGTCGCCCGTCGTCGTCGTCGTCGATCGTCGTCGATCGTCGTCGTCGCGCCTTCGGTTCGCCTTCGTCCATGTCGAATACGAGTGCGCGACGCAAAGCGAACACACGCGCGCCCGTCGTCGTTCCATGGGCCCGTTCACGCTCCCCGGGAGCGCGGAGGATGAATTGGCGAAAACAAAGAAACTTGCGATCGCGCGCGTGCGCGAATGGGTCGAGCTTCGGCTTCCGCGCGCGCACGTGGAGAGCCGCGAGTGCGTGGTGGACGTGAGCGAAGTGCAGTGCGGGGATCCGGATTGTGCGCCGATCGATGCGGTGATTAGAATAATCTACGGCCGCGGGTGCGGGTGCGCGTTTGGAATCCCGTGCGAGGTGCAAGAGGTGGAGGAAGCGGATATCGATTCGCAAATGCCCCCGGATGAAGTGATCGCAGATTGGGCGGATGGAGTGGCGACACCGTGGCCGCCCGCGGAGGAGGACGTGGTGCCAGGGCCGGTGCCGACGGAGACGCCGCGATTCGCGGTGGGGACGCGCGTGGAATGTCGCATCGGGCCGGGACCAGAGGGGTGGGCCGTTGGAACAGTCGTCGCGCATTGGTATCGCGGGTCATCTTGGCCGGCTGATCAGTACGCGCCGTATCAAATTCAGCTCGATCGGACGGATATGGGTAGTGGTTTGATATTCGCTCCGACGGATGAAGATACGTGTATTCGGCAGGCGCGAATTACGAACGGCCTTCATTGATCGGCAGCTTCAAGACGCGTGCGACGATACGGGCGCGCGCTTTTGATGTAATGAATTGGACATGCAAAGATGTTTATCAACGTTGCGCTCTCGTATGATTTCGAGCGCGTGAACAATCGCAAAGAAAACCTTGGCATCACGTGCCGTCGCGACGAACGATGTTTTAATAACATCCCATTCGTCTGCGCGATGGCTCGCCGCGACTCCATTCCTCGACGCCCGAATGCACCACAGCGTCGCCAAAATCGCGCTCAAGCCGCGACCGCAAACTCGTATCGCCGTCAATCGCGCTTCTCCGCGCACGTCACTCGCGCGTCCGCGAACCGGGAACGTTTGTGTGCCGTTCCATAGCCAATTCAAGGACATGATGAACATCGGCCGTCGCGCCGAGCGCGCGCGCGCCGCCGAAAGCGACGAGATGGACGTCGCCGCCGACCGAATGAAGGACGAGACCATCATCGAAGATGCGACTGTGATTCCTCCCGCCGAGGATGCGGAGACGATGTGGAACATCCCGGTGACGAAAGAGGAGACGACAGCTGCCGAGTCCGCGGTCGATGAAGATGTGTCCGCCGTTCAAGATATGGAGAAAATCTTGCGAGCAACGCTGTCCCCTCGCGCGGCAGCAATCATCGCCCGTGGATTCGTGGACTTGGGCATTCAAACCCCACGCGATCTCCGACGAATAGTGCTGAAGCGCTCGGTGGGATTGATTGCGGTCGAGCTCTTCGCGACAGCGTTCAATGCGTTGATGACGGTTTCGATGTTTGTGCTCAGCATAAACTTGAATTACAACCCGTACGAAGCCATTTTCCCGACGTTTTTGGCGTACTTGTCATTCGCAATGATTCTCGTCGCGGGGGCTATCTTCGCAGTCGAAACCGCAGCGCACTTCATCCTGCTTTCGGCCTACATTTACAGTCTTGTGAGTTTTGAGACTGCCGATTTGAGAAAATTCGTCGAAGCGACGCAGCGATTGGGCGATACTGAGCACATCATCAGCGCCATGACGCCGTCGTCGATGCGTCGAGCCACGAGTTCCATGCATGTCTTGAAAATTTTGAACGACATTCGCGACGCTTTACACGAAGAGGCGGAATTGATTACTCCGACACACAGCACTTTGCACAACCTAGCGGCATACTTTGAGCTCTCAAACGCGCAATCCAAGTTCGGCTTCAAGAGCGAAAATTACGGAATCAGCGACCGAGAAGCCATGCGAATCGCGTCGTTGTTCTCCGAGCACGACAAGGACGGCACGGGCGAGCTCGACGGCGAGAAACTCAAAGCACTTCTGTCTTCGATGGGGCACAACGTGACTCAAATGGATACCAACATCGCGCTGCGTTTGCTCGATAAAGAAGAAGACGGCATCGTCTCTCTCAACGAATTCGTCGAGTGGTACGTCAAAGGCATCGATGTACCCGATTTCATCGCGCAACACGCGAAGTCAGGCGGTAAGCCACAAACCAAGATCGGTGCCGCCTCCTCCGCCGTCCCACCGAAACTGAAGCCGAAATCTCAAAGCGAAATCATCCAAGACGCGACGCCGTCGAACCCTGAAATCGACGCCGATACCTTTGACGACGCTTGAGCGCGCCCATCGAACAACACTCCCAATGTTTCATCTCACTTTTGCAATTAATCTCCCAATCCTTCGTCCTCGATCCTTCGTCCTCGATCGTCATAAATCTCGTCTTTCCGCCGCCGCGTCCGCCGCCGCGTCTCGCGCCCGGGACGTAACCGCCGCCGAGGCCGTCATCATTGTTTTCCACGCCACCTCTCAAAGCGCTTCGCCGCGCGCGCGCGACGTCGTCGACGTCGTCGCACTCCTTCGCACTCAAGCGATCGCTCATTCGCGCTCGCATTCGTCCTCCGTCACGCTCGAGGCATGAATTTCCTGCGTCGCTTGACTTCCTCCAACGACGCGGACGCCACCGCGCGCGATGTCGACGTCGACGCGCAGACGACGCGCGACGACGTCGACGCGAGGCGTTCGCCATCGAAACCTGTCGCATCCGCGCGCGCAACGCCGCGCGTGGTGGAGGCAACGTTCGACGCAACGCGCGACGGCGAGTTGGTGTTCCTGTGGACGCTCGCCCGCGGCGCGGCGAGAGGCGACGCCGAACGTCAAGCCTCGAACGCGTTCTACGACGCGTTCGCCGACGCGTACGAAAAGTGGACGCCAAACGCGCGGTCGTGCGCGAGCGCGCTGGACGTGGGATGCGCGTGGGCACATCCGAGGGAGGTGGTGGAACGGGCGGCGAGCGACGCGGCGACGCTGAGCGAAAGATTGGATAGCGCGCTCGAAGTTTCGAACGATCGAAATGAGCGCGAACGAAGACGACAGAACGTTGGGGTGGAGAGCGTACGCGCGCTGGATGTGATGGCGCGATCGGTTCATAATCGAGTGTTGATGTCGGAGTGCGGGGCGATTAAGGCGCTCGCGAGCGCGGCCAAGGCGTGCGCGCTGAGAATATTGACAGTCGGTGCTTCGGCGAGCAGTGCAAAGGGCGAGGCTGGAGAAGAGGCGCGCGCGCAGTTGGATGTGCTACAGCGCGTCATCTTTCACGCCGTCAGCTCGCTTGCGAAGTATCTGAACGAGGACAAGGCCTGGGCGTCGCAGCCGCTCGCAGAATCAGGGGCACTTATTTGTTTGATTGAAGTTCTGCGCATCGAAAAGGTGGCTTCGGCGCAGTTTGACGGCTGTGAGCGCGAGGCAGCTGTTAGAATAGAGTTCGCGGCGGCGACCGCGATTGGGTTTGCGATAGATGGCGATGTGGCGATGCAGAAGAGCTTGACAGCGGCGGGCGGGCTCGATATTTTCTTTGAAGGCGTGTATTCGCGGGACGAACTAAGTGACATCGACGCTAGCTTCTTCGCGTCGTCGATGATTTCACTTGATATCTCGCGACGCATGATGGATGGTAATAAAGCGAATATCGAGCGGGCGCAAGAAGTGGGCATGTTTACTAGACTCGGAAAACTCTTGCGGTGCGTCAACGCGCTGAGCGACGAGCCAGAGGATGAGCCGAGTACTTCGGGCTCCGATATCGAAGGCGTACCGATGAACCTAGATCGTGTTCATTCTTTGCTAATGCAAGAGGCTTCGCCACCTGAAAACTCGCCTCTGTCTCAGCTTTTCGCGGGTCTTATGAAATTCATGGAGCGAAATGAAATTTCGCAATCGACAGAGTGCTGGGCAAGCAAAGGCTCAAAAGAAACGCTAATGAAATGTGTAGTCGAATCGATTGCTGAAGCATGCTTGGGTTCATTTGCTCCGTATGCAGACGATCGTGAACGATTGAAGCTGCGCTTCTACGCCATGCATTTCTTGAGCAACATTATCGAACGTGAACCATCCCTTGTGCAAACAGTACGTCAATCGCACATCTGGGAGGTGCTGTTAAATGCCGATACGTTTGGCCCAATACCGTCTGCGATGGTGGAAAGCGAAAAAGCCGCATCCATCGACGACCAAACGAATGCATCCATGCGGCAAATGGTTCAAACGCAAGTTGTTGCCCTGCTTGTCAAAGCCGGCAGAATCGCCAGCGAAACATCCGATTGCATCAGCGAGTGCGATGTATTGATCGGCACAATAACCGCGCGAGCGATGCAACCGGGTGTCATAATTCGTTGTTGCTTAGCTCTCGAGCTGTTTCTAAAACTTTCCTCGCACGGTGCTAGCAAGGCCCTCTCCGAAGTAGAAGCACCCGGGCGCCTCGCCGCCGCTCTAAGCGCGCAACTAACGTGCTGGGGCAGTGATGACATACTATTCTTTGGTGAGGCGGACGGCGTATTGAGCACACCCCAGGCTGTTGCGATGGGTGCGACCTTGGGCGCATTGCGCACCTGTCTAGAGGGACCAGATGTTTTGGCACTTTCGGCGCTCAATAACGACGGCGTCGTTGATTTGATTTTTAACGAACTCTTATGGGCGAGGTCCACTCGCGATGTCGCAATCAGCGCTGTCGTGTCGCTCATCGGGTTGCGCATTAGTACATCGTCGCCAAACGCTGGCGCTCATCGCGACGCGTGGTCTGCGTTAGCAAGAAGATACATACAAGCACTTCCTCGTGCCAGAGGCGCCGGATTTGAGTTGTTACAAGCGATGCTTCAAGGTCTCCGTAGCATGCTGACCAATCCAAACGGGTCTGGTGCAAGCTTGAGAGAATGGTTATCTTCCGAGGGCGGAGGTGCTGAATTCGTTCAAATTGTGGGGCTATGTGATGGCGATGCAGGTGAATGTGTGGCTTTGGAAGTTATAGCCAGCATGCAAGCGATAATGTCAAAATCACACGCATCTGTGGCGACTTTCGAGAAAGTTATCGGATATGAAACTTTCATGCATGCTGTACAGTGTGCCCGAGGTCTCGACTGTATGTCTTTCGCTCTATTTTTGGCGTTCATGAACCTCATAGTCGACGACAAATTTGACATTGACAACACAGTTGCTGCATCCAACGTCGCCCTGAGAAATTCTGGCGCGCTGAGAACGTTGTTACAGCTCTTTAAAACGCTCAAAGTCACAAGCGAATTAAAGTTAAATTTGTATTCTTCGTTTATTAAGTTACTGTCGACTTCGGTAACGTCAAAGGCTACCGCCGAGTCGGCAGGAGCATTAGATTATTTTCTTGATTGGTATACGGACGACGAAGTGCATCGCGAGCTGCTACTTGATGTCATAGAACTGTGCAGCTCGTTCTCTATGTCTACCAAGAACGTGCGACATATTTTTCAGCTTCTAAAAGGTGACAAGGTTTCCTCGAACGACAAGTTGAAGCTCCTCAAGTTGTTACAGAACTCGGCCAAACGTGAAGGGCCATCAACTTTTTTTGATTTCTCAGGACCTGGGTGCGGAATACACATCAACAAGCAGCTGACCCTACCGATCCGAAATGGATACACGATATGCATATGGTTCAGAATCGAAAAGTTTCCGGACGGGGGAAACCCTGTTCCGCTCTTTTCGCTCCTAGTAAGCAACGGGAACGGAATACTAGGCGAGCTTACTGCGGACAAACTTTCGCTTGGCATTCGCGGTGCGGCGGGTACGACAGACATCGCATCTTTAGCAGTCAAAGTCGAAGAGAACAAATGGATGTTTCTGTCCATTGTGCATATTCCTGGGCGTCTATCGCAGCCCGTCGTGCGACTGTTCGTAGATTCTACACTGGCGGACGAAGCGAAGCTCCGTTATCCGGTAAAGGCGGCCGAAGCGATTTCACACGGACGCATCGCATCGGTCACGTTTGATTCGAGCGTGCAAAACCCTCAACTAAAGATCTGCCCGTTCTTTGGTCAACTTGGCTCAACCTATATTCTAGACGATGCACTAGCGCAACCCGCCATCTCGTTGATTCATGCTCTCGGTCCAGAGTACGTTGGAAGATTTAAAGCAACAGAGTCTCACACAGAGAAAGTTCTCGCAGCCGTCAGCATGAATGCAATCGAGGCTCGAGAAACGAGAGAGTACTTAGCGGATCACATTTCGCTCGTTATGAGCGCCGTCACTCTCGCTGGGAGAGCCGCTCAATACGGTGAGTCTGATGGGAGTCAATCGGAGCACGATTACAGTCTGATCGGAGGCGCGAAAGTGTGCGTCACCAAATCGGTAAAGGATGTGATTCACTGTCTTGGAGGCGTTCAGGTAGTTCTTCCCATTTTGTCAAACATCAACCGCGACGTTGATGATGAGGAACAACGAGCACTTGTATGTGAAGGCGTGTATTTGCTTGTTTCTCTGCTCGATGGAAGTCGGCTGAATCAGGTGACGTTGACTTCAAGTAATGGTTACGCGCTCATCGCCAATTTGCTGCGAACCAACGCACCGAAGTCTCTAAGCCCTAATCTAATTACAGCTCTAGACAAGCTTCGGCGCACCGGTGGCCAGGAGCACGAGGCATCTTCTGCACGCGTAGTGTTGGATCTGCGCCTCTGGGCGCTCGCTGATGCTGAGACTCAGCAGCAGCACGGTGAGTATCTTTTGAACATGGCTTTGAAGCATCCCGATGGGCTCAGATATCACCTATCAATGTGCGCCATCGTTGATGCGCTCGAGTTCACGCCCGGAGAGCAAGGCACGAAGCGCCGTAGGATCTTGCTTGATGTTCTAAAGAAGCTCATCTGCGGCGCGCCAGCGAACCAGATTGAAGAGACGGCTGAGTCCATCATCTATGTAATCGAAGAATGTGGTGACGATGAAGTCGTTGCTGATGTTCTACGCTTTTTGGTGAATGCCATGCAACCGGGTGAGGTGACGCAACCAGTTTTACATCAAGTGTTTACGAAGTATGGCGGCCCGCTTCTAGCGCTGTCTTCTCTTGGCCGGAGCAACCGTAGAGCGCGTTCATTCGCACTTATGTGGCTAGCGAATCTCATGCCACCACTTGAGGCCCCATCTCGTGGATCTAACGGTGGCTCGCATATATCCGCTGCCTTCGGTGCCGCAGCAGGTGCGCTCAGTGCTGCTCTTGGTGGACCGTTTACCGCCACGACTAGCCAAGATTTCGAAGTTGGATTTTTTACTGCGGTTGCAAACGCTCTGGAGAAATTTCCGCTCGATGCCGCCGAATGCCGTCCTGCTCTTTTTGAACTCTTGCTAGGTGGACAAGCGTTACCGGCGGATAAAGTCGCTGAAAAAATCAACGCCAGTCGGCCGCAGAGCATTCGCGCAGTTGCTGGTAGACTATTTTCCAAAGTCATACGTCAAGGCGACGGACCGAGGAGTATGGATGAGGACTCCAGTGCCGTGGGCGTCCCAGGGATCGTTAACGCTGGTGCTGCTGGTGTACTTCTCCGTTTAATGAGTGCGAGTGATAACCACGAGATGCGACTGAGCGTCCTTGAACTTCTTTTACAGCTCGTCGAAGGCGCGAGTGTGAACGCGCAAGCAGTGCTTGAACAAAGAGGGTGGCAAACATGGATTTTACCAATAATTCCTGAGGACGGCGATGAGACGCGTATTGAAGAGCGCTCGCTTGCGCGGCGCCTGATCACAGCTCTGCTTTATTATGCCGTTCTGAAGACAGTAGATGGCCATCAACACGTCTCAAACACGCTCGGCGTCATCGACATTTTGATAAAGAGAGGAGTGCTGCCCGACCACACCGAAATAGCGCAGGAGCTCTTGTCCGATCTGCTTGTTCTTATTCTCCCCAAAAGAGCGAGCAACGGTGAAAACGATGATTGGTCTGAAGTTCAAAACATAGAATCACCTATCTGCAGGCGAAACTTAGCGGCTTTGCTGCCCGCGTTTGATTCCATAATTTGTGACACGGCTTCGCAGGCCGCCGTGCTTGGCGTTCCGAATTCACCCCTGGATAAATCTGCGATCAAACCAGTATCTTGGCACTTCTATGAGCATTTATGGTCACTTTTGGACGCGATATCTCCACCCGGTCAGCCAGTCGAAGATGTGGAGACCGTGAAAGACGTGAAGAATGTCAATATGGCGCAAAAGATACATCGTAGAGCAAAGGGAATGTATCCATTCTCGACTACGACTGAGAGTGACGTTGATACTGTGATCTTGACTGAAACTCTTCGCGACCAGTGCCAGCGCGTTGGCTTTCGGTTGATTTTGCTATTTGTTCGTGTGGGTTCGCTCGATGACTTGCGAACGGCTATGAATTCCTGCGCGGGTCTGCTACCGTCTTTTCTGGCTCCCATTTCTGTCGACAACGATGGTAAAGCTCTTGACAAATCGGCGCTGGGAAATCGCGCGCATCTGTTTCTTGCCGACCTGCTTCGATTCGTCGAAACGGAGAAGAATGTGCAGGATGAAGAGTCGCAGATTCGACTTGAGCTGGTAGCCAACATTGTTCGCCTCGCCTCCGAAGTAGGAAGGTTGTTGTTGTCCGATTGTGACAGCGTCGAAGAGTGCGCGCATCTGGAAGGTCGCGCTCTGATATCTGAGCAGAAGGTTGCTGCAGCTGCTGCGAATGAAGCAAAAGAGTCAAGAAGAGTGAAAGAGCTGAGATCGACGGTCAGTGAAAATTTTCTCGCAGCTCGCACAAAACACGAACAAAGACAAGAACAAGCTGAATCGGCACTTCTGATGACGCGCACTTTGAAAGTGACGCCAGTGTGTGAAAGCGAGCGTTCGCGACGAGCCATTCAACGGCTTACTTTTGAAGAGCAATGCGATACTCTTATCAGGCGCTGGTCGACTATGTTGAATGATTTACAAGGTGCACGCGGACCGTGGTCCTCGCACATCAATGAGAATGTATCGTTCTGGAAACTTGATAACTCAGAAGATTCTTCGATGCGACGCTCTCGTTTGAAACCGGATTACAAATTTGTACAATACAATGCTGCACCGAAGGCAGAAGTTGCACCAAGAACGGATGCTCAAAACGACATTCAAAATGTTCGTCTCGTTGGTATGGGGCAGCAGTGGAAGTTGACTTCGGATAAAGAATTCAACGACGGCGACGATGAACAGAACGCAATCGCCGAAGAGCTTGCGGAAAAGCTAGCAGTTGATAAAGAGAACGAGATGCATAACTCTACAAAAGTTATGTTTAGTACACCGGCTACGCTCGTAACTTTGACACGTACGGTTATCGGGAAGCTGGACATAAGTCGGGATGCAATCGTCTTTGCCGCTGACCGTTCGCACGAAAGTGCAAGGGACCATCGCAAACGATTTTGGCGTTGGAGCGTGGATGGAATTGTTGAAGTACACCACATGCGATATCGCCTGCAGCACAAGGCGTTTGAGATGCACTGCTCGGATCACACGAGTGCATTCTTTGCATTTGAAACGAAAAAAGAGGCCCGATTTGCTGCCGCACGTTTGGCGACTATGGCTGGAGCTGTGTTGATGGATCGGCGCGAAAAGGCTGAGGCGGCGGAGCGTGCGAAAGAGTTATGGAAGCGAAGGGAACTGAGTACTTTTGATTACCTCATGGCGCTCAACACATTCGCAGGAAGGACCCTGCATGACTTGAGCCAATATCCTGTCTTCCCTTGGGTTCTGAGCGACTACACAAGCGAAACGATTGATATCAACGATCCGGCGGTGTACCGTGATTTGTCGAATCCCGTCGGCGCCTTGAACGCCGAGCGCTTACAAACGTTCATCGAGCGCTACAATTCGCTCGTGGATGATCCAGATACTCCTCCATTTCATTATGGGAGCCATTACTCATCGTGCCCGATTGTGCTGTACTATTTACTTCGCATGAACCCGTATACCAAGCTTGCGCGTGCCTTACAAGGAGGTCGGTTCGATCAGTCAGATCGTTTGTTTCACTCGATCGCCGAAACCTTCAAAGCAGTGCTCGAGTCGTCAGCTGACGTCAAAGAGCTGATTCCTGAGTTCTACTACTCATCCGAATTCCTGGCGAACCTGAATGGACTCGATCTAGGTCGGCGACAGGATGGCGTCGAGCTCGGCGACGTCGAACTGCCCCCATGGGCCAACGGCTCACGCTACGAATTCACTCGCATCATGCGTGCGGCGCTTGAATCAGAATACGTGAGTCGAAGTTTACACGGCTGGATTGATTTGATATTCGGTCACGCGCAGCGTGGTCAAACCGCCGTCGATCGGCACAATGTATTTTACTATCTCACGTACGAAGGGGCTGTTGATCTCGACGCGCTTCAGGATGCCGATCAATGCCGAGCCATCGAAACGCAAATCGTGAACTTTGGACAAACGCCGACGCAGATTTTTAGAAAGTCACACCCGCCGCGCGGCGAGCATTATGGAAGAGCAAATACTATATCAGGCGCACCGGAATCACTCACGTTCGCAGCGACGATTTCATCTGGCACAGACATATACTCCTCGGCGAATCGAGCCGTGGTGCACATTTCGGTGAACGATTCCCGCATAGATACTGTTGATGGCGACCGTGTCGTGGCGAGTTGTCGCCTCGTGCGGCCAGGTGGTGCTCATTTCAACTTTAACGCTGTCGATCCCTCAGAGGTCTACGCACTCGAACTTGAGCCGCTCGCGAAGCGCATCGATGAACTTCGCGTTAGTCCCGATTCGATAGCGAATTCGCAGACTGTTCAGGTGGCACTACGTGGCAAGGTTCTACTGAGCGTTGGCCATTGGGATCGAAGCATGCGCTTATTCGATGTCGATGAGGGACGAGAAATTCAACGGATTAGCGCCCATCGTGATGTCGTGACGTGTCTGTCGATATGTGAGCACGATAGCGCGAGAAGCTGGGACGCATCAAATGCGCAACAAATGCGAAAGGTCATCCTGGTCACTGGAAGTCGAGACACGACAGTGGCCATTTGGGAGTTCATTTTACCTCAAGGTGGCTGGAATTTGACTAAAGCGCTGCGTACACTCAAAGTGGAGCCTCGTATCATCTGCTTCGGGCACGACGAGCCGATTACGTGTGTTCACGTGAGCGCGCAACTGAATTTAATTGCGAGCGGCAGCACGGATGGGACGCTCGTTCTCCACGATACGCGTGACGGTCACATTGTGCGCGCTTTGGAGCGCACGCCGATTGGTACATCGCCATCATCGATACAGATACTCGAGACTTCTTCTCGAGTCGTCTGCGCATGTGCGGCGTCTGGCGTGCTTTCCGTACATCATGTCAACGGGGCAACCATCGCAAAGTATGCGAATCGTCACGACACCTTCGAAGCGTGCTGCGTCACTCGGGATGAACGAACGATCCTTCTCGGCAATCGTCGAGGCGACGTCACGTTGCGTAAAACGCACGACTTATCGATTCGCGCGCAAATTAGCGTCGCCAATGTCGGCGTCGCCGCGCTCGAAACCACTGCGAGCGACGAATGTCTGCTCGTTGGTCTCAACGATGGCCGCTTGTGTCTCTGGGCTCCAGCGCCTATTGATTCTTAGAAACCATTTGCGAATTGTAACAGCATGTATATCATCAGCGCTTTTGTCGTCGGCGCGCGTTCGGTGCCTTCATGAGGCAGTGATTTGGAGGCGCAGCAACGAGGCTGTAGTTCTCGAGCGCGACCCGAGAAGTCGTCAGTGCGCGCACGCCGACGACCATGAGCAAACGACGGGCGGGTGGAAACGATAAAAAACCAAACAATAAGAAGCGCAAAACAGCGCCGTCGAACCGCGCCGCGGTGCGCGCCGCGCTCGCTGTTACGCCCGTGCAATCGAGGGGAACAAAGGCGATGCCGAACAGCTCCGGGGCGAAACAGTCTGAGGTGAAATCATCATCGTCGAAGAAGAAGCATGGATCCGGAGCAAAGGTACGCACGCCGGGGGCGCCGAAGAACACGAACACGTATCTGATGAACGTGCGGAAATTTGGTCAACAACCGTCAACTCCGCGCCCGTTGTCAGGGATGAAGAGTCCGAGATTAGAATCCATCGCAACGGCGGGGGGTAAACCTCCGGCTTCCGGGTTAGATATGTTTGGTTCGATGCTTGGGGCGATGTCACCAGGGGCGGGGCTAGAGAAGGGTGACGCGGCAGAGCAACCAGAGCTGGAGGCGGAGCATTCGGCGGAGGAAGTCATCAAGCTGTGTTCGATCATCACGGAGCAGGCGAAGACGATTGCGAAATTAGAAGCTGAATTAAAAAAAGTGCGCGCGGAACTACAGGCGCGCGCGGTGGCGCCCGTCCCAACGTTAAAGAGAGCGACGTCGACGAGTTTGCTCACGTCGCGCATCGGGAAACTTTTCAATTTCTCATAGGATTCACTACAATTTTATCTCGTCGTGAGCGTGCGTGTGTGTGTGTCATCAATACGTGTATTTTAATAATCAAACAACAGTCTTGTACCGTTGCTAGCCTTCAAAACGTGAGGTGCTTACGCAGCACGGCACGAGCTAAGTCGTAAGCCTTTGATTTACGGTAAATCAAAGACAAATTGTATGCCGCTTCTCGTCGCAAATCAACCAGCTTGTCATCACCCCCGTCGCTCGCTGACATCTCCAGGCAGCGTTCATAAACGGGGCGCGCCAGCTCCGACCAACCTAGGTGATGCAGACCTCTTGCCAAGTTGTATAATCCTTCTTGTGGATGTGAAGGCCGCAGCTCGGCTGTGCGTTCAAGGAGAACAATCGCTCGCAGTGCCCAAGCGTGACGCTGCATATCATTTGCATTTCGGGTCGACATGTGTAGAAGAGAGATCGCAGCCGCGAGCGAGACTTCAGGATCATTCGGCGCGATCGCCAAAGCCGTGAGAAAGTCATTCATCGCTATAGACCATTTCTTGTTCCAGGTATGCACGTAACCAGACGCCATGAGCGTCACGATGCGCTTGCGGGTGTCATCATCAGAGGTACTGGCGACCAATCGCTTCGCAAGCTTGGAGGTGCCGACGCTCAACGCGCGTGGATACTTGACCGCCATGCGCATCAGCATATTCCATACAGATATGGACTGCGGGAAAACTTCAAGAACGTTTCGACAATTCACGGCGGCGTCGTGGAGATCGCCGGTCTCGTACGATACCAGAGCGCGCAAATAGCGTAGCGATGCGGTTTGTTCACGAGTCAAAACACTTCCTGAAGAAAATGACAACGCATTGTTGATGATAGCGTTTGCGTCGTCAAATTTTCCAAGACGGAACGCCACTTCCCCACCGCTGATGATGCTAGCGAAAATATCATCGTCAGAGATACGCACGTGGTCGTCGACGTAAAGTACTCCTGCTTCGCCTTTTCTCTGCAGCTTGCGCAGCTCTCTCTTCGCCATCAAGTCATCCAACAGCGATATTACAGTGGGTATGATGATCGTCAACTCGTCTGCGCTTAAGAGCTTCCTCTGCAGTGCGGTGACGCGAAGCATGATGCCGTACTCGCTCACTTGATTCTTATTCACCTCGAAAAGTAAAGTTTTTGCGCGTTGCAGTGACTCTGAATCTTGAGGAAATTTCGAAAGCGCATCCGCAAGCGATACCGCTACAAACGCGTCGTCCGGGTACGCATCGTACAGATCCTCATACAAATCGGCAACACCGTGCTCGCCTCTACTTTGTAAGGCGCAGGCCTCGAGACGTCGCCATAGATTCGGATTACTATATTCTTCGAGAGGAAGCAGGAATCGATACAAATGCTCAGCTTTTGAAACCAAGCCAACTTCCATGCACGTGTTCGCGCAATCAAAGAATAAGTCATCGAACTCAAATGCGTCTTGCCCGATCAACTCATCTATGTAGCGCTGGCCCTCTTCTAATTGACCTTCGTGTAGTAAACACTGCCCGAGTTTGACGGAAATGTCTAAAGGCAATCGACCGTTTTCACCTGAAATACTCAAGTTTGATTTTTCTACGATACTCAACACTTCAGAGTACTTGCGAAATTCAATCTTCAACTCGATGAGGATATTCACGACCGTCGCATCGACGTGTTGAGCGTGTCTATCAAACATGCGTTCCAAAGTATACTCTGCTTTTTCACGCATCTTTGCTTGGTAGTACATCTTTGCCAGCAACACCGTGGCGTCACGTACAACTGGTCCTGCCGCGGACGGCAGCTCATCCTTAAGTACCCACTCCAGTTGATCGATCGCTTTCTTCGTCTCTCCGAGTTCGGCGTACAACGTCGCCTGGTCGATTTTATTCTCAAAATTGTACGGGTCCAACTTAGCCGCCTTGGCCAGGCAATATATTGCGTACTCCTTATTCCCTAAGTTCACAGCATGCGTCGCCATGCGATACCACATCGATGGATCGACCGATCTCTTCATTTTCGTCGCGACTGTATAGCAATCCAACGCCTTCTCAACATCGTTCGTCTCCTCGTACACTAAGGCCAGCTGCTCGTACGGCTCGCTCGAATTCGGCGCCTTGAGCACGCATTCGTGTAACTTTCTCACGGCAAAATCAAAGTCTCCTCTCGCGTACGCCATCGTCGCCTCGCTCATCAGCTCATCCACTTCGTACGCATTTTGCGTCTTTGCGCTCCGTCTCCTTCGTCCTCGCCCTCGCCCGCGCCGGCGTTTTCCCGGCGCGTCCAGCGCGCCGCCCGCTCGAAGGAACGCCGCCATCGTCGGGTTGCGTTTCGCGAGCTCGAGCTCGCGCAGCATACCCGGCGCATCCATCGCTCGCTCGCTCGTACTCTCCCGTTCATACGCTACGACTTCGTTCCCCAATCTCCCGCGTCGCAACAGTTCAAGTCCGTCGAACGTGGGCGCGTCTTCGTCCTCGGACTCTTCTTCCTCTTCTTCCTCATCGGCGTCCATAGCGTCGTCGTCGTCATCGGAGGGTTGGTCATCGACGACGTTCGCGCGCGATGATGCGTGGACGCGGATCGTCGTTGGGCGAGGTCTCACGTCGTCCTCGTCGGCGAACGTCATGGCGTGTAGCGCAGTGATGCGAAACCGTTGCAAACTGCGGCGGGAGTACGCGAGACGAGCGAGAGACAGCGAAAGGTGAGCAACGAAGGATGAACTAAAGAGATTTTGTACACATTTCATGCGTCTAAATGATAAAGGATTAGGTTTTGACATAACTGATAGCGGAAACGGTATCGCATGGGGATGGATTTTAACGATTTGCGGACAAGTAAAGGCGATACTGTTCGCGTCGACGTTCTTCGCCTTGCTCGGCAACGCGACGGCGGTACTCCTTGAGTTCGCGACACTTTGGGACAGGACACTCGTCTTCGAGGCACGACTTCGAATGGATTTGCAGCAAAGTCCAAGTCTTGCGGCAGAGCTGACAACCGCCGGCACTTTTGATTTGGCACGTCAGCGCGTGACGAAGCAGCGACTTGATTTTTGGGCAGTTGCTGTTGTCGCAATTCGGAAGTTCGCACGAGCAAGCGTGCATCAAGAGCTCCATCGTGCGCTCAATTTGGGCCGCGCGGTTTTCACGTTCGATGTTCGACATTGCCGTGCGATCGCCTGCTGTGCGCCCTTGCCGCATGAGAGGGTGCTGGTGACCAACTCGGATGCGACAGCCGTCACAAATGTCAAAGTCAGGGCACGTTTCACATCGCCAGCCTTTGCCAGGTTCAAGCTCTCGAGAGCACTGGTTGCACGATGCCACGAAGGCGGGCTCAGAAGGATTGTTCAGGTGATACAAAACCATCATCGTCGTGTGCTTGGCTCGGCGAAGAGAGTCGAATTGGAAATGGTTACCTTGGCACAACGACAAGAACGCCTGTCTCGTGTCAAAGAACTCGCTTTCAAGCTTCTCCTCCTCATCCTTCTCCTCCTGAGTAATCGACGGCAACTCTTCGCATTTTTCGCAGTCAAGCTTTCGACCAGCGTAACGTTTTTCGTGCACAGGCAAGGCATCTTCGAACTCTTTGCAATCTTCGCACAAAACCAAAGGCGGTGTACCCTCAGTGGTGAAATAGCGGTTGGCGCCAGCAATCGTCTTGCGGCAGCTCAAACACTGGTGCGCTAAATGTGCGAGAATGAAGTCGTTTCTCATGTTGCTGATCGTCGAACCGAGCTTCTTCATGAGTTCTTTATCCAATTCACTGTCCGCACCGACGCTGCCAGACTTGGACTTGGACATCTTGCGAGCGCTGATCTTCATCGTGGTAATCTTCGTCTTGGCGCCCGCTTTCTTCGCTTCTTCTAGTTCCTTGACAATCGTCGGAATCCAATCTTCAGCGATACCGGAAAAGTAATCACCGTCGAAGTACGGGTACTCAGTAGCGCTGCGGATATCATGGTTTTGATTTCCTAATCGGTATTCATCGTACACATTGGACGTTGAAATGACTATGCCATCCTTCTGCGCCGAGCGCAACATCTTGAGATACCATTCGCGAAGCTTATCAGCTTTCGGCGTCTTTTGAACCTTAGGGTGGCAGTATAATATGTAATCATCACCTTGGAACGGTGGACAGGCCCAAATGAAGCAAGAAGTGAAACCGCGTTGCTTGGCGTAATCGAGATAGGCTATTAGAATGTTGTGGTACACATACGTTCGCAAAGCACAATTTTCTCCAGTGGCAACGGTGATGTTTTCCGGACGGAAATACTTGACAGAGTCCAAATAAGACAAATAAATTCTGCGCTTGTTTGGCATGGAGCAGTTTTCGTCATACTCTTGAACGTAAATGGCCATCAAACACACGTCCACGGCTTCAAGCTTCTGGAAGAGCAAAATCACTCGTGAGCGGTAAAGGAAGTGCATGGGAATGCCTTCATCTTTGAAGTGCTTATAGAAGTGACTCTTAGTATCCATTTGCTTCACCGTCTGTGATACAACCCGAATTGTTAAGTTCTCAGCAGTCGGGACGCTGTCCACTGGCACGCCAAGTTGCTTCGCTCGTTCCTCTCGCTCCTTTGCGAGTGTCGCGGTGAGGCGTTCCTCCAGAAATGCTGACATCTTCGTCTTCGGTAAATTTGATGCTGGTTGCTGAGATGACGGACGCTCTGTTGTAACGCGACGCTCACCATTTTCCAGCTGAGAGAGGATGCAGTTCGGGCACGTAAATGGCGCTTCTCCACCTTCGTTACGGCGCCCATTGAACAAGACGCAAATCTGGTGATACCAGTCTTCACAGTAATCACACTGCACCCAAGGCTCTTCGAGGTCATCATCATTCTTCTTTTTCACCATGACTTGCTTGGGAAAGCGCTGGCCTTCAACATCAACATAACCTTGAATGGAGTTGAAGCACGGATTACACCACGCGTCGCGTCTACCTTCAGCGCCGGGCATACTCGGCACTTGATGGAACACTTGCCCGCGCTTGATGCGACCCACGCAGCTGTAACAGTACAGAGGTGGCGGTTCAAACGTCAAGCGTTCGACACCACACGCGCGGCAAGCGCTTTCCGTCGCGTTCGAAACCACGCGGTCAGACTCCTTCTGAATTTGACGCGCACTCGTTGTGCTTTGACCGGGAACTTTATTGTCCTTCTCTGCCAAGCGCAAGGCTGCTAAATGCGTGCGAATCTCCTCCGGCGTGAAGCATTCCATGAGCGACGTGCCTTCCGTCCCTGGTTTTCGCGTAGAACTCAGACCGCTCGTACCCTTTACCATCAGCTGTCCGCGGTTCGGATCGTGATCAATCTTCATTCGTTTGCTCGCCCCCATTACTTGTTGTGACTGCTGGCGTTGTTTTAGCATCGCGTTACGCACTGGACCACACACTGGACATCTTGCATCTTTGCAGTTTTGATGATGCTTCAACAACTCTCGCGATGCCAAACAACGAGGATACTGACAGTTGTGAGACGTGCACTTCAACACGTGTTCCCAGAGCTGTTTTGCAACGTGACAGTGCGGCGTGTACGGACACTGACCGTGCTGCGCCTGACACTTGCTCGCGTGACGTAAGAACAATAACCATCGCTGCTGTTTAACTATGTACGCCTTTCTAATTTGCTCATCTGGGATGTTTCTCCAATCCATGCGTCCCGCAGCTGATGGTATGGGCGCTGCCGGCATCCCGGCAGGCATCGGCGGGCTTGACGTCGCGCCCACCTGCTGACGCATCGCCGCCTGTTGCGCGGCAATGTGAGCCTGCTGCTGCTGCTGCGCTGCAACCTGTGAAGCTTCTTGCGTTTTCGTCAACTTCTTACCCTTGACAGCCGCCTTGCCGCTCCTAGCTTTTGCCGCCGGTGCGGGCGCCGCTGGTACGGGCGCCGCCGCCGGGCCGCTGCCGCCAGCCCCTGGCATGGGAATCATCGTACCCGGCGGAACCCCTTGCATCATCTGCGCCGACGCGCCTAAAAATCCACCTGAAGTTTGTGCCGCAGCTGCGCCCCGCAAAATCGGCGCACCGCTCGGTAAAAACCCATTACCCCCCATCATTTGCTGCTGCTGTTGCGCGCTCGGATGCATACTCCCCATCCCCGCTTGCGGCGGCAACGCTCGCAAATCCCCTAGCCCCGAAAATAGCGCACCCATCTGGCGACCCGCCGCCGCCGCCGCCGCCGCCGCCGCCGAACCGGGTTTGCCTCCCGGCTGCGCGGCCCCTTGTCGCTGAATCATAATCCTGGCGACCGCTTGCAAACGCGCTTCGAGCGTGGCTTTGTCGCAGTACTCCTCCTATAACCATCGTTCAAGTCATCAACGTCGGTCAGTTCAGAGTTCATAATCACTTTTGGTCGCCATAACGCGAGCGCGAAAGAGAGAGATTTGCAAATCCGCATCGCTTCATGACTGCGTCGCGTTCGGCAGTCGTTTGGAATTCCGCGCACCTTGCTTCGCGCTCCGCGATACACGGCTTCTTCTAAACGCAACACAAAGTCCGGGAGCTTATGCTTCCACTCATTCGTCAGCGAAGGTTTTCTTTGTTTGAAAACTCGCAAGCTGCATCGATGAATACCAACGTACGTCAGTCCATCCTCTCCGCGTCCCTCCGACCGTTCCGTCCCGCGCGCGCGCTCGTTTCAAATCCCAAGACCTAACCCTTCACCACGCGCTCATTCGCGCGCCCACCCTCTCGTCGCCTCGCGCACGCACATGTGCTGAATCAAAATTTTCCGTTGAGGAATATCATCATCGCTTTGCCACGTCCTCCACCGGTGCTGCCCTCCGTTCGCGCTCGCGCCTTTCCCTTGCGCGCCGCTCGCGCCGTTCCCGTGTGCATCCATCGTCCGAGGTCGTCCTCCTTGAATCACGACTCAAAAACGAGTCCCCCCTCCCCAGAGGTCACCCCACGCGCTCCCACGCTTCCGCGATCCGCGATCTGCGAATTCCGCGTTCGATCGCGCGCCGTTCGCGCGACGCCCGTCGACGCCGGTCGACGCGACGACGGGACGACGAACGCGTTCGCCTCGCGCGTCGACGCGTTTTTTCACTTATTCTCTTCACTCGTGCGCGCGCGCGCGCTCGCGACAGCCGTCGTCCGCACGCGCCGCCCTCGTTCGCGCGATCGCGCTCGCG
>Ga0222713_10001857_pt1 | contig 23056 bp, 16 predicted proteins | sample C33_649DmetaG_FD_165061 | JGI IMG/M metagenome (GOLD analysis project Ga0222713, IMG submission 165061) | Estuarine water microbial communities from San Francisco Bay, California, United States - C33_649D | ecosystem: Environmental > Aquatic > Marine > Unclassified | place: USA: California...
GAAACCGACCGATCGAGGGACACGGTGTCCCGGACACCTCGACGAGTTCGCTTTCGTCGTCGACCTCCCCGACGTCCCTTCCCGTCGTCGCGACGCGATCGCGCGTAACCGATCGCGACATCGACGTCGCGCGTCGGCGACGAACGCGCGGGCGAATTCGATGTCGAAGATCGATGGGACGAAGATCGTGCACATCGGCTCGACGTCGATCGAGGTACGGGCGAGATCGACGTCGAATGACGACGACGACGTGAAGGCGCGAGCGACGACGAATGATGGGACGCGACTGACGCTTCGCGCGAAAGGTACCAAAGTATACGAGCGTTGATAACGCGAAAACCGGGGCACCGCGAAAACGAGATTTCAGGCAGCGCGCGCATAGTAACCCACTCGCGGATGCACAATTTTTTGTCCCGCGAAGAGTGGAAGAGAACGATTGGCGCGCGCATTTTCCCGAGTTTTTCGCCCGGCGCGAAGCCGCCGGGGACGCGAGCGCGCCGAAGATTTCGTTCGCGGATATAGGGTGCGGGTTCGGGGGGTTACTCGTGCGTTTGGCGCCGATGTTTCCCGAAAAACTGATTCTGGGGATGGAGATTAGGGATAAAGTGACGGAGTACGTGCGGGAGCGATGCGCGGCGTTGCGGTTGGAGCACGCGGCGACGGGCGAATATGAAAATATTTCGTGCGTGCGCGCGAATACGATGAAGAATCTGCCGCAATATTTCGAAAAAGGGCAGTTGGAGAAGATGTTCTTCCTGTTTCCGGATCCGCACTTCAAGGTTTCGAATCATCGCCGGCGAATTATTCAAACGACGCTGCTCGCCGAGTACGCGTACGTGCTTCGCGAGGGCGGGATTTTGTACACCATCACCGACGTCGAGGAGCTCGGGGGATGGATGGGAAAGTATCTCAGCGAGCACCCGATGTTTGAGCGCGTCTCGGAGGCGGAGTTAGCGGTCGATCCCGTGGTGCCGCTGCTGTATACTGGCACCGAGGAGGGTCAAAAGGTGGAGCGAAACGCTGGTTCGACCTACCTCAACGTGTTTCGCCGCGTAGCCAACCCCAACGCGTGATCTCGAGCGCAATGTAGAAAACTAGTGCGTAGATTCTAGTCCTAAAATCCTATGGTGTGCAATTACATTCACTCGTATCATATCACGTCGATCGAGGTACGATTCGCCAACCGTACCCCTCGCCCGTTTCACGAAGATTTTGAGCTCACCGCCGCCGTGGCTTTGGCTTTCACCGCCGCGTCATGCGAAAACTTTCTATACAGCTGGTAGCTCCCCGTCATCGCCATCACCGCGTTTACCGCCATTAAATTGTAATTTACCGGTGTGATGTCCAGCGCGTACTTGCACCAAATCAACCCCGTCACCGTCACAGCGCTCTGCTGTGGCACCGAAAGAAGCTCCGGGGGACGGCTGAAGTCCTTCACGTTCGCGATCGTAATTCCCCATTTCATCGTCGGCGCCCAGAAGAAGATAGTCTTCGGACCGGCGGGGTGGTTGATGAACGCGCGAGCGCTCTGCGCGAAGCTCATCGTCGAGTGCGCTGCTACACTCTACGAGACGCTCGGGTTCGGCGCTCAACACGGATGTAAAGGTCGAGAACGACGATCGCAACGCTTTACTGGCGTCTAGTGCGCGGGAGGTGCGATGGGAGAGCGCGCGACTCGTTATGCCTCTCGGGAGCGCGGTGTCGAGGTTTATTGAGCGATTTCGACGGCAAACTTGACATGTATCAAAAGTCAGTAAATCGACGCCTCAGCGTTCACTTGTGAAGCTTAACCGGACGCCCAGCGGCATCACGACGCATAGTGGTCGTTTCCAGCGGTGTTGCTTCGTCGCAGCGCAAGGCGTGCCGAGACATTTGCGCTTTCAGTACCGCGGCAGCGTGCGATTTCTTGAGCTGTTCCGGCGAATGTTCGACGCTCGGTGGAATGTCTTGAGACAGCATGACGATTTCTTCCCAGGGCTTGAATTCGGCATCGACGTCGGCGTCGTCGTAGTCGACGCGAAAAGTAAAATTGAGCTCATCGAATGCGGTGATTGTTCCCGTGTAAAAGGTTGAATCCGTGTGCCAAAGTACCAAAATTCGCTGGCCGATTGCGCTCTGTTTTCGCAGGGACAGCACGGCGCCGACGTGCCCTTCGCGCGCGAGCTTGATGATTTTCAACTGTGAACACTTAGATGCCGGTTGGCATTTCGAATTAGAACCTGTATCTTTCGACGCAGCAAGCACACGGTTGCGGCGCGTCATCGGCTTGTCGTCGAGAACGCGACGCACAGCTTCAACTGCGCAGACCGAACACAGGCCGCACGGTTCAGGATCCTTGAACAGTCTTTCCGTGTTACGCACGACGATTGGATTCATGGGTTTGCTTAAGTTTCGCGCGGTCGACCACGAGCGCGCCTCTTCAACCGCAGTGATAAACTTTCCCTTGTTCTTGAAAATGGCTTGCTTCATCGCGTCTCGGTAAAAGTTTGCGAAACCAAAAAGTTCGGCAGCTAAAGTCCAGGCGATTTTGCGTCCACCGAAGAAAATCACGAGACGGTGCTCTTCATTCAGCTTGCCATTTGAAATCTTCAGCGCCTCATTTGGAATCACTGCGTGATCTTTCAACGGGTGCAAAGCGATGGCAGGCCAGTACATTGACCCTTGCGTCTTGTTGACGCGCCATTTCACCCACACGCATTCCCCGTGCGTTGTCATGCCGTGCTGATCCAAATCGCTATCGATTTCGTCCTCTCCTTTTTCAGCCGTGCCCGCGTGGTCTTCTCCGTCTTCGTCCTCACCATCTTCGTCGACGCCGCAAGAGAGAAAATCGATATCTTCTTGCAAATCATCGTCGTCGCTCGCATCGTCGATGACAGTCAACAATCGGGATTTCTTCGCCGACGGGGAATCAGGATCCACTCTCTTTTTCGACTCCTTGACGTCCAGCGCACTGCGAATGGTCTCGTCGATATTATCGTGCGCGATTTCCAGTCGACGAAGGTAGCTTGCGCGAAGCTCGTAACGAACCGGGGGGCCTGTCATGTGAAGGAACTCGCCGAGCGGAGTAAATCCCCGAATGAGAGGCGTGTCGGTGACTTCAATCGGCGCGCGCCGGCGACCAGTCCAGTTCGGCTGCGTGGGATCCGGCAGCATGTTGTATGCCGCTTGTGGCCAAGCTTTGGCGCGCGAATGTGCCTCTGCTCCGCCCGGACACGCGCTTTGAAACGGTTCCGAAAGGGCGTCATACGCAAACTTGACGCCGTATGGATTGAAAAGTTGCTCACCGAGCCACTGGCTTTGCGGCACGCTGCAAGCGAGTCCGAGCAGAGCGAATCGCTTGAACGTTTGCAAATCTTCGTCGAACACCGGAGTGCGCTCATTGGCTTTCAAGAGCGGATAGCACGGCAGCGTGTAACCAGGTGAAAAGCCCATCAAGCGCTCAGCGTCTTCAATGCAAAGCATGGACAGCTCAGGTTTGCGGTCACCGTTTTGAATAGCGATCGCTGTCCTACGCTCGAAAGCTTTGATATGGGAAAATCGTAAAAGACCGCATCGACACTTACCTTCGGCCGTTCGTGGTCGTCAAACAATGCAGAATATCAGTCAGCGGTGGACGTCGCTTCTCACCCAAGTCGATCGAAGCAGAAAACATTTCTGTCGCCATGCGAGGCGGTGTGAGAAAGCACTCGTAACACTCGCGATGTTCACCCAAACTGATGCATTGTCCTTGACACAATGCGGTTTGGGACAACATTACATCGCGCGGGTCGCCATGTAACGAGCCGACGATGAACACTCGTCGCCGTCGATGTGGAACGCCGAATGACACCAAATCGACCACGCGGTACGCCCAACGGTAACCCAGATTTTCGAGCTCGGTGACGACGTAATCGATCGCTGGACGCGATGTTCCTTGCTGATTCCACGTGAGCAAACCGACGACGTTTTCGAGGAGCACCCAAGGCACTCGCACGGACTCAAGCAAACGAAACACGTGCGACACATTCCGCGTGGCGACGCCATTTTCTAGACCTGGACGTCGCAAGTTCTCATGCGAACAATCATTGCACGGGAATCCCGCCGCGATCAAGTCGCAGTTCTCTATCATAAACGGCAAGACCTCGGCGACGTCGGACAGCAGTGGAACGCCTGGAAATCGGCTCTTCAGGATTTGCTTGCAGTGGTCGTCTCGCTCGACCATGAGCACGACACGATGTCCCGCGCGGAGCAATCCCAAATCTAACCCTCCTATTCCCGAGAAAAGCGAGGCGACACGTAGACTCACCATGATGAACGCGTCGCGTGATGAAGATTCAAGCCAAACTCGGTCTATAAAACGTTCGCTCTGGCGCGCATCGACTAGTGACGTAGATGTCAGCGTCGTTCTCGGTAACAATCGCCGACGTCGGCGACTTAACGGGTGCAGCAAAATACAAATGTGAGCAATACAAAACGTGCGAACCCGGAGTGCGGCGCTACTGTAAATACATCGAGCGTAATAAATATCGCGTTCCGTTATCACCGCATCGAATCGTCTTCGGACTCCTTAATAATTTTCTCGTAGAGCGAGCAGTCGGTGCTTGTTTCCGACGTCTCGCGGCCGTCGACCAACGCATCATCGCTCAAGTTCACCGTACAAAGCAAATGCTCGCGCAAGAGTGATAAATTCTTTTCTTCGTACTTGGTGTAGCAGCGCTCGTTCCCTCGTCCCCGTACGTAGTACCCATTCCAGCGTTTCAGAAGCACCACCCGTTGCGCTAAAATTCTCTGCGCGTGATCGGCTCGACCCTCCGCGAACAGCTTAGTCACGAACTCGTTCCCTCGATTTTTATACTCGCTCGCCGCAAAGTTATACAGCCACTTGTATTCCCCTTTCCCCGGGCTCAAATCAGTTTCTTGCATCTGCGCGAGCGTCTCCCGCAGCGCGCGATAGGTAAAATAATTCATCAACAACTCATCAACATCGTTGAACGACTGCGCGCGCGATGTCTCGAGGTCAGTACGTTTCCACGCGTTCGGTCAAATCCCCCGAGGCGCCTAACGCGATGGACTTCGCGTCGAACGAAACGAAACGCCGCCGACGCTCTCGACGACGCCGGCGTTTAAACGCGCGCGCGAAGAGTCACCACCACTCACATCGCCGTACGCCCCGCCGAGATCGCCTCGGCGCACGCTCAAACGTCCGCGAAAACATTTTTGTCCGCGCTCGACCGCGCGCGCGCGCGGGGCGCATTCGAAATGTCGCGCACTCGCGCGCATGATGTGACGCTCGGGGCGTCGCTCGCGAGCGTTCTCGAGCTGAGCCGAGCCGCGCCGAGCTCGCGTTCGATACGACGACGACGTCGCTCGCCAACGCGCGCGCGAATGAGAAGTGGTGAATTACATGGGAATGCTAAGAATATTTAGAGCGCACGACGCGCGCGTGGGTGTTGCTCGAGTTTGATTTTTTACGCGCGTCGCTCGAGTTTGATTTTTTACGCCCCGGCGACGGCGGGCGCGCTCGCGCCGACCGCCCCACCCGGTCCCTCGCTCGCGCGATCTCGTGCGAATGATTTATCGGTATCCGGCATTCTGCTCACCGCGCGCGTTTTCGCGGGCTCGGCGTTGAGCGCATCGACGACTTTATACGCCGCGAACAACGTGGCGAAGCCGAACGCCAACGTCGCCGCCGCGCCGAGGCTCGGCATCGCGCTCTCGACGACTTCGAAATCCTCCCCTCTGATCGCCGCCTCCGTGACCGCCCCCGAGCGCACGGGATTCCCTCTGGCGTAGCGACCTTCTTTCAGAGTTTTCGATTCCGGTCGCGCGCCGTACGACTCGGGCGCGCTCTCTTTTCGTCCATCCGGGAGCGACGACACGAGCTTCCCGAGCACGCCCTCGAGTTCGCTGTCGTTCGCGCGGTATCGACGAGAATTTTCCGCGCGATCTTCCGTCGCGCTCGCTCGCACGCGAACGCGCGTCGCGCGCCGTTCGTTCGCTCGCCGCTGCGCGCGCGCGGAGCGAGCCGACGCGGTCAGTGATGACGTCACCCATCGATATCGATGACGAAGAGATGCGATTGGCGCGCGATCGAAGCGCGATGCAACGGCGCGACGCACTTCACGCGCACTGGAACCACGAGGGGCGAACGACAGGGAAACGCGAGGGCGCGCGAGGGCGAGCATGGTGCGTTGTGGAGGTGGACGCGCGCGAGAGAGAGAGGGTCGCTCGAGTCGGACGGACGAAGCGAAGGATCGAACGAAATCGACGACGATGTGACGTCGGTGGAATGTCGAGCGCGAGCGCGGGGGGTGGGATGGATGTTAAAGATATACTTTGAGCTAGACGCGCGCGAAGGGTTGAGGTGGTCACGGCGGTCGAGCAGAGATGTTGCCCGGACCCGAGGCGGGGTTGAAGTTTCGTCGCAACGCGTCGCGGTTTCCACCCAAGAATCGAACGAGGGATAAGAGCTCGTCGCGAACGAGCCAAGTTCGTACGGCACCGCGGTTGGCGATGAGACACCCGATGTTGTGCGCCGGGACTTCAAATGGAGAATTCAAGCGCTTGAGCGTGGCCATCGTTCGTTCCTTCACCGGGGAATGTCCGTACACGGTGCTGTGCTTACCCCAACCGGTGACGACTTGGATCTCCTCGGGGAGGTCGCGGATGGTCACTGGGATCTCCCTCTTGCCGGTCAGGCCGGAAACTAACGCGCGCGTGCCCGCGCCCGCGGCGCGAACGTCTAAAGGCGCTAAGGCGCGCTGTCGCATGCGACGCAACCACCATCGTAACACGCATTGCGCCGTACCGGCGGAGCGTATGCGGTGCAAATCGAGGACACCCAAATCGTCTTCGCATCGAAGGTGCCCGGCGGCTTGGGCTTGCTCGAGCCACGACGTAGCGCGATCCCACTGCCCCATTTCCTCGCACACGTCGATGAGCGCGTCAAACGTCAACGCGTTGGGCGTGATGCCCTCCGCCGACATGCGCGACATCGCGTCGCCCGCCTTTTGCCACTCCTTGCTCGCTTCGTAGGAAATCAGTAACGAGTTGTACGTGTGCACCGTGCGAGGAATGCTATTTTGAAGCATGAATTTGAACGCGTCTTCCACTTGTCCGTGTTCGTTGTTCACATGGAGCACGCGAAGCATGGCGTCGCACAAGTAACCATCCGACCCGGGTACTTGCGTCAGTTCAGCGTCATCTCGCAGGGCTCGGATGCGCGCTGGCAAATCACCGAGAGGTTTATCATCTACCGCACACACGCGGTCGTCATAGACAGGGAGTTCGACGCCTTCGCGTTCGGCTCGTGCGATTTCAGCTTGCAGTGCCTTTTCACGGCACGCCTGAAGCTTTTCGATGCCGCATAAGCAGTCGAGAGTGATCGAGTCTGGCACGAAGCCACCCATGATTAGCTCCTTGTAAAGCGCCGCCGCGCGTTTCCAGTCCCTTTCAGCGCTCGCTTCCATCAACAATGTGTTGTACGTCACGAGCGTGGACAAAACGCCTTCGCTCTTCATCACTCGAAGAACGCGTTGCGTGCCTTCGAGACTACCAGCCTTCACGCACGCGCCCAAAGCGCTGTTGAAAATGACCGTCGTTGCGCGCAAACGCGGGGCGATGATGACGTGGTGCAAGAGCTCTAACGCTCGATCGATATTCCCGATGTTTCCGTGCGACGTGATCAAACCGCTGTACGTCGTTTCGTTGGGTAAGATGCCGGCGCGTTGCATCGAGAGGAACATCGCCTCCATGTCTCGAATACGTCTCTGTCGTCCAAGCGATGTGAGCATGGCGTTGAATGTCGTCACGTTGCGCCGCACGCCATCCGTGGGCATGCGCTCAAAGATTTCTACCGCGTCGTTGTATCGTCCGGCGTTCACCGCCGCGGAGAGCAACGCGTTGTACACACCCGTGTCCAAAGTCACCTGCGAGTTCGCCACCACGCTCTTGAACAGTTGATTCGCCTTTTCAAACTGCCCGCACTTGCCGTAAGCGGAAATCAGCGACGTGTACACTCGAACGCTCGGTTGCCACGTCGAGCCGAGACTCTTGAACGCGTTCTTCATCTCCTCAAACGTTTGCTCGGCGAGCTTCCACTCGTGCGCTCGCGCGTACGCCGCGATGACTTCGTGGTACGTACGAGCATCCGGTGGCGGGCCTTGTTCGCGCATCTCGCGCAACAATCGCGTGGCATCCGCGCTCGCCGGCGGCCTCGATCGCTTACACGCGCGAAGCGTCATGTTATAAAACGCCAGAGGCACCGCCACCGCGTTCTTCGCCCCTTTTTTATTCACGCGATCGAGCGCCGCGATAGCCATCGGTGCGTCCCCGGTATCCGCCGCGCGCACCAAAATCGCCGCATCCTCTTCCCACGTGGGATCGTTCAAATCCCACGACGCGTTCGTCCACTCGCCGTCGTCATCCGAATCGCTCGACAACGCCCGCTCCAACTCTCGATAGGACTTGGAAAACCCCCCTTTCGAGGGCTTACTCCCATCTCTCGTCCCTACCGCGCTCGCGTTCGAGCGCGAGCGCGACGCGTTGACGTCATCCTGTCTGCGCCACGATCGTCTTCGCACGGCGATTTCCCGTCCATCGCCGTCGTCGTCGTCGTCGTCGTCCCACGACGCGCTCCTCGACACCTCCCCTCTCGGCCCTTCCACCATTCGATCATCCGCGCGAGTTCGCCCTTGTGACGACGCGTGCGCTCGCGACGACGACGACATTCGCGCCTCATACCTCCTCGAACTCTGTTCTCCCCTATCGTTCTCCCCTCGCGCGACTAAAACGAGCGCTCGCGCGCGAAAGCGTCGCCCTAACCTCGCCCGCGACGCGCGCGCGTTCCCTCGTCTCGTCGCGCTCTCGTTCATTCCCTTCGCCTCGACGTCGTGACGCTCGAACACGAAATCGCATTCATCTCCACCGCCTTCGTCCTCCGTCGTCGTCTCCGTCGTCGTCTCCTCGTCGTCGTCGTCGTCGTCGTCGTCCCTCGATCGGTGATATCCCAAGAAACCTCTCATTCGGTCATCACCCGACGATGCGTTCGTCGTCGTCATCGCGTCTCTACGCGCTCGCATTGGGAATCTCATGCGCGTTTCTTCGCTTATCGAACGCGCATTATACGCGCGCGACGCCCATGCGCGCATAAGCGCTCGACGACGCGCGCGAAAGCGCCGTACGACGCGCGATGATGTGCCGCGAACGACGCGCGATGATGACGATGCGTTCGACGTCGACGTCCACGAGCGATGTGGCGGCGCGTTCGCGATCGCGAGTGCGTCGTCCACGAATGAGGACTCGAGCGAACGACCACGCGCGAGTGAGACACGCGACCTGAACGTCGAGTGTCGAGTGTCGAGGGTTGAGTGTCGAGTGTTGAGTCTTAAGTCTTGAGTGTTGAGTGTCGAATGTCGAATGTCGAGTGTTGAGTGTTAAGTCTTACGTCTTACGTCTTGAGTCTTGAGTGTTGAGTCTTAAGTCTTAAGTCTTGAGTGTTGAGTCGAGACGAGGATGGGGCGACGGACGGAAGCGTCGACCGACGGACGGAATCAACGACGGTTCGTGACCACGCGATCGAAAACGAACGCTCGTCCAGACGCCCGCGCTCGTCCAGACGCTCGCGCGAGGTCGACGAGCGACGAGACGCGTGCGAACGCGCGAGCGTCGTGCAATTTTCGGTGATTTCAACTCCACGCCCGTCGCGTGAGAACACGAAACGACTTCGGTCGTCGTTCGATGGTCTCTTATTAGTTGACTCAACCATTCGCGATCGACTTCGGGGGGTCTCCTACGAACGCGAACGCCACGAGTCATTGACTCAACGAGTCCCTCGTCCACGTCCTCTGTCGTCCGTTCGCATCACTCGAGCGAGACGTCGCCACTCGCGCGATCGCATGATTTCTCGCGCGTGTGTCCCCGCGCATTCCTCGCGCGCACGCGCGCGCGACGCGCGATTTCACGCGCACGACGCGCGACGCGCGCATCGGTCGACACGCATCGGTCGCTCGCGCGCGCGCGACGACGCCGAGGACGCGCGCGGACGCGCTTCGACGTCGCGCGCGCGATCCGTCGTCCATTCGCTCATCGCGATTTTGGCGAATGACTTTAAGCCGTTCGCTTTGGACGATCGAGCGATGGCGTCGATGTGGACGTCGACGGCGATGTCGTCGACGGCGATGTCGGCGTCGGCGTCGTCGTCGTCGTCGTCGGCGGCGGCGGCGGCGGTCGTCGTCGCGCCCGACGTCGCGCGACGACGGGACGGCGACGTGGAGTTTACGATCGCGTTGCCGCCATCGTACGAGTTCACCAAGGACGCGCCGTCGACGTGTGCGTTCACGCGCGGGAGCGGGAGGACGGAGGTGAGAGGCGCGCGCGCGGTGGCGCGAGCGCGAGCGAGCGACGCGAGCGACGCCGAGGTCGAAGCGCGATGTGTGGTGTATTTTTGCCGTCATGGGGACGTGTGTCACGTGAGGAGGGTAACGTTCGAGGCGGCGGTGGGGGAGGAGGGAGTGAAGACCGCGCGCGCGCGCGTCGACGTCGCGGCGCCGGAGGGAGACGGCACGTTCGCGGCGCCGAGTTTTGAGCGAGCGAGCGAAGAGCGCGAGGGATGAGGGGTGATTTATTGATAAATCACCATATTGTGATTTTATGTGTACAAATGTGTATTTTAAGGGTTCGTGCGTGTTTTGGTTGGTTTGTTAGCGGGCGCGAGAGCGACGCCCTCCATCTCGTCCTCGACGTCGCTGTAGAGCTCGCGTAATTTGCCGAGCGTTTCCTCGTCGGCGTCCCACATACCGCGTCCGGCGGCTTCTAACATTCGTTTGATGACGTTTCTGAATGCTTGAGGATTCGATTTTCGTAACTTGTCGCGCATGATTTCGTCCTCGACGTACGTTTCGTTAGCGCCGTCGTACACCCAGTTCTCGGCGAAACCGCTCGTGGCGCCCCAGCCGACGAGCGCCGTCATGCGTTGCGAAATCTCGTACGCGCCGCCCGAGCCTTGGTCCGCCATCGCCGTCGCCCAACGCGGATTGAGGAGCTTTGTGCGGTACTCCATGCGAAGCGTCTCGTCTAAATCTTTCGGGGTGACATCTTTCCCAAAAGTCTCCACGATGGAGCACGCGACTTTGGGATTGGAAACGCCTGCGTCCTCCTTCGCCGCTTTGGCGGCGGCGACGAGCGCGCCGGTGTTGGCGTAGTATTCTTGAATGTCTGTCAAACCGTATTCCACGGAATCGATCTCTTGCACAACGCGTTCGGTGGTTCGCAAAAGTGCTTGCAGCACCTCTGGGCGCGCCGTCCCGCGTTCGGCGCCTTTGCCGTATGAGTACGCGTTCCTCGCCGCCCACGTATCGCCGAGCTCCCTCGAGTCTTCCCAGCCGCTCGTGCCCACGCGCTCATTCACCATCGAACCATAGTCGCCGGGAGGGTTACTGAACAACCGCGCCGAGGTGTTTTCGATTCCGCTCGCGGACATTTCGCGCGAGTGCTTGCGAATGAAGTTCATGTTTTCCGGCTCGTCGGCTTCGGCGGCGCGAACAAACAAATCGTCGAGTAAACCAACAACGTTGGCGAAGCTGTCGCGGAAGATGCCAGACATGTTGCACAGTACATCCACACGCGGTCGACCATTCATTTCACTGAGCGGAATGAGCTCGTAGCGAACGACGCGACCGGTGCCTTCTTTCACGGCGCGAGCGCCGACGAGTTGCAGCACAATACCCACGCTCTCCCCTTTAGTTTTGATCGCATCGAGCCCCCACAAGTTCACGCTCACCGTTTCGGGATAAGCCCCTTCGTTTGCTTCGCGGTGTTGCTTGAGAATTCCGTCCGCGACGGCCGCGCCTCGCGTCGCAGCCGCCACGGATGGCATACGGTACGGATCAAGCGCGTGAATGTTGCGCCCAGTCGGAAGTACACCCTTTCCGTCGCGCAAAAGGTCACCACCTACCGCAGGCGGCACCCATTCGCCGTCAAGGGCGCGGTGCATTCCGATAATTTCCTCGGAGTTCATCGCGAGCAAGTCTCGAATTTCAACAGCTTCAACCACCTTGTCGCCGACGGTCGCCGTCGCTCCATCGCTTTGCATCGCGTCTCTCGCGTTCGCTGGGACGCTCAAATTGAACGTTTGCTCCAGCCTCGCTTTGATTTCGTCTAAACTTTCCTTTGGATTAGCTTTTACGATGACGTCGACGATGTCTTCGCTTATATCGCCGTCGAAGTACGCGTTGAGATACTGCGCCATAGAACCCTCCGTGGGCGCCTTGCCGAGCGAGTGCAAACCTTCGCTGAACAATCGATTCTCCAACACGCCGAGGTATTTGTAGAGCTCGCTCGCGTACGCATCGAATTCGTCTTGCGAGAGTGACTCGGCAAGTTCGGGCGTCATGCGCGCCGGTTCATTCGCGTTCTCCGAGACGAACGGGCAATCACTATCCAAGCCTGCGGCGACGACCATGTCAAAAATCGACCCTCGCAACGCTTCGTTCTCGGTCGGATTTTCGCGGTATTCGTTCAGCAACTCACGTAACTGCGCAGTTTGCTTGTACAACCCAGCGCGTCCGTACGGTGGTACGTTATGCGAAATAATCACGCCGTATCCCCGACGCTTGGCGATGATGCTCTCGCTCGGATTGTTAGCGGCATACACGTAGACGTTTGGCATCGCACCCAACAGTTGCTCGCTCCACGACAGTCCGGTGTTTCCGAGAGGCGATCCTGGAAGCCATTCCACGGTGCCATGCATTCCGAAGTGCACGACGGCGCTGGCTTTGAACTCGTTCTGCAGCCACTTGTAATATGCCGCGTATTGAGGATGCGGCGTGAGATCGCGTTCAAACAACAATCGCATCGGGTCGCCTTCGACGCCGAGCGCCGGCTGGACGCCGATGAAGACGTTACCGAGTTTCAACCCGGTGACGACGCTTCCTTTACCAGGAGCAGTAGAGAGACCAATGTATTTATCCAGCGGCCCCCACGCGGCTTCCATCTTGCGAATGAGAATATCCGGATCGGGGAGAAATGGAATCGGACCCCATTCGGTGGGACCCCACGACGACGGAAACGCGAGCCACTTTTTCAACTGCGATGGTGTCACGTTCGCGCCCGCGACTTCGACGCCAGGCAATCGCCCATCCTCCTTCATCTTTTTCACCGCGTTCACCGCGCCGTCGTATCCAGCCATGATTGTGGCGTTTTCCTCCAACGCGCGCAGCGCTTGCACAATGGACTCGCCGGATGGCAGCGACGCTTCGTCGCCCAGATAGTAGCCTCGCTCTCGCAAAGATTGCAGCATGTTTTCGAGCGAATTCGGGACATTCAACAGCGCCGCCGTACCCGTAGCGCCCACACCTGGGGGAAATCCGTACAGCATCACCGCAATTTTGCGTTCATCGCGTTTTGATTTGCGCAGGTCGTGCCACTGCTTCAAACGATTCGAGAGCGCGAAGACTCGTTCACGCGTGAGGTAAATGTTGTCGCCGCACAACCCACCGAGTGCGACGGTATCAATCGCACCATCGAGCTCGGGCAAGGCGTAAAGAATCGTGCTTTGCAATCCGCCGACGCCGCTTTGCACCCAAGATGCGATGTCTTGAATCAACAAAGGTGCGGCGACAAAGTACGGCACGTTCTTGGCGCCAAGAATGCGTTGCGCAACTTCGGCTTGCCGACCTGCCTCCATGCTTCCAGCTGGACCGCCGACGAGTGGAAAACCGACGGTGGAGACCACAGCATCGATGATTGTCGCATCGGATTTGAGAGAATCGACCTCAATCACTCCTTGGGCGCGGTTCTGCTGTTCGTAATCCGAAGTGAGCATGTCCCGAACTATGGTGTGCGCTTCGACGCCGTTGATGAAGATCGGGATCGGCAACACGCCAGAGTCTTCGAAAGACTCCACTAAATCCGCCAAGTATGGTTGTTTCGTGATGACGTGCTTGCGATAGAGCAAAACCGCCACGCGAGGGGCGCCCGCTGGAACCTTGTGCGCGCGCGTGCGCTCGTGCCAGGCGAGATACGCCGACACCGATTCAAAGTACGGGCGTTTTTCGCGCTCGAGCTGCGGATGGTACAGCCCCAACGCCGGCGTTTCCCTGGGCGGCTTCGGGCCTTTTCCTCCCAACCCGAACAACTTGGCAAAGAAATTCGGTTCCTTCTTCTCCTCTCCCGGCGGGGCGAGGTACTCCGTCGCCAGGTACGCGAACGCTTCCTCAACATTCTCTTTGCCGCCTTGATTCCAGTACGCGTACACCGTGAGCCAGTTCTTCAGATCGCGCGCTTTGTCGCCAGGGACGAACTTCAAGAGCTTCGGGCCAATCTTCAAGAAGCTCAAGTATCCGACGAGTTTGTCTTCTTCTTTACCGCTGCCAAACTTGGCAAGCACAGCCTTCACCGCCGGCGGAGGTCCGGCTTTCTGTCCGCTCGGAGCCGCCATTTGAAACGATCCTACCGACGTGCAACTCATCAGCTCGAGGGCGGACTCGAACACGAATCGTAAAGGAATATCAGCGATGCGCGCGCGCAGCCACTCGACCTGGTCGTAATCAAAAAGTAAGGACCCGAAGAAAACATCCGCGCCGTCCAACGCCGCTTCGAGCTCCTCGCGTCGACCCTCGATGTCTCGATCGCTAAAGACCAATAACTCTACGTTCGGAAACCGCTTCTTCAAATCTCGAGCAGAAGCTTTATACAGTGCCACGTTGAAACTCTCGAACCCACTGAGAAGGACGATCTTCCGCGTGCCTTCGCGTTTCTCCACCATGCCGGTTTTCATCGGAGCCGGAGCGCTCAAAAAGCCAAACCCGCCGCGCTTCGCCAACGCCAACGCGTTCTCAGCCTCCCCCAGAGCATCTTTCGCGCGGTCTCGCCTCGCCTTGACAGAATGCACGCTCTTTTGAAACCTCAGCCACGATCTCGTATCTTTTTCTGCTTCCTTCAACAACGCCGTCGCCGTCTTCGGCTCCTCCGCATTCAGCCTCCGAAACTCCGCCTCCGTCACGTCCACAAACGTTCGCCGCGTCCCCTCATCCTCGCCTTCGTCATCGACTAAAACTAAACCATTAAAAGCCTCGCGATAACACGCATCCAACTCTTCGGTTAAAGCGTCGACGTCGAAGCGAAGCTTCTCGACCGCGCGTTCGCGAGCCTCGACGTCGCTCGCATCCGCGCGCTCCTCCATCTTCATCCCTAACGTCGACGACGACGACGACGACGACGACGACGCGAGCACGGAGGCGCTAAAATCTTCCGCATCGCTCACCACTTTCCTTTCCGAGCTCGCGTTGGCGTCATTCGCCTCGGCGGTTGGCGATCGAATGCGATGATGATGACGTCGTCGATTGACCGCCGGCGCGAAGGCGACGCGCACGCGCGACTGCGCATTCGATCGCGCGAGCGCCATGAACGCGAACGAGAAAGAAACGTAAGGGCGAACGCGCGAGCGCGCGAGGGCGGGGTAAACGGTCGAAGCGCGCCGGGGTATGAGGCGAAGGCGAGCGCTTCGGCGAAGGGAAGCGAGCGTCGCCGTCGCCGCGATGGATGCAATCATAAGATACACGGAATAACTTCATTAGGCGAACATCTAAAGTCGCGGGCTAAGTGTGGTCTTCGACTCGAACGTCTCAGTCGTCGTCGTCATCGTCGTCGTCGTCGTCGTCGTCTTCGTCGTCGTCTTCGTCGGTGAAGATTCCAAGCGCCCACAAGTCGCAATCTTCCAATGATGGATCGCAATCGTCGTCGTACGCGTCTTCGTAGCTTTCTTCGCCACCGACATGACCTGCGGCGGTGCCGAATAAGCACGGTTCTCCCCAATCCTCGCGGATGAGCGTCATACGCTGCGGAGCGTCGACGCGTTTCGGGAAAAAGCAAAGCTTCAACACAAACGAGTACCGAGGAAGATTTGCGATTCTGCTCGGCGTGGACACGCGGTGGAGGATGTCTTGGTCCATCAGCACCACGCGCCCGGGCTGCGGGCGAACGAAGACGCCTGTACCGGTGCCGGGATCAAGAAAGAGCGTTTCTGCATCAAACGCGGCGGGCCACGGGCCGGGATTTAAATATACCAACACGCTCACGAACAGCGGACGTCCGCGTTCGCGGTTGACGTAGGACCCAAAACGTTCGACCCAGGGCGCGCTCGGATCGAGTTGACTCGGGTCCATGTCGATGTGCCAGTGAAACATGTCGCCGTACACGGCGGCGTTACCGACTGCGCTGCAAATGCTCGACCCGCCCCACGCGCCTGGAACGCCATCCGGCTCCAGCGCTTCGCTCGGCATCGTGCGAATGTCGTATTCGGGATACAAAGATGCGATGCGCGCTCGAAACGACCGCACGGCATCTGTCTCCATCATCGCCGCCAGAGTCTCCGGCGTGAGTCCCCAACTCGGCGGCGGCGATTCGCCCGAAGCGTCATCCAATCCATCTCGCATCTCCCGGTTCCATTTCGTCTCGGGCGGCCCTGGTTCGCTGAAATGATCGTATCCAACCTCGGTGAGAGCATCGAGCAGCGCCTTGCGCAAAGGCTCGCCGACGACACCATCGACGGCGACGACGTGCGACGCGTCGCTTCGTAACCGCTCACCGCGCGTCGCCGTGTCCAAAACGTCCGCCCGGTCCATCGCCACCGCCATCGCCGTCGTCACTCTGGAAAGGTCCCATACGTCACGTTCGCCGTCGTACTCGAAATCCACGTCGCTCGGGACGTAGGAATCCGCCGCCGTCGTCGGTCGCAGGTCCCAATACCGCTCGTGCGCCTCCGCCACGTTCGCCGCCGCTCGACCGACTGGCAAACCGATCAATCCCTCGGTGAAGACGCCGAAGATCGACCCTGGAAATCCTTCCTCGTTCATCTCGAGCTTCAAATCCGGCATCAACGCCTTGGCATCGTCCCCGCACAGCATGACGACGCGCGTCCCCGCGGTGGGGTCGTCCCGCTCGAAAGCGGCGGCGGCGGGGTTAACCGCGCCTCGGCGAATATCTCCGATCGCCCGTCCGAGATCTCCTTCGTCGACGCCGATGACGTCCACGGGGCCGATATCCATCCCCGAATCCTCCATCGCCGCGCGTAGGGCGTCGACGAGGTCGCGCACGCGAGGCACTTCGCCAGGTTCGTACCCGACGAGCACGACGCACGCCGAGTCGGCGCTCGCGTCCGAGCTCGCGGCGCGAGCGCGAGCGCGGGCGATCGAACGCGAACGCGCATGCGGTCCAGATATAGGTGGTGCGCGCTCGGGCGCGAGGGAAGCGAGCGTCGCGCGCATGGCGCGCGCGCGTGTGACGCGAGCTCGCGTGACGCTCGAAAGGAAAGAGCTCGTGGAATAATTTTGGCACCCCGTCCAGTTTTAAAATGTTTATGGAATAACATGGCGCAGCTCGACAGGAACTGATTGATACACTCCGAATTTTTTTGGAGATGATGATGTTACTGTATGGTACTGTACTTTGGTGAACACGGCGATATATATATGCGACAGAAGCGCCGTGGCGTCGATTCTCGATCGGCGCGTTCTTGAGCGCGCGCGCGCGGAACCTTTATAGGTAGAGCACGTACGCGCCGACGAGCGTCAAACCGGCGAGAACGGCCTCGGGAATGTACGACATTGGGTACTTCGCCTTCAAGCCATCTTTGAACAAGTTCAATCTGGCGTTGACGGTGATCAAAACCAAGCTCGCCGCGGCGTAGACGAACCCCGCGCGCGCCGCCTGCGCCGCCGGCAAGAGCGTCAACGCGTACGCGAGAGCGGCCGCCGCCGCCGCGCCGCCGCGAATGGCGAATTTCGTGATCGATTCCGCCGTCGATTCAAAGTAATCAGTGACGAGCTACGCGAAAAACATACGAAAACCAATCGCGTCAATCATCTTCGCGAAACGTCGTCGCGAACGCTTTTCGGCTCGATCGAGCAAACGAATCGCTCGCTCTATCTCGTGATCGACGCTCGCTCTATCTCGTAACCGACGCTCGATCGATCGCGCTTACGCACTTTACCCGGAAGCAAAAGCATTTTAAGCGCGTGCGCCCCTACGACGATCGCGACGACTTGGGCGTACTGCTCCGCCGTCACGCATTTCGGCGCCGGCGTCGCCGCCTTGGCCGACGTCGCCGTCTTCGTCGCCGCTTTCGCCGGAGCCGGTGCCGCTTTCGCCGGTGCCGCCTTCGCCGGCGCCGCCTTCGCCGGTGCCGGCGCCGCCTTCGCCGGCGCCGCGGCTTTCGCCGGCGCCGCCTTCGCCGGCGCCGGCGCCGCCTTCGCCGGAGCCGCGGCTTTCGCCGGAGCCGCTTTCGCCGCCGGCGCCGCCGCTTTCGCCGGAGCCGCCTTGGTTTCCGAAGCTTTTTTCCCCGCCGTCGCTTTCGTTTCCGAAGCTTTGTTCGCGGCGATGGTGGCGATTTCACGAGACGGGGACCAAGCCGATTGGGCGTTGGCGTTGGCGTTGGCGACGATCGCGCGTCTGTCCGTGCGTTTAATCACGCGCGCTGCGGCGAATGACGGTATGGAGGCGATGGTGAACATGTCGCTTAAAGAGAATGACGAGAAGTCGCGTTCGAGAGCGACGGAATGTGCGGGCGATCGAATGGGAATTGGATTGGGGGAATTACGATTGGAACGACGCGCGCGCGCGCGTGGCTGACGAGGATGGACGACAGTGTATGGGGAAACAGAGAAGATGTGTAGGAGATACATTTACGCGCACCGCGAGCACGACTTTCGACAGTAGCCGCCGCGGAGGATGAAATCGCGATCGCATTTCCCCCACGCGCGCTGATCTTCGCACGACGCGTCCCCTGGGGGAGGGACGTCGACGCACGATGAGGCGGCGGGCGACGGTTGCGGGGACGACGGCGACGGCGACGGCGACGACGACGGATTGGACGGCGTCGAACCAGGGCGAAGAAGCAAGGTGAATTCGTCGACTTTGACGCGCTCGCGAGATTGGATCTCGGCGTCGGTGGCGTCGCGACGGGCGGTGGTGGCGAGATAGCACGGCGCCGTCGACGCGGAGGCATCGAAATCGCAAATCAAAGTGCCGTACTTGTTCGCGTCGTTCGCGTACTGACACGTATTTCCAGCACCCTGGCAGGACGTGCTGTAAATTTTTGCCCAAATTCCACTGTCTTTTTGAGCCTCCTCATTCTTGTATCCGCCGATGCCGACAACGATGACACCAGTTGTGCCTCCGTCGCCAGGTTGAAGCGCGATGAACGAGTTGTCGTAGGACGCGACTTGTAAATCCTGGCGAGTGAAGCTGTAGACTTCTCTGCCGAACGACTTCATCGTGTATGATCTCGAGTACGTGTGCGCGTGACCGGTGATGATCAAAGCGCCGTAACGTCGACAGATTTCGTACGCTCTCCATCCCGTGGCGTCTTCCTTGTAGGACGTCTGCGTAGCCGACATCGTCATATGCCATACGCAAATCTTCCACTTCGCATCGCTCGAACGAAGAGCGTTTTCGATGAAATCGGTGTGCGCCCGATTCGCTGATTCGCCGGGATTGTCCGATCCCACGCTTGACATCACGAAGAGTACGCCTTTGTACTCGCACGAGAAATCGTCGCCGTACGAGCCTCGACATCGCGCGTCAGGAGGAATCTGTCTCGACAAAAGCGCCTGATACCCACGTGGCCCGGACCATAGATCGCGAACACCGTCCCATCCGTCGACGTCATGGTTACCCTTACAAGCGAGGTAGCCCAAACCCGGGCGAAACACGTTTTCCGTTAAAAATCGCAACCAAGATATCGGCGAAGATGCGTAATCCATGTCACCGGCGTGGATAATAAGCTCTGCTCCGGCATCGCGAGCGACTTTAAACACGTCTCGAGCTCGACTAAACTCGCCACAGTACTCGCCCTTGTAATTCGTACACTCCACGCCATCGACTAGATACGACGGCTGCCGGAGATTTCCCTGATAATCTGTCCAAGGGTCGCTTGGTCTATCATTACCGATGCCGGTATCCGCCACAAAAGCAACGCGGAACGCGCTCACGCGCGTCACTAAAGCGTTCGCGAAGATCGCAGCAAAGATTACAATCGACTGCATGGTCGCATGTGCGGGTATATAGCGCGTGAGCGCGCGTGCATCTTTGACATCCACACAACGTGACTTTTTGTTCCGTCCAAGAAACTAACACAGGCTGTTACTCAGACTTGCCAAAGACGCGTTTCCATACCGATGCTTTCGGTCTCTTCGGCTTTTCCGGCGACCGCATGGATGGAGGCTGAGCATCCAGCTCCCACGGAATGAACGTCGTGTCGTTCATGTGCGGCAAACACCACGGCGGACATTGGTCGAGGCGTCTCGAGCAACCGCCGCCTAGAAAATATGGCACCTTGCTCTCGCCGCCCATGATTTCAGCTATCTTTTGCATATTCTTCCCTTTAAGTTCGCCCATAATTTTAACTTTAGCTCGCACGCGCGACGGGAGCAAAGGTGCGATCGTACGCCACACGATTCTCGCCCCGATCGGGGCGTTGACGAGGTACGTGCGGTAGAGAAACTCGGGAAAGTTGCGGTCGATTTCCTGTAACCTTCTGAACATGACCAAATTCGCCTTGGATACCAAAGCGGCCGATGCTCCTTTTAAATCGATGATGTGTATCATCTTATCCCTAGCTATCACGCCCTCGCGCGATGCGATGTGAGGTAGCAGTATTTTCGTTAAATAACCTTGCAAGCGCATGCGTTGGTCGACGACGTCGTGCTCGCTCACGACCTCGAAAGTTTTTTTAATATCCACCCCCCCGAGTCGCTCGATGTACACCGGAATCCCAAGCGGGGTGTTTGCGGTGTACCACGCGCCTTGATAACTCGCCAAGAACCCATCGCGTTTCTTTTTATCGACGTACTTCCAATTCTTCATCGTCCGCGTTACCGAATGCTCCGCGTGCCACTTCGCGCGTTCCATCAACTCCAACGCCGCCTTCGTCGCGTTCATCCCTGCCGCGACGAGCGCGCGTTCATACGCCTCCGTCACGTCCAGTTCGCGATTTCCACTCGATACGATTTGATCTTCATGAAGATCCTCAACTGGCACGCTCGCTCGCAACTTTTTCAATTCCCTCGCGTACCCGTTCGCCCGTCTCTTCTCCGCCACGCTTTCCGCCAACTTAAACCTAATCTCCTGCTCGCGATCGTCTTCTTCCCTCCCGCTCTCGCGTTCTTTCGTTTTAAACGCCTTCATGGCGAGATCGAACTGCTCGCGCTCCTCGCGCTCCTCGGGCGCGAGCGCGCGCTTCTTCGCGTACTCCACCGCGCGCACGACGACGTACCACGCGCACATCACACCGACCGCGACGAAGCTCAGCGCCCGAGCGCGTATCACAGGTTTCTTTAGCGCCATCGCGCCTGCACCGAGGACCATGGCGAACGCGGAGGCGATCGTGGCTGAGCCGGAGCGCGCGTCGGCGTCGACCTCGCGCTCGCGCTCGCGGCTCGTTCGCGAGCGAGCGTTCACGACGTCGACGGCGGATGTGAGGACGATGAAGATGACGCACACCAAGACTTTACGCATAGATGGGTGATTGAAGATCGCTCGCGCGCCGAAGGGCATGGCGAACAGTGCGGGAAGTGCGATCTGGACAGGGGAGGGATGGGAGGGGAGACGAAGCGGTGGGCGCCTCGGCTGGTTGGACGCGGGCGCGGCTAAATGGGACGCGTGTTGAGCGATGAAACTAACGGTCCCAATGAATGATGGCGCCGAACTTTGAATTTTATTTCTGCGCGACGATCATGTCCTCGGAGATGCGGTGAATGCAATCGACGAGGTAAGCCACCTTGTCGACATCCTCCTTGCCGGATAACCCGGCGCCGAGGTTGGCGATGAGCTTTTGGGGACCGAAATCTTTGAGCATGCGCTTGACTTCGTTTTCGATGGCTTCGAACGATGCACCGTCCTCTTTGTTCAATAGCGTGGGGTCAAAGTTGCCTTGAACGCCAGATGGGGTGACGCCGCGCGCGTCGGCGTCGACTTGCAACGCGCGGCGGGCGACGCCGCGGTCCATGGCCGTATCTATGGTGATGATTTGGTACCCAGCGCGTTGAAGCGCGGCGAGTGCGTACGGAGCATCGCGCGCAAAGCCGAGCAATGGGACGTTCGGGTGTCTGCGCTTCAACTCCTTGGCGATCTTCTCCATGCAAGGCAACGCGAATTGGTAAAAGCTCTCCTCGGTGATGTGCTCGCACATCGCCTCGAACACTTGCACCATGTGCACCCCAGCCTTGACTTGTTCGTCGAGGTAATCGATCACGACATCGGTCAAGATATCCAATAACTTCTGTGCATCCCTGGGGTGCTGTTTTAACCACTTCATCCCCGCGTCCGTGTTCTTTTTGCTCGAACCGCCGACCATGTAGTACATCAACGTCCACGGCGCGGCGCTAAAACCGATGAGCGGCACGCCCAATCCCTCCGCCTCGATCTGTTGGTTAATCTTCTTCACCGACGCTAAAACATGCCCGAGCTTCACCTTAACATCAATCTTCGTCGGCACTCGGTGCATATCCTCCGGTCCCGTCAACGGATTTGGCACTAAAATCCCTCGCCCGCCCGGCATCTGCACCTCCACGCCCAGCGCCTCGGCGACGACTAAAATATCGCTGAACAAAATCGCCGCATCGATGTTATACCTCCGTATGGGCTGCATCGTGCACTCCGCGACGTCGTTCGGGTCGCTTAAAAGCTCTAAGAAATTCTTCCCTCGCGCCTTCTTATACTCGTTGTATTCCGGCAAGTGTCTCCCAGCTTGGCGAAACAGCCACACGGGCGTGCGCTCGACGACGTCGCCTCGCGCGGCGCGAATCATCAAATCATTCTTCGGCATCGCGTTCGCGCTCGCCTCCGTCGCCCTCGCGACGTTTCGTCGTCGTCCTCGCATTTTACATTTTTCACTTTCTTCCCTCGCCGTCGCGCGACGCGTTCGCGCGCTCGGCGAAAAGCGAACGCGCGCCCATTCCGTCGCTCGCATCGGCGTCATCGACCGATGGTTGGGTGCGATCGCGATGACGAACGATCGCGATGTCGCTCGACGATGCGTTCGCGCGCGCTTCGATTGGCGGAAATTATATAAAATGCGCTC
>Ga0222713_10001858_pt1 | contig 23053 bp, 1 predicted proteins | sample C33_649DmetaG_FD_165061 | JGI IMG/M metagenome (GOLD analysis project Ga0222713, IMG submission 165061) | Estuarine water microbial communities from San Francisco Bay, California, United States - C33_649D | ecosystem: Environmental > Aquatic > Marine > Unclassified | place: USA: California...
GCAACTGAGGCTGAATGGTTTGAGGCTGCGGGACCGTGCGGGCAATGATCTGGACGGTATGGCGGTGGCGGAGGATCTGGCGGTCAATCACGCGGTGGTGGTGGACAAGACCGCGCCGGTGGTAGCCGTGGTTGATACCTTGCTTGGGCATGGTAACGACTACGCGGATGCTGCTCAGGTAAATGGCTACGCCAACTATTACCGGGCCGGTAAAACGTTACCCCTGACGGTGACATTTGATGAGGCGGTATTCGTCATTATGCCGGATGCCTCCAAAAAGCCTTTCTTGACGCTCAGCAACGGGGCGATAGCGCGCTTCGTGAGTGGTTCAGGCAGCCGTACGTTGCAATTCGAGTATGTGGTTGGTGCGCAGGATCTCAACCGCCTCGATTTGGCGGTGACGGGGTTGGTCGAAAACGGGGCGATGCTCCGGGACGCGGCGGGTAACCGAGCGGTATCGGCGATTGTGGCAGGTCATAACCTTGCTGTTGACCATAAGGTGGTGATAGATACCCGGGCGCCTGAAATCGCCATGACGGATGAGGCGGCTGGCGTGGTCGCCAGGGATGAACGGGAAGTGATCAGTATACGGATCAGCGCCAGCGAATTGCTACGGCCCGGGCATTTGAACACGGAAGATTTTACAATCACCTTGCAGGGCGTAAAGGCCAACGGTGAAGCGGATATCCGAATCGGAACTCCGGTGGCTGATTCGCTGCGCAGTCCGGACGGGGGAAAAACCTACCTCTTTGACGTGCATACACCTGTGCAGTTCAAGGGCACGATGACGCTTGAGCTGCCGGCAGCGGCGGTGACCGATCTGGCGGGCAATGCGGCGACAGGTAAGGTCTCGCTGGTCAAGCAGATCGATACCCAGACTACGCGCTTTGATGTGGTGCCGGTGATGGGGCCCTTTACGGCTGACGGCGCCGCGCAGGTGTTGGTCAAGCTCTACGACGCGCAAGGCCAGGAGCTGGCAGCACAGCAATACTTGAACCCACAGACTGGCCGCGTCGAGATCACCGTTTCCCCAAGCGCCGAGTACCCGCAGGGTTACCGTGGTCCGGTGCTGGTGGTGGTGCAAGACACCAACGCTGACTCTGCCGACTACCGTGACGAGTTCACCGGCACCGACAAGAGTCTTGCCAGCAGTTTGCGCGCGATGGTCAATGTGGACCGTTCGGATCTGTTCGCTGTGACGGTCACCGCCCTGACCGAATTGGCAGTGCGCCAGGCTGGGGTAAAAACGGGCGGCGTGCTTGCGCCCGAGCAATTGGCTTATAACGCCAAAGTGGCTCAGCTCTTCGGTCTGGACGTCGATCTGGTAGCCACTCAGCCAGTGAGTACGCTCAGCGCAGAGTACAAGCCTGACGATGGTCTGAGTGCCCAGGAAGCCTATGGACGGGCACTGGCGACGCTATCGGCGCTGGACTTCGAGACTGGCGCACCAGCTGCCACGCTGGATTATTTGCAGGCGCAGATCACTGAAGATTCGCAGACGCAAGAGTTGAGCTTTACGGCAGCGGCCGACGAGCAGGTCAAGCAGGCTGATAACGCAGTGGACTTGCAGGAAGACTTCTTGGCCAAGGCGCAAGGCACCGGCCAAACAGTGGATGCAGTCGCGCTGGCCGAGGCGCTCGCAGCAGTCGTTCGCACAGCTGCCGGCGAACGCCCACTGGTACGCGAAGATCAGCTGAGCTTGCTGGGTGTGCAAGGCATCAATGCGGGCACCTTGGGTCTGGCGCTTCGCCTCATCGGTCAGACTGCGGACGACGGCTCGCAGGTCGATACGATCCAAAAAATTGACGATCTGCTCTCGGCCGCCTTGTCGGCTTTGCAACGTATCGGTCAGGCAGCCAAGGACAACACCGCCGATCTCACCTTAACGGCCAACGATTATGCGCTGGTGGGCTACGAAGGGTTGAGTGCGCCGCTGATTGACGGGCTGGCCAAGGTGCTGAACCTGCCAGGCATTACCGAGGCACAGGCGGGCCAGATCACCGGTCTGGAATCGATTGTTGAGACTTACCTGAACCTGATCGCGTATGCCAGCGATCCGGAGACTGCCGATCATGAGCCGCAGCCCGCCGACTACGCGGTGCTGGGGGTGAGCGGTACCGACAAGACCGATCTGTTGGCGATTCTGAACCAGGCGTTGAGCAGCGATCAGCAATCGGCTGCTCTGGACGTCAACCGTATTCAGGAGATTGTTGACGATCTGGCGCTGGCCATGGATGTGATCCGGGGCTACAACCAGGACCCAGAAGGCTACACGACCGTTCCTGACCTGACGCATTACGCCAAGCTACTGATCAGCGGGGTAGGGCAAGACGGCGAGGTGGGCCTCGCGAATAACGTGGCGGCCATTAACAGTGTGCTGGCTGATGCCGACATTGTGATTGGCGCTTCGGTACGCACCGACGTGCAAACGATTGTGAATGCCTATAACAAGGTGTTCGCATACGTGGACGAGCAATCGGGGGCAGTCCGCCCGGAATTGGCGGACTTCGCGGCCTTGGGCGTGACGCAAATGAGCGATGTCCGCGCAGTGGACTTTTTAGAAGACTACCTGCCCACGCTGAGCGCGCAGTCGGTTGACAGCGCCGCCAAGCTGGCGAGCGTGGCCGATGCGCTCAATGCCTTGCTGCATACAGCTGATCTGGCCAATGACAGCACCTCCCAGGACGTGGCCGCCGATGCGGCGGCGATTGGTCAGGCGGCATTGGCTGTTCTGGGTCAGACCGTGCCCAACGATCAGTTGGCTGCGGTGCGGAATTACCTGGCGCGCAAGGATGCCAGCGATATCGATACGCCGGCCAAGCTCACTCAATTGGTTGATGCAGTGCTTAGTGCCGCAGATCGCATCAAGGCGTATGCCAGCGATCCAACTGCGGCGGCTGATACCGCCAATGGCGGCTTGGGTGTGCCCTCTGCGATGGATTTCGAGATCGTACTGGCCGGCACGGGTTTGGTGGTGCGCGATGTGCATGCCATCAACAGTGCCCTGGCCGATGCGGATGTCACGGTCGGGGCCAGCGATGTACAAGCCGAAGTGGCGAACATCGTGCGCGCTTACAACACGGTGCTGGATGCAGCGGACGGCATGGCCAACGCAGGAGCCGATGCGCTGACTGCGAATGATTATGTGTCCCTGGGGGTCAACGGCGTGAATGCCGCAAATGACCAGGATCAGGTGGATCTGCTGGCCAGTGTGATCGATGTCAAACAAACATCGGCCGTGGATACGATCGCCAAGCTCGAAGCGCTGGCCTTGGCTGGCCGCTCGGTGATTGAGACGGTGGAATTTAGCGAAGCAGACTTGCCCCAGACGCTGGTGAGCAAGGCAGCGCTGGAGTCGCTGGGTGTAACCGGCCTGACGGATGCAAATTTGGAGGCTGTGCAGCGGGTATTGGTGCATCAGGCCGACATGAGCACCGCGGGCAGCTTAAGTCAGATTCAGGGCCTGGTCGATGGGGTCAACGCAGCGCTGAGCGTGTTTGCCCAGCATGCCGAATCCAACACCGCCACGGCGAGCCTGCCGGCACTCGCAGACTACCAGGCACTGGGCTTTGTGAGCTTGAGCACCCAAGAGGTGGCGGGCTTGAACAGCGTGCTCAACACGGCTGGGGTGAATGCTGCTTCGGTAGCCAGCTACGCGGCTATTGAGACGCTTGTAACAAGCTACCAGGCGATTCAAGCCAGCGTCGCCTCTGATACCGCAGCGCCTGTGACGCCCGAGGACTTCATCCAACTCGGCATGACGGGCGTGCCGTCGACCGTGACGATCTCCTCAGCCCATCTGTCACTGCTCCAGGGTCTGGTGCAAAGCAAACAAGGCGCAGACCTTGCTAGCGCGACAGACATACAAGCAATGGTCGATGCGCTCAATAAAGCTCGGGCCACGGCAGAGCTTGCCGATGAGCGTGCCACCTTTACCGACCAAAACGCCATCACCCTGGCGCAGCTGCAAACGCTCGGTCTGAGCGTGGATACGCCGCTGGTTGTTGACGGCGTGGCAAGCAGCCATGTCCATGCAGCCAACCTGAGTGCGGTGCGCAGCGTATTGGCTCGGCTGGATTCGGCCGAGAGCTTGGTCAATTACGCCGCCTTGGTCGACACGGTGCAGGGCGCCGCACGTTCGGCCAACAAGATCAGCCACTACGCGCAGTCGGCTAGCTTGCCCACTGAGCCGGCGCTGATCCCTGATGATGCGGATTACCGCACCGTGCTCGGCGCGAGCTATGTCGTGCCGGCCAATGCCGACAGTGCAGCTGCGTACGCGACTGCAATCAATAGTTTCCTGGCCCAGCCGACCGTGTTTGGCAGCGCGCCGACCGATTTGGCTACCTCCTTGCAGCCGGTGGTTGGTGCGTGTGCTGCGCTGGCAGCCTTGGCCGATGGCACGTCGGGTAACACCACGCTCGACGATGCAGGTATCACGCAGATGCTGAGCGCCCTGGGCATGAGCCTGCTGCCGGCCGACAGCGGTTCGGGTGCAGGAGCCCTGGCGTTTCGCTCACTTGTCAAAACCGCGCTGGATGCCAAGAGCTTTACAACGCTGGACAGCCCGGCCGAATTGCAGCAAGTGCTGGATGCAGCGTCGGCCGTCATGGCCACGGTGCGGGCTGACGCGGGTCGCAGCGCCGTGACGCTGCCGCAGCTGGAAGCACTGGGTTTGCGCTACGAAACCAGCGCGCAGCTCTTGGCGAAGACAGAATTTTCTGAAGCCATGGATGCGATTCGTCTGCGTCTGGATGGCAGCGCTGACGATTACAGTGCGGTGAGCAGCCTGAGCGCCTTGCAATCTTTGGTGAGCCAGACGCTTGATGCGGTCTATAAGATCGCGCATCACGAGACATTCGATGCAGCGACTGCGCAAAATAACCCCACCGTAACGGACTACGCTGATGCAGGGATCACTGGAGTCAGTGCCGACAACCTGTTGGCGGTCAATGCGCAGGTGCGTCGGGTCAATGACGCTGGTATTCAGGATGTCAGCCTCAAAAATACCGCGCTAGAGATTCAAGGGCTGGTCAGCATCGCCAATACGGCGCTGGCCAAGATTGCTGCCTATGCCGACGGAAGCGGCAACACGCTGCTGCCCGACGGTACGCAGACCTTGACGCTCAACGATTACCTGGCAGTTGGCGTGACGGGTTTGTCCGATACCGTTGTCGCCAGTGGGATCAATGGCACAGACAACCTGGCGGCAATGAACGCCCAGGTACTCAAGCGATCTGGCTCCAGCCTGAACACCGTAGCGGCTATCCAGGTTGTGGTGCAAAGTGCGAACAACGCCATCGCCTACCTGGTGGGTACCGTTGCCGGCCAGTTGGATACCAGCACGCTAAGCCAAGCGGTGCAATTGGCAGCCTATGCCGATGCAGGTATTTCGGGTGTCAGTATCGATAACTATTTGGCGGTCAATGCCCAGATTCGTCTGGAAAGCGCGGCGATCAGCAAGGACAGTGTCTCTGAGCTTGATGCATTGGTCGTCAAGGCCAACGCAGCGCTGGCCTATGTGCTGAGCGACATTGCGCCGCTCACGGTCACCAGCGTCACCGCGGCGGCCGATCAGATCGCGGCCTATCAAGCCGCCGGTGTGGTGGGGGTGAGTGAGGGCAATCTGCTCGCGGTGAACGCACAGATCCGCAAACAACTTCAAACCGACAGCAACGCCACCACGCAGGTGGACAGTGTTGGCGAGCTGCAAGCGAAAGTCACCGCGGCCAACGCTGCCCTGGCTTATCTGGTGCAGACCGTGCAGGCCAACACCACAGCGCCCGATGCCGGCAGCGAGGGGGCTGGAGAATTGTCGGTGCAGGACCAACTGGCAGCCTATTTGGCAGCTGGCGTGTTGGGTGTGAGCGCCCAGAACCTGCTGGCAGTTAATGCACAGATGCGCCTGCAAACCATCGCGGCGAATAAAGATGCCGTATCTGAGATCCAGAGCATCGTGGCGTTGGCCGATGCGGCGATCGCGCTGATCGAGCAATACAACAATGGCGATGGCACAACGACACTGGCGAACAGTGCCACCACGCTTGTACCCAGCGACTACAACGCAGCTGGCGTGCAGGGCGTCACGGCGGACAATATTGTGGCGGTCAACCAGGAGGTGTTGGCAGCTTCCACCGGTGATGCCGATACGGTGGCCAAGACCCAGGCACTGGCCAATGCAGGGATTGCCGCGCAAATCGCAGCGCTGGCCAAGATCGCGGACTATGCCGATGCGCTGGCCACTGCCAGCGAGACTGTGGCGGGTGATCTAACGCATGCTGAAGTGCAGACGCTGACCCCTGCGGCGCTGACGGCCCAGGCGGCGTACACGCTGCGTCTGGGCTTTGTCACCCTTGAATCGGGCGCGCTGGATGGAGATCCGAGCGTTGCCGAGCTGGTCAGTGCGCTCAGTGCGGATACCCGCTACACCCTGGCACCATTTACCTTGGCCGCCAGCGGAGACGACATGGTCATCACCTACAAAAACCCGGGCGAGCGCCTCGGTTTGGCTGAACTGCACAGCGCAAGGCCGACACTGGCCGACTACGTGACGGCCGGCGTGTCGGGCTTGACGCCCGAGGCGCTGTACGCCGCCAATGATCTGGTGGAGCAGCGCGCTGACGACCAGGTCGATCAGCTTGGCGAAGTGCGGTCCCTGATTGGGGCGGCTCTGAGCGTGCAAAGCGCGGCGCTGGGCAAGATCACGGCCTATGCGGCCGATGGCACCAGTGCCAAGCCTACCGTGCAAGACTACAAGCTCGCTGGCTTGAGCGCGGTGACCGAGTTCAATCTGGTGGCCGTCAACAAGCTGGTCGAGGCGGCTGATAGCAGCACGCTGAACAACTACGCCACAGCCGCGCAGATTGTGAACGCGGGTGTACAGGCCTACGAGGCCGCGCTCTTGAAGCTGGCCAATTACGCCAATCAAGTGAGCAATGCACCGGTTCCCGGACTGACCGATTACCTGGATGCCGGCGTCACGGGCCTGATTGCGGACGATGTGCCGATGGTCAATGCCCTGATGGTGCAAAAAGAAGCGGCCAGCGATGGCATTGCCAGCACCAGCACCGGCGTGCAAAGCATTGTCAACGGCGCTCTGGCAGCGATCTTCAAGCTTACCAATGCAGCGGAAAACAATACGGCCGCCGGTTTGCTGGAAGCGGACTACACCGCCGTGGGCGTGCCCGTAGGCGAGCCTGCCAGTGTGGCGGCGCTCAATGATGCGCTTAACAGTGTGCCAGTGCTCGGCGCCCAGGTTCGGACTTATAGCGGCTTGATGGCTGTGGTCACGGCGATCAAGAAGCTCCATGATCTTGCGGACGGTGCAGACAACAACCCTGCCATCGCTTTGACGGCGTCGGATTTGAAGGCTATCGGGGTGGTGGGCTTGGATGTCACCGCCTCGCCTGAGCCGGCTGAGCAGGTGGCGCGCCTGGCCATTCTCAACGATGTGCTGGATGCTAAGGCTTGGCAAAACGCCGACCAGATCGCTGAAGTACAGGCGCTGCACGATGCCGCCCAAGCGGTGCTGCGCACCGCGCAGGGTCAGACACCTGCGGTGAGCAAGGCCGAGCTGGCATTGCTGGGCTTTGATGTGGATAACGCCGCCGCCACCAGCGATGTCACTGACAGCAACCTCAGCGCGATCCAGCAGGTGCTGATCAATCTGAACCTGAACGCTGACTTTGCCAGCCTAAATAGCCTGACGGATCTCACCACGCTGGTGAGTGATGCCATCACCGCGATGAATGCGATCGGGGCTGCAGCGCAGAGCAATGATGCCAGTGCCCTCAGCGCAGACGACTTTGCTGACATGGGCGTGCTCACCGTGACAGCCGATGCCAACGCCACCGGAACGGCCAATAACCTGGCAGCCATTCAGTCGGTCATGGAGGCTGCCTCTGTCACCTCCAGCATCGTGGCCACCTACGAGCAGATCAAGGCCATCGTCGACAGCTACAACCTGGTTCTGGGCTATGCCCAGGGTGCCAGCGTTGAGCCGCAGCTGAGCGACTACGCCAAGATCGCCATCACAGGGCTCAGCACGGCCGATCAGCTCACGCTGCTGAACTCGTATGTGAAGGTCAAGGCAGATGCCGGCCTGGTTGATCGCGTCACTGAGTTGCAAGCCAAGGCCACAGCTGTCGCCCATGTGCTGAGCACGGCCGAGCTGGCCAAGGTGGCTGGTATCGACGCAGCCCTTGCGGCAGGCAGCTTTGATGACACCCTGACAAGTGATGACTTGATTGCTTTGGGCTTTGGCTATGAGGCGACGCCCACGCTGGTCGATGCGGGCGCCGCAACAGCTCAGATCCACGCCAAGAACCTGGCCTCCATCCAGTTGGCCATTGCCAACACGGCGGATGACCACTCGGCGCTGTTGAGCTTTGCTGCGTTGCAAGCCCTGGTGCAGGACACGGCCAAGGCCTCCAATGTGGTGCAGCACTATGCCCAAACCGGTGCCGCGCCCGTGCCCAGCGTGGCAGATTACGCCGCCATTGGCGTGGTAGGTGTGACCGATGCCAACGTCGCTGCAGTGAATTCTTCGCTCGCCGACGCCGATGTCCTGCAAAGCTTTGCTGCCAATGTGGCTGCTGAAGTGCAGGAGGTGGTGGATCTTTGGCTGAAGGTCTCGACTTTGGCGGATGGCGAAACCGATACCGTCGTTATTGCAGCCACGCAGGTCGATCAAGCACCTACCATGACGTCCAACTCCAGCGCTGGTGCCGTCATCAGCGCCCGTGATGGTAGTTATCATGCCTTGATGGACGCGTATCGCGTCTTTGACGGTACTACGGGTAATAGCTGGGCGGGCGCGACCGGATCTGGTGACAACCAGTTAAGCATCGACTTTGGAAGCACTAAAACCTTCTCGGAGATCAAGTTCGAGGCCGGTCACGCCGAGTTTTATCCGGAAACCATTACCGTTCTTGCCTATGCGGACAGCAACCGGACCAACCCCGTTACACTAGTCAGCAATTACCAGGTCAGTGCAGCCGGAACCGTCACGATTGCTTTGCCAACCGAGGTGTCTTTCCAATACATCGATCTGGGCTTTGGTGTGCGATCCGGTCAGGATCGCGTAGAAATCTCCGAAATTGAATTTTTACGCGGCAATGTCGGCTACACCGTTGACAACGTCGACGGTAAAGACAACGACATTGCACTGCTGACTTCCGCGGAGTTCTTGGCCATCGGGGTCAGCAGCAGATCTGGCAGTGCTACGCCGCTGTCAGCCCAGGCCGCTCTAATCTTGAATCAGCTCCTCGACGAGCGTTCATTGAATGTCGTGGGCGATCTGCAGCAAGTCAAGAACCTTGCCGGCGCAGTGGAAGCCTTGCTGGCCACCGGTGCTGTCACCGATGGAAGCAGCACTGCAACGGGTGGCGACATCACGCGGGCACAGCTCAATCTGTTGGGACTGACACTGGTCAACTCAGATCTGCGCGAAGGCTACGTGTTGGCCCATTTGAAGGGCGCCCAAGGTGATTACAGCGCCGTGGATCATCTGGCCAAAATCCGTGTGGATGTGCTGAGCGCCATCTCGGATTTGTCAGAAATTGAAAAGGCCGCCGAGCTCAATACGGCGATCGGCAGCTATCCAACCTTGGCGCAATGGATCACGATCAATACCCTGGATGCAGACGCCAGCAACGATGTGACGTCTGGCAACCTGGCGTCGATCAACTCCATGCTGAACACCACGGCCGTGACGGGTGCCGTGGCATCGGACACCAGCGCCACAGGCCTTCGTGAGCGGGTTGGTCTTTACAACAAGGTCTTGGCCGCCGCCGATGCTGGCGCAGCTTCAACCGGTCTGGCACTCACCGCGGATGACTACATCAAGGTGGGCATCACCGGGCTGAGCTCAAGCAACTCTGCACGCCAAACCGCCAAGCTTGCAATCCTCAACACCCTGATCGAGGGCAAGGCGGCAACCGCGGTCGATCGAATCGCCGAGGTGCAAGACCTGTTCAATGCGGCAGATGCTTTGCTGGATACCGCAGAAGGCAAGACCCCTGCCATCACGCTCACACAGCTCGGTTTGCTGGGCTTTAGCAACATCACCACCGACAACCTCAGTGCTGTTCAAAAGCGTCTCAAAGACGTCGATGTCAGCGTGAACTACGACGCCATCGATTCGCTGGTTGACGTGCAGTCCCTGGTCAATGGAGCAGTTGCGGCGCTAGATACCATTAGCGCCGCAGCCGGTGCCAACAACGCCAGTTTTGTCGACGCCACGAGTTTCGTGGCCATGGGCGTAGAAGGCGTGGATGCAGACAACCTGAGCCTGCTCAACAGTATCCTGAATGTTACGGCAGTCAACACCGCGGCTGCCAACACGCTGGAGAAAATCCAGGCCTTGGTCAATGTGGCCGACAAGGTCATTGCACTGGCCGATAACCCCAGTGCACCCAGGCTGACCCAGGCTGAACTGGTGCTGATCGGTGTGACGGGTGTGGATTCTGCGGTCAAACTGGCCCTGGTCATCGACTTGCTGGTGGCCGACGCCACTGCGCAGGCCACTGTGGCCGAGATCCAGACCTATGCCACCGCTGTGGGCAAAGTGCTGACGAATGCCGCCTTGGCTGCCGCTGACACGCTCAATGACACCAATAGTCTGACCAGCGCAGACTTGGTGGCGTTGGGCTTTACAGCGAATGCCGCCTTGGTGGCCAATAATGCCCCTACGACACACATCACAGCCGAGAACCTGAACGCGGTGCGCGTGGCGATTGCCCATACCGCCAATGACTTTTCCGGTGTGGATCGCCTGGCCAAACTGCAAACCTTGGTGCATGACACCGCCAGCGCTGCCAACAAGCTCATTTATTTTGCTCAGACAAGCCCGACGCCGGCAGCGGCGGCTCTGGTGCCAACGGTTGCCGACTTTGCCAAGCTGCTGGTCACGGGCGTGGACAGCACCAACCTGAACCCTGTGCTCGATGCCTTGGCCCAAACCAGCGTGACGCTGTCGGGAAACCTGCGCACCAGGTTGCAAGACGTGGTGAACAGCTACAGCGACATTCTGGCCGCAGCCGATGCGACCAATGACAACGACGATGCCACCTTGTCCATTGGCGAGGTGGACTTCACCAACCTGGGCGTGGTGCTCAGTAGCGACCCGACCGTCAAGCCCGCGCAGGTGGCGGTGCTGGCCGACTTGGTCGATATCCAGGCCAAGACGGCCGTGGATTCGGTGGTCGAACTCAATGCCTTGGCCAATGCTGTCAAGTCCTTGCTTGAGACCAGCTTGGTCGATCCCAACGCCGATTTGAGCAGCACCGTTAGCGTGGCTGAACTGCGCGCACTGGGCTTTAGCGGGGCAAGCGAAGATAACCTGGGCGGCATTCGCCTGGCGTTGGCGCGCAGCACTGATGATCTATCGGGTCTGAACACTTACGCCAAGTTGCAAAGTCTGGTGCAAAACGTGATCAACGCGCTGCAGGTGCTAGCCACCTACGCGGACGACCATGTCAACGCCACGACGACGCCCACCCTTGAGACCTATGGCTATGCAGGCTTTGCCGAGGTCAATGCCGATAACTTTGCGGCCGTGCAGCGTGCCTTGATCGCTGCCGAGCGCGTCCAGGCCGACACAGCCGCCAAGCTCAAGACCAATGTCATTGACGTGGGGCTGGCCAGCCATCAAGCAGCGGTGGCCAAAATTGCTAACTACAGCGCTGAGCTGGCAAGCGCCTCTGTGGTCACTGCGGGCAACAGCACGATCACCCATGGCGCCTTGGTCTCGGCTACGCCGGAGTCGCAGCGCATCGACCTGAGCGCTTTGACGCTGAGCACGCAGGGCTATACCTTGCGTGTGGGCAGCCACACGCTGTCTACAGAGCCGCTGCAAGACACAACAGCTGCGGATCTGGCGGCAAAGCTCCAGGCCGCACCTGGGTATGCCGGCATGCCTTTCACGCTCAGCGCCAACGGTACCGCGCTGGAGATCACTTGGAAAGAGTGGGGCGCGGTCAGCGCGCCGGCCGTGCTGCGCAGCGCCCAGCCCACGCTGGACGACTACCTGCTGGCTGGCGTACAGGTGCGCACCAGCGGTGTCACCGTCAAGAACCTGTATGCGGTCAATCAGGCGATTGAAGATGCCGCCATCACAGCACCCAGCACCTATGCGCAGGTGAACACCGCGCTCAACACAATTGAGACCAAACTCGAAGAAGCGGGTAAGGGGCTCAACGCCTACACCGCAGCCTGGGCGGCGATCGAGGCCTTTGCCGACGGTGGAGCCACCGCGCCGAGCCTGGATACCTACGCCCGCGCGGGTTTGAGCGGTGTAAGCGAAGGCAATCTGCTGGCGGTCAATACCCAACTCAAGGCGCTCAACGTCAACACCGCGACGACGCAAAGCGAAACTAGCGTGCAAGCGGCCATTACCGCTGCCAACAGCAAGATTGCAGCCTTTGAGGCCAATCAGCCGGCTAATCCAGCCACCGGGTTCACGGTGGCGGAGTACAACGCCATAGGGATCGTTGGTCTGCGCAGTACGGCTGGCAGTGACAATCTGAAAGCAGCGAACGCACAACTGCAGTTGGCCGCCGACGGTGATGCCAATCGTACCCAGGACATCTCCTTGCTTGTGGCCAAGGCAGATGCAGCGCTCGCCAAGGTGGCGGCCTATATGAATGGCAACGGTATCGACACCGTGTTGCCCGATGGCACTGTCACCCTGACAGCGGCTGATTACCATGCCATTGGCGAGGCCAGCGTATTCGAACGCAGTGTCACAGCGGTGAACAAGGAGCTGCGCGCGCACACCGCTGCCAACGTGGACAGCAACTCCGAATTCGCACCCTTGGTCCAGTTGGGTTTGAAGGCGCACACCGATGCGAGTAACTGGCTGTTGCGTTACTCCGACCTGGGCAACCTGGCTGGCTTGTCGGTCGACCCCAACCAAGCCTTGGTCAACTTTGTACCCGCCATCAGTTCAGCATCCGATACCCGTGCCGCTGGCATCGTTTCGTCCAACTTCAATTACAACGACTCTAACTACGCCCCCTGGAAGGCGTTTGACGGCAGCACCTCCAATGCGGCAGGTCAAGGCGCGCACAGCAACGCGGTGAATGCGAGCACCTTCCTGGGTTGGCGCGACACCTCCAGCACGCCTACGGTAGGCATCTTGGAAGAGGTTCGCATCACCCACCGCGATTCACTGGGCGGACGCACGCCGGGCAACTTTGTGGTGAAAGGCTACGACGCGGCAACAGGGCAGTGGGAGTCGATCTATACGGTCACCAATACCACCCAAGGCACCACGACCTACGCCGTAAACAACGCGCCTGCTGATGGCCGCATCAACGATGGCTACGACTACACCTCTTACCGTTTGCCCACCGACAAGGCCTACTCGGGTTTCCGACTGGACATCACCTCCACTTCGGCCAGCACGGAGACCTACGTCAACATCAATGAGCTGCAATTCATGGTGCGCAGCCCCGTGGTGGCCAAACCTTCGCTGACTGATTTCATCGAGGCAGGTATCACAGGTGTATCCAGCGACAACCTGATGGCGGTACAAGCGCAGTTGGTACTGAATGACTTCACGGCCAGCACCTTGCAGCAAAGCGTTCAATTGGCCGATGCAGCGATCGCCAAATTGCGCGATCACACGCCGACAAATGACGCGCTGACCGTTCAGGACTTTGAAGCGGTCGGCATCACGGGTGTGGACGCCTTCAACCTCGAATTCGTGGTTGCAGCGCTGCACGCCCAGACAAATACCGCCGCCAAAGATGGGATGCCCGAACTGAACGGCATCGCCAACCAAGGCATTGCTCAATACCAGGCGCTGCTCACGTCGGATGTGCGTACCTATGCCAACGACGACAGTACCACCTGGACGGATACCGGAGCTGCAATCGACTGGTTCAATGCAACCTCCACCAGTGTGGGCATCACCCGCTACAACCAGTTGGTCGATGGCATCAACGCCAGCACCAACCCCAGCAATGGCGCAACGCTGGCGGGTAGTGCGCAGGTTTTGCAGGCGAAAGTCGCTGGCGACACCCAGGTCTATGCCTTTGACCATGTGCGTCTGAATTTCAACTCCGACGCGGTGGAAAACCTGCCAGACCAATTGGTGGTGCGCGGTGAGCGCACGACCGATGCAGGCAACACCTTGTGGGAAACGGTTGCGGTACTGGAGCGCGGCACAAGCGGCGTGATCCCCACCTTCACGTCCAACACCAACGGGACCATGACGGTATCTGCCTCTGGTACAGCCGGCGCTGGCTACGAGGCCTTCCGGGCCGTCGACGGCGTCAATGCCAGCACCAGCAACAACACCAACAGCTGGGCGCACACCAAGGATGCCACCAATGGCAACTGGTGGCAGATTGACCTGGGCGCTCCCAAGTTGATTTGGGGCCTGGATCTCAAAGGGCTGCCCGTCGACGGACGTATGCCCAGCAGCTTCAAGGTGCAGGGCTTTGATGAAGCAACCCAGACTTGGGTGAACCTGGACAACCAGCAACGGGATGTAGCCACGACCGATAGCCTCGCAGCTCAAATTGAGCTCAATGGCTCCTACAAGCTCGATAAATCACAGAGCGATTTCATCACACTGCCGTCGATGAAGTTGTCTGGCGGCTTCAGCCTCCAAATGTGGATGAATCTAGATGGTGAGACGCCATCGCTGTATTCGCGCCTCTTTGATATCGGTGCTGGCCAAGGTAGCACCAACCTACTAGTCTACATCGATTCCTCGAAACGCCTTGGTTTTGCGGTATACAACGGCGCGAACGTTGGTGTTGTCTCTAGTTCCAACGACGCCATCAAAATCGATGGTTGGCATCAGTATTCGGTGACGGTCAGCGACAGTGGTTACGCCAAAATTTATGTAGACGGCGCTGTGGTCGGGCAAGGCCAACTGAGCCAGCAAGCGCAAGACGTGGTGCGAGCCAATGCCTATATTGGCAGGAGCAACTGGAACAACGATCCCTACCTCGAAGCCTATGTTGGTGAAATCCGTGTATGGGACCGGGAACTGCAAGTCGAAGAGGTGCAGAGCAGCCTGACAGCGCCCTTGACCGGCAATGAGATCGGTTTGCAGGCCTATATCCCTGCTTACCAAGGCAGCTTGGCCAATCTGGCCAACAACTCGGTCGCTGACGCTACAGCGTCGACCAACACGGCCTTTGTCACCGATGTCAATGACTGGGCGCACCTGGATCAGCGCAGTTTCGTGCTGGAGAACCCTGGCTATTATCAGAAATATCGGGTTCAGATTGAAGGCAATCAGGGGGACAGCTTTGTTGGCCTGGATGGTGTGCAGATGTACGCGTACAGTACCAACGTACTGTCTGACGTAGGCTACTCGGCCTTCAGTGTGACCACGGATGGCGCGCCCAGCAAGCTGGCCGAGCTTAATGTGCGGGTCGTGCCCACGAGTGGTACCAGCCAAGCCACAACGCTGGCAGAGCTCGACACACTCAATATTGCCAACGTGGTTCCCGCCAATGCGCTCAACTACCGCGGCGCTATTGCCGCCAAAGCGGGCACGAATTTTGTGGTGGGCCAGGATGTGCAGAGCCTGGTCGACAGTGTGAACACTGCAGTTGCCAAGGTGTTGGCTGCGGTGCAAAGCAATACGGAACACACGCTCACCTCGGCGGACTTTACGGCAGCCGGTTTGCCTGGCATCGATACCGCGTTGGCCGCTCGATTGGTGACTGTGCTCGCCCGTACCGATGCGCAAACAACCGTGTTGACCGGGGAGACATTATTCGCCCGCGCGGAGCGTCTCGTGGCCGGCTTCAAGAGCCTTGCTGATTACGTCGACTACGGTGTGCCACAGCCTCAGATTGCAGACTTCGAGGCGATTGGGGTTGCCGGTGTAACGCCTGAAAACTTCAGGGCTCTGCTTACAAAATTGACAGGCTTGAGCAGTTCCGCTTCGACATCTGCCGCCAGCATTGACGCGGTGGTGAGCGACGCTCAGGTTTTGCATGCGCAGGCTGTAGGCCGTATCGAAGCAAGTGCTGAACCTGTGCCCCTGCAGACCAAAGATGTTGACGGCAGCTGGCTCAACGTTCTTAAGCTTGATTTTGAGACGGTGTCTTTGACCAAATCGTCGCAATTGGCCTTTGACCTGGGGGGTAAACGCATTGTCTTGAGCAATCTCTCTGCCAATATGACGGCAGCCGATATTGTCGCCAAGCTGATTGCTCACCCCGATTACGCATCGTCCAAATACGAGGTGAGCGCCAACGGTAGCAGCCTGAACCTCGCCCTGAAAAATCCCAATCTGATTGTCAATGGTGACTTCAGCCAGGGCAATACTGGGTTCACATCGGGCTATACGCTGGCCGGCGGGACGGCTTGGCCCGGCATGGGTAAATACCTGCTTACGAACACGAACAACTACAAGACCTGGAGCGGTAACTCCATGGTGGTGGATGCAGCCAGCACCACCCTGGATGTCTGGGCGCAAAGCAACATCAAGGTGGAACCCAACACCTGGTATGAGTTCTCTTACAAGGCTTACCAGGGCGATAACAGCAACCGTTCGAGCCTGCAGGTTTTGGTCAACGGGACGCAGGTTGACAGCTACACGCCAATCAGCACGACCAACAGTACTGCAACAGAGTTTGATACGCGAGCGTTCAAATGGTTCTCTGGGGCTGCTACCAGCATCAATGTCGCCATCCAAACCCCGGGCTCCGCCGCTGGCGGTTACGACTTCATCCTGGATGACATCTCCTTGACGAAGTCTGTCAATTTGATTGCGAATGGCAATTTCGAAAACGGCAACAACGGCTTCACCACGCAGTACAACCTGGTCGACAGTGCCGGTGCCTGGGACGGCGGCGGCAACTACGATGTTGATTACCAGTCACAGATCGGGAAAATTGATGGCTTTGGCCTGAAAGCCGATGGCGCTACGACGGCGAATGTGGTGTTTTTCGGCCAGTCCGTGACGGTTGAGCCGCATACCAATTACCTGATCGGTTATCAGATCGACCAAGCCGGCAGCCCCTACGCCAATATTGCAGTGTCCATTGACGGTGTACAGATTGACACCTTCAATTCCAACAGCACCAACACCATCAGCCACAGTTTTGTCTGGAATTCCGGGGACCTCGGCGCAGGTGTGACCAGCAAGGCTGTCAACATCCGCTTTGTGAACCTTGAAACCGCTGCTGGCGGCAATGACTTCATGATGGACAACATCAGCATGCAAGCCATGCCGATTGCGGTCTATCAAGCCGAGCAGACGGTGCAGGACTACCACCATGCTAATTTTGATGGTGTCACCGACGCTAACAGGGAGTGGGTCAATACTGCGTTGATCACCGGGAGCGCCACCCCAGAGACGCTGGATACTTATATTCCATCGGTGGCAGCCGTCTTGGCCAAGGTGGACAACCTGGCCGTCAATCCGAATGAGGTACTGAGCCGCGCTGATTTTGTGGCCTTGGGTATGGATGCCTATGTCCGCGCGGATGAAGGCAACCTGATCGCGCTGACCGAAACCTTGCGCGGCATATACCCGGCAGGGCGTAACAGTTTCACGGAAATGCAAGCCATTTTAGGTACCTCCAGAGCGAATTTTGACCAGACCTTTGCAAGCCAGGTTCTGTTCTACACCGCCAAAGGCTACGACACCGATGGGTTTGACTATGTGCCTAATGTAGATACCGATACGGTGGCCAATCAAGGCGTTGTTTACAGTGGAGGGGGCATTTACAACAACGATGCCAACATGAACGCGACCCAGGTATTTGACAATGACCTAGGTTCATTTTTTCACGATTTGAATGGTACGGCTGCGGAATTCATTGGCTGGCAAGACAAGCGCGCTGGTGCCAGTGCCGTTGTGTTAACCGATATTGAAATCAAGGCGCGCAGTGGCCTGGCCGGGCGCGTTCCCGGGAGTTTGACTCTGCGGGGCTGGAATGGCAGCCAGTGGGTCGATCAAACCACCTACAGTAATACCGACACTGACGGTACCATCAATATCAGAGTCACTCCCACGACAAGCAATGGTCAGGTGAATGCCTATCAGGGCTTTGGCCTGAACATGACCAATGCGCTGCAAGAGGGTTATATCAATCTTGCGGAAATTGATTTCACTGTTCACAACACCTACCTGAGCCTGACCGCTGACCAGTGGAACAAGCTAGGCGCAGTGCGTGTCAATGCCGATAATCTCGAGACTTATAACTACGCGCTGCAAACCCTTAATATTCAAGCAGGTACCGAGGCACAGCAGGCCACGCAGTTCAATTTGATTTCCCAGCGTGCCTCCCGGGCCGACAATGCGTTGACGCTGGTGCGTAAGTATCTGGCGGACCACACGTCCAGCAAACCCAGTTTGGACACCTACCGTGACTTGCTCATGGCACTGGACCCTGGTGAGACTCGGACGATTGCGCACCCGGTGGTAGAAGCCAAAGCAGAGGCAGTCACCTATGCACTGGAACGTGCCTGGGCGAGTGCCGGCTCCAACCTGACCGCCGTCCAGATCCGCACCATCATCGACGAAGCGGTTGCCAAATTTGATGCTGCCCAACCGGTCGTGCAAACCTATCTCAGCGGGGCCAGCTACAGCCCGACTCTGACGCAAGCCGAGAAAGACTACGTCAAGAGCACCAACAACGGCAGTGCACTGACTGGCGCGACCGGGGTTTCCCAGTACTCGGAGGCGAACACCACCACACAAGCGGCCTGGCGTGCATTTGATGGGTCGACCACGACGGGATGGGTCAGCGCGTTGCCGGCTTACAACTCTACAAGCGTGGCGTCAGCGTATATCGACTATGTACCAGCTTCCGGAGCCAGCGGTGTGCTAACGAGGGTGACCATCACGCCGCACAGTGATACCAATTCCACCAAATTTGTCGAGGAGTTCTCGATCTGGGGGCGCACCCAGAGCGGTGTCTGGGAAGTGATTGGCTATTACCAGGGCAACCGTACGGCTACCGCGTTTGACATCAACGTCAACTCTTCAAAAGCCTATACCGGTTTTCGACTGTTAGCCAACGACAGCATTGCCGATCCCAACACCAGCTACGCCCAGAAGTCGATTGGCGAATTGACTTATTGGGTCAAAGACGCTCGTGTTTTGCCCAGCCTGGCCCAGATCCAGGATTTGGGCGTACGGGGGGTTGATGCGAGCAATATCGACCAATTCGATGTGCGTCTGGCAAAACTCAGCCCATCAGCTGCTACCACGAGCGCCCTGCAGGCCGCGGCTGACGACATGCGTGCGGCCCAGGCAGAAATTGCGAGCAGCTATCTCCATGCGCAGCCAACCCAAGACCTCTCGCTGTTTGAACGGGCGGGCTACAAAGACGTCACCAGCGCCAACGTGGCGGCGGTGCAAACGCAAATTACCAAGTCTCTGCACGGCAACACGATCACACCTGGCGAAGTGCAAGCTGCGATCGAAACCGTTAACCACAATTTCAAGGCCTTGGGTGAGTTTTTAAAGGCAACCACCTTTCAGGGTTCGAATGCCTTGCTGGCCAACGCCAACGAATACGTGCTGGGGGATTTAAGTTCAACGTCAGCCGAAACGGCTGGACTGGTTTCAACCTCGCTGTGGTACGACAGCTACTATTCGGCGCTGAATGTGTTTAACTCCGATAAAACATCGACCAATGATGGTTATGCTTCGAGCTATTCCCTCACTCCAAGCAACCCGGGATTGGTCGGTATCTATGATGCACTGACGCATTTCGGTCCACGTGTGCTGAGCAACGTTCAATTTAAAGTTCGAAACCCCAGCGAAATCCCGGCTAGCTACGAAATTCAAGGTTTCGACGCCGCCACGCGCGCCTGGCAGACGGTCCACACTGTCACCAACGGATCGACTGCGGCAGGTCTGCAGACAGTCAATGTTGATTCCAGCAAGGCTTACAGCGGATTCAGGCTGTATTTCCCAAATTCTGGCTCTGGCATTGTGGTGCTGTATGACGTGGCCTTTAACGTCAAGGCGTCCAACATCTTTGCCACCGCCGGCATTGAGGGTGTTGACGAAGGAAATGTGCTCGCGCTCAGTCAATATTTCAGCGCATTAACACCCGCTCAGCAGTCGGCAGCGTTGACCGATGCCAACAGTTTTCGCGCCATGGTTGGTACTTTTGAAAGCCAATCCCACAGTGCCGGCTTGTCAGTTTTTGAAAATCTTTCGGCAGATTACACGGCGGCCAAAACCACGCTGGGTGTGGTGGCGAGCCAAAACTACGTCCCGCTGAATGCCACCGGTGGTGTAGTAACAACCAGCTCGGATTACAACAGCGCCATGACGGGCGCTCGCCTATTCGACAATTTCGTGGATTCCGAGAACACGAGCGGTGGTAATTATGCGTTTTGGGCGAACATCCAACAGACCACTGCGACTAATCCGTCCTGGATGGGCTGGACGTCCAACAGTGGCAACGATCTTGCAGTATTGAAAGCCGTAGTGATCAACCCGCGCGATGGCACCTTTTCAAACGGTCGCTACCCCGAAGTTTGGTGGGTGGAGGGTTGGAACGGAACTGCATGGGTCAAGATCAACGGTACCGACAGGACGGAAGTGGCCAGCGATTGGACGACAGGGTCGAAAACCATCACATTCGACGGCCTTGTGGGAAGTTACTCGGGTTTTCGGGTCAAAGTGGCGGACACCTTTGTCACCAATCTGCAAAATAACAGCGACCTGAACATCGACTCACTGCAGTTCATTGTTGACCGTGTCAGCGCTAACCCATACACCGCGGCCGGTTTGGATGATTTCAACAAGACACTGCTCGATCGTGTCAACAATGTTGTCGCGGCCGACAGCGTTCACAACAACGGTGGGTTGAGCAAACTCGAAGTCATTGACGCTATCCACAGCGTTGAGCTTGAAGCCAATGTGATGAGCCGTGCTGCCAACAGCAACTTTGATTCGGCCGCCGAGGTCAGCGCCTTGCGCGACGCCATCGCCGACTACCGGCATGCGGTGCAAGGTGAAAGCGCCGCTTCATTGTCGATAGAAGATATCAACCTGATTGCAGGTCAAACCATTGCAACGGCGGGTAACCTCGCCGATCTGCGGCAGGAAATCGCCGGCTCCAATAGTGTTGTGACGGCCCAAAGCACGTTTTTGAACATGCTGGCCACCGATGCCTATGTCGACTACCTGGTCTATGAGGATGCAATCGCGACGTCAAAGCAGCTTACAGCCGACGATCCGTGGACGCCGATGTCGCTGTTTGATGCGCATATTGCGCTGGATGACGCAGTGGCTCTTGGTGACAAAGTCGAATTGGTGGCGGATGGCGTGATCGTTTTCAGCCACCAGGTGACCCAGCAGGACATCACGGACCATGGCTTGATGGCGACCAATTTGCTGGCGTCCAAGCTGGACCGGAACATCGATAGTCACTTGAATCTGGTGGTTCAGTTCACCAAAGCGACAGATCAGTCCGTCGAGACGTCAAATACTTGGGACATTCGTTTCGGATAAGTGCGTCCAAACAGATAGCTAGTGGTTTCCGCCGGCGGCCGCTCTGCTCATGGGGCCAGTTTGCTATTCACGTAACTTTCAGACGCCCCAACAACTCAATATGACAAAAATATCAATTTTTTCATAAAACTGTCAGTTTTACCGGTGAATAGGCGTGGTAGTGGGTAATATTGGTGTTATGAAAGCCATAATTGTCAATTAATTTGGTATTTGATGATGAATAACACCTCAGGTAGTCAAGTTTTTCGTGACATGGTTCATCAGCTGGTTGCGGCAAGCCGGGTGAATGAGCCTGTTTTACTGGTTGGCGGTGTCGGCACGGGGAAGCGTCAGTCGGCGGCATCCATTCATAAGGCGAGTGCGCGTTCCGCTGCCCGCTTCGTGACGGTGAACTGCCTTGGTCATACGGAGAGCAAATTTGAAATGGAGCTTTTCGGTGCGGTTTCCAGCAACTTTGAGCTCAATCGCAAGGGGGCTGTTGCAATGGCCGACGGCGGTACTCTTTATCTGCACGAGATATCCGAGCTATCGACAAAATCCCAATCACTACTCGTACGCTTTCTGGAGACCGGTACCTACTGTCCCATTAATGGCCATGACCTGATTCGTAGTGATGTTCGCGTAATCTGTTCCTCTAGCGTGCCCCTCGAACCGCATGTACAAACCGGGCTCTTTCGTAATGATCTTTACCACCTGATTACGCCCATCTTCATACACACGCCGAATTTGAATGATCGTTTGGAAGATATCCCGATGCTGGTGGGCTCTTTGCTCAGGGACATGGGCTACGCGGGTAAGCGGGTTTTCTCTGAAAGCGCGCTGATTCCTTTGATGCAGCACAGTTTTAACGGCAATCTCATCGAACTACGAAACATTATTTTTCGATTGGTTCACAATTTTAAGGATAAAGATGTCACGGAAGACCAAGTGCGTTTCTGTCTTCGTGGGGATGTACGTTTTGAGACCAGCTTCAACGAGGCTTTGATGCCTGCGCAGCTGCGCGCGGATCACTGGGGCCTTGGTGACAATGTCCAACTTACGAGTCAGGTGGTGGATACCGCTGGGCTTCCCCCGGCGGAGTCCGATTCCTCGGGGCAGGGAGACGGTTCTGTAGCGTCTGCCTTGCGGCCAGCAAAACAAGGAGACAAGTCGACGTTATTTGAAAAGGCTACGGACGTAGCCTTGGGCGAATACGCTGATCTGAATAAGCCGACGAAAATCAGTGAGCTTGGCGATACGGAATCCACCGACGAGGAGGCGAAACTGGCTCCCCGGCCAGAAAGGCCTGCTCACAAGAAGGCGGCCACGGGCGCGCAGCCCCTGTCGCTAAAGGAGCAGGAGCGTGAATACCTTCGACAGCTCCTCGACCACTGCAAGGGGGATAAGCGCCAGGCTGCAGAGATCGCAGGTCTGACGCTACGCACCTTTTACCGAAAGCTCGAGCTTTTGGATGGTGGTGACGAGTAACGCGTAAGTATCTGTTTTATTTGTTTATTTATTAATAATTGAGTGGCTGACGATGGTCGGCCATTAGCCATTGGCTATTGGAGTGAAACATGCGAGCAACGATTACGCGCTTTGACAGTGACCGCGCCA
>Ga0222713_10001860_pt1 | contig 23047 bp, 24 predicted proteins | sample C33_649DmetaG_FD_165061 | JGI IMG/M metagenome (GOLD analysis project Ga0222713, IMG submission 165061) | Estuarine water microbial communities from San Francisco Bay, California, United States - C33_649D | ecosystem: Environmental > Aquatic > Marine > Unclassified | place: USA: California...
GAGGCAGCCACTGACAATTCTTCAGTTTCACGCTTGTTTCAAGGCGATATCTTGACGCTCAATTATTGAATTGCAATGATTTTTAGCAACTGGTGAGCAGTACCTGCCTAGAACGGCGCTCTCTATTCACAAAGTAGGCACAAAGTAAGTTAGGGTTTTCAATAGATGAATACCGTTGAGGGTGACGCCGAGTTCGTAGTTGTTGCGAACAGATTGCCAATCGAGCCTGTTTATGAGGATATGAACCCCGACCTCGGAATCATTGGCTGGCGCACGAGCCCTGGTGGCCTAGTGAGTGCGCTTGATCCGGTGCTGAGGGGACGCAAGTCTGTTTGGGTAGGAGCAGGAGAATTAGCTCCTGACCAAGAGGGCGCCTTCGAGCAAACTCGCCTCGATGCCGTTTCGATCCCACCTGCGGACTACCTTGATTACTACTCAGGTTTTGCAAATACCGCAATCTGGCCGTTGTATCACGCAGCTGTCATTACTTCCGAGTTCCATCGTCCACAGTTCGATGCCTACAGTCGTGTCAACTCACTGTTTGCAGACAGGGTTGCCGAACTAGCAGCTCAGGGTGGAACGGTCTGGGTTCATGACTACCAACTCCAATTAGTCCCGCAAGCACTTCGATCGCTTCGACCAGATGTACTCATTGGGTTCTTTCTGCATATTCCCTTTCCGCCAGCAATCTTGTTTGCTCAAGTACCTTGGCGAAAACAAATTCTTCGCGGAATGCTCGGATCTGACCTCGTTGGATTTCAGACGCACCAAGACGCATCCCATTTCATCGACGCTTGCATGCGAATACTCGGTGTTCGAGTTGAAGATGGAAAGGTACTAATTGACGGACGCACCGTTCGAGTTGCAGCGTTTCCTATCGGTATTGATGCTCAGTCCTATTCAGACACTGCAAGGGATCCTGCAGTGCAGCAACGAGCCCGTGATTTAAGAGAAGAGTTGGGTAATCCGCAAACGCTTATGCTTGGGATTGATCGACTTGACTACACCAAAGGCATAGCCGTGCGAATTAAAGCTTTCGCCGAACTGTTGGAGTCAGAGCGCCTCGATCCTGCTACCACCGTGCTTGTGCAAGTTGCTGTTCCATCGCGTGAAAACTTGTCGGATTATCTCGCCATCCGTGATGAGGTGGAGCTACTTGTAGGACGCGTAAATGGGTCACTAGCGAGAGTGGGTACAAACCCGATTAATTATCTGCGTCGAGTACTCACTCGAGAAGAACTTGTGGCGCTCTATGTTGCTGCCGATGTAATGCTGGTGACACCACTTCGAGATGGGATGAACCTCGTCGCAAAAGAATATGTGGCAACCCGTAATGATAATTCGGGTGCACTTGTGCTCAGTGAATTTACTGGTGCTGCAGCGCAGTTAGTTGATGCGTGGCTTGTCAATCCTTTTGATACAGCGGGAGTAGAGGATGCGATTTGTGCAGCTGTGCTTGCCTCTCCTTCTGAAAAATCTGCTCGCATGAGTTCGCTACGCCGCGGAGTTTTCGAAGACAATGTAAACCTGTGGGCATCGCAGTTTCTGGCTGCGCTGCAATCAAGTTCCAGTGTCGAAGAAGCGAAAAGTGAACCTTCAACGAACCCAGCACCGCCACTTAAGGAATTAGCCAGTACACCTCGGCTCCTAATCTGCTGTGATTACGACGGAACACTCTCTCCACTCGTCGATGATCCAAAGAAAGCAGCTCCGCTCGATGGCGCCATCCGAGCATTGCGCAAGTTATCAATGTTGCCATCAACAACCGTTGCCGTTGTCTCTGGTCGAGCACTTCGTGATCTTGCCGAACTTTCACGACTGCCTTCAGAGATTCACCTCGTAGGTAGCCATGGTTCCGAGTTTGATCGCGGACTCGCCTTAGATGCACAACAACTTCATCTTCTTGATCAGGTTATCTCGGCCGTGAAAGATCTAGTCGCCGGTGTGGACGGGGCCCACGTCGAACTCAAACCAAGTAGCGCAGCAGTTCATGTGCGTCTTTGTAGTGAACCTGACCGTGAACGTCTTTTGCGTGAAGTAGTGATGGGGCCAGGACAATTTCCAGGAGTCGTTATTCGCCACGGCAAGAATGTTGTCGAACTAAGTGTGGTTAATTCGCAGAAATCTGATGCTGTGAATGTGCTTCGTCAAAGAGTTGGCGCGACCGCAGTTATATTTATTGGAGACGATGTCACTGATGAATCGGTGTTTGAGATTTTGAACGGGCCAGATGTTGGAGTGAAGGTCGGTGATGGCCCAACGGCAGCGCCATGGCACGTTGATGAACCTCAAGATGTTGTGCACCTGCTTGAAGATTTATATTCACTTCGGGATAGCTGGTTGCTTGGCGGCCATGCTGAGCCGATTGAAGATTTCGTGCTGTTGTCCAATAGACACAGTGTTGCGTTGTTATCACCGACAGGTTCCATTGATTGGCTTTGCGCACCGCACCCAGATTCACCTGCAATTTTCGCAGCGCTCCTCGGTGACGACTCATCTGGGCATTTCAGTGTGCAGCCGGCGAAAAATACAAGCGTTTTAGCGCAAACTTATATCCCGGGAACGCTCACCGCGCGAACAAGGTGGGCTGATCTCAGTGTTGTGGACTACATGCCGATCCCAATTTCTAATGAGGACTCGTACATGCGTTTGATTCGTCGGATTAGAGGCACGGTTCCAGCTCGAATTTCCTTTGCACCTCGGCCTCAATTTGGATCTGTCGCTGTGCGCTTTGAAGTGCAGCAAGACAGACTCACTGTTATCGGCGGCACTGACCCAATCGTTCTACTTGCCCCTGGCGTTGAGTGGGAGATTAATGACGAAGCGGGTCACCAGACTGCAACGGCGATTGTTGATCCGAGCCACGGAGATGTTGTTCTCGAATTGCGATTTGGCGCGCACGAAACTGGAGAGATTCTTGATGAACAGTCCGAAGCCTTACTGCGTGCGGCAACCGAGAAGTCTTGGACTTCATGGCTTGCTGGGCTCAGCCTTCCTGGTATTCGTCCTCGTGCTGAGGTGCGCGCTGCGCTCACTCTTCGAGCGCTTTCACACGCTCCGACGGGCGGGATCTTGGCGGCAGCAACCACAAGTTTGCCTGAACGGTTGGGTGGTATTCGCAATTGGGATTATCGCTATTGCTGGATTAGAGATGCCGCGCTCACTGCTCGTGAGTTGGTAGCTATTGGCTCGATGGAAGAGGGCGATGCATTGGTGAGATGGATCAAGGAAATTGACTCATCCCTTGATGGAGCCGAAAGCATGCGACCGCTCTATCGACTCGATGGCGGGGCTGCGGGGGCAGAAGGTGTCGTTGATTCCCTTCCAGGTTATGCAGGTAGTCGCCCTGTTCGAACTGGGAATGCTGCGCAAGGACAATTGCAGTTAGATGTGTTTGGCGCAGTCTGTCTACTCATCGATGAGCTATCAGCGAGACGTGGCGAAGTTACGGCTGACGAATGGCATCTCACTTGTCGCATGGTCGACGCTGTGCGTCGACGTTGGCGTGAACCAGATCATGGCATCTGGGAGATCCGCGATATTCCGCGACAGCACACCTATTCAAAGATGATGTGCTGGATTGCCGTGCATGAAGGAATCTCTATAGCTGAGCGAATTGGTAAATCCAATTCAGAATGGGTCGACCTGCGTCGCGAAATCGCCAATGACATTTCAACATCTGGGTGGAGTGAAGAGCTGGATTCTTTCGCTGCTGCTTACGACCAACCTGAAGCAGATGCATCAGTGCTTCACGGACTCTTAGAAGGCTATCCGGCATCGATGGAGCAGATAATGGGAACCGTTGCCTTCGTTGAACGCCACCTTCGTGAGCAGAGCGGCGTGTATCGGTATCGATTCGACGATGGCTTGCCTAATGGTGAGGGCGCCATGCATATCTGCGCGACTTGGCTTGCAGGCGCCTATATTCGGATGGGATCGGCAGAAGATGCTCTGCAACTTCTAGATTCGCTCTTGGCTTTGGCTGGTAATACTGGGCTCTTATCAGAGCAAGTGAATCCAATTACTGGGCAAGGCTTAGGGAATCATCCACAAGCTTACTCGCATCTGGGTATTTTGGCCGTTTGTCGGCTTCTAGCACAGGATGCCAAAGCGCAATCGTGATGTAGTTTCTTAGGGTCCAATGACGCTAACGATAAATTAGGAACGACTAAACACCCATAGTTCCAAGAACAATTATCCAACCGAGTGCTGACTTAGACACAAGGCTTAAGACTATGTATGCCTTCTCGCCGTATGCGTACACCTTCCACTTGCCAATCTTCTTGTATTGCAGCCACATGTTGATGGCAAAGCTATTAAAAAAGAGGAAGGTCAGAAGGAAGCCGAACTGCGCATAGACCGGAATGGAATCGGCGATGTTATTGGTTGAAACCCAGAAGTAGAGACCGCCCATAATCCAAGGAGCAATTCCAGCAAGGACGCCGATATTAAATGGAAGCCAACTTGTTCTCTCGGTAAGTTGATTGTATTTCTCCATCATGAGACCCATTAGGTTCATGATGAAGTTAAGGGTGAAGATAAATACGACAGTTGAGATTTCTATGAGACCACCGAGCATAAGAAGAACAACGAGCATCAACGATGAGCTAATTGCGTACTCCCACCAACGGGCAGGATTAATACCAGAGGCGATATTTGCTTCATAGCGGCGCACATAAAATGGCGAGGAGATAAGAAGGTGGGCAAAGGCTGAGAGAAGCAGGAAGATCGGTCCAATTAGCGCAATTGGAAACTCAAAGAGCAGCTCGCTCTCAGGGCGGATCCCCTCTGGTGTATCGGTGAAGAATCTTGTTATTACTGGAATCTTGCTCTCAGGATTGAGGATAAAAAGAAGGGCAATGCCCTGAATTAGATGGGTAATGCCAGCTAATCTATTTAATCTCTGCAGCCTCATACCAATTTGCGTCTCTGGCTTCATTATCTTCTCCTTACTAAAGTTAGAAAAATGATAATACTCGATAAAGCTTAATAGATAGCAGGCTTATAAGCAGGGGGCGGAAGTTGCTTCCCAGAGGGCCTTGATTTCTCACCTGATAACTAGATAGAGCGCTACTTGTTTTAGTAGCATTTAGAGATGGAATTACTTCTAGTGGCCCTTGCAATACTTGTAATTCTTCTTGTTGCTAAGAATGGCTCAAGCAAGAGGAAGTAAGAGTTCATCTTCTAGCTATTTTTAGATCAATTTAGCCCTAGAAGATAGAGATTTACTTAACCTCCTTGCTTAATATGGATGATATCTAGGGATAGAGATAGGCTTTAACTCTTCTTTTAATCAATATTAATTCTCATCAATTTAGCAAGGGGCGGCAGATAGCTATGGCAGATAGGCAGATTCAGGTTGGACTTCTTGCCTATGGCGCAATCGGTGATGAACATAATCAAGCGATTGCCTCTACTGCCGGTCTAACTACAGTTGCAGTCTGTGATGCTAAAGCAGATCGCATAGAGGCAGCTCTTAAGATCTCACCAGGTGCTAAAAGCTTTGATGACGCTGATCAGATGCTTCAATCAGGCCTTCTTGAGCTAGTGATCATTTCAACTCCCCCAAATACTCACTTCACTTGGGCAAAAAAGGCTCTAGCACTTGGAATCAATGTAATTGTTGAAAAGCCTATGGCGCTAACTACTAACGAGTGTGATGAGTTAATTGCACTTGCAAAATCAAAATCACTTCTGCTTAGCGTCTATCAGAACCGGAGATATGACTCAGATTTTCTCACTATGCAAAAAGCTATTAACGATGGGCTAATCGGTGATCTCTTTTATATTGAGAGCTTTGTTGGTGGCTATAAGAAACCCTGCTCGCTCTGGCACTCAGATGTTCTTATCTCAGGAGGAGCTATCTTTGATTGGGGGGCTCACTTTATTGATCAGATAGTGACGCTAATTGGCTCACCAATTGCTCATATCTCAGGGCTTAATCAGAAGCGCCATTGGCACCACATCACAAATGCTGATCACTCTCAGGTGGTAATTACCTTTACCGATTCAAAGCAGGCGATATTTATCAACTCAGATCTTGCTGCAGCAAGAAAGCCTAAGTATTACGCCCTTGGGACTAAGGGGGCCCTTGTTGGTAATTGGAATAGCGCAGCTGGTGATACTCCAGCAGATCTGCCAGCGATAATTTCATTGATTAAAGAAGGTGGAGAAGTTGAGCTATTAGAGGAGATTAAGGCAGAGCCATATGCCTTCCATCAGGCAGTTGCTGATCAACTCCTAGATGGAGTTGAGCTTGAGATTAAAGCTGAGCAATCAAGAAATGTTGTTGAGATTATGGCAAAGGCTGAGCAATCAGCTGCATCTAATGCAATTGCGATAAAGCCAGAGCTAATAAAGCTATAGGTAGATAGCGATGAGCGTTAATTGGGGATTTATTGGAGCAGGCGTTGTTGCAACAAAGGCTCTTGCTCCTGCGTTGAGAAGCGCTAGTAATGCCAATTTATATGCTGTTGCTAGTAGAGATATCTCAAAAGCATTAAACCTTTCACCTAGCTGTGTTTATGATAACTACGATGAGTTAATCAATGATCCAAAAGTAGAGGCTATCTATATCAGCCTTCCCAACAACGTCCATGCTTCAATTGCTAGTAGAGCTCTTATGGCAGGCAAAGCAGTTCTCTGTGAGAAGCCGCTAACTATGAATTATCAAGAGAGTGAAGAGTTAATAAGAGTTGCTAAGGCGAGTAACTCTCTACTTGTTGAAGCGATCTGGTTTCGCTGGCATCCAAGGCTAATTAAAGCTTGCGAGCAGATTGCAGCGGGAGTAATTGGCGAGATAACTCAGATAGATGCCGCCTTTACCTATGTAAATAACAATAAAGACAATTATCGCTTTGATCCAGCACTTGGCGGCGGAGCTCTTCTTGATCTTGGACCTTATCCACTACATCTAATTGCATCGCTCTTTGGAAGTGAGGCAAGAGTTGAGCTCCTTAAGGCTAACCAAGATATTGGCCCAAGCGGAGTTGATCTAGTAACAAAGGGCAGTGCGCTTATTAATGGCAGCGTTAGATTCAACTTTAATCTCTCATTTGTTGGGCAGCTAAGCCAGGAGATCAGCATCTCTGGAAGTAAGGGAAGTATTAAATTCCTAGAGGGTGCGGCCTTCACCAATTGGAATGAGCCATCAACGCTTTTAGTTAATGATGAGATTTACTCATTTGAAAGCGTTGATGCCTACCAATTGATGGTTGAAGCGGTATCAGATGTCATATTGGGAAAACCTGCCTGGATTCCCCCTCACTCTGAGAGCTTATTTGTAATGGGCTTAATTGATCAGATAAGAGAGAGCGGCAGTAAGTAATTGAGTGAGACTTTAAAAGATATTTGGATAAAGCTGAAAAAAAGAAAAGGGCCCCTAAATATTGGGGCCCTTTGCGGTGTCCTATACGACACTCACTTCACCAGACTTGATTGGCGTAATGATACACCGACTACGGGAGCGGATAACGGGGCTCGAACCCGTAATTCAAGTCTGGTGAAAACCTGTGTGTTACCAATTACGACTATATCCGCGCCACATGGCAATAATTACACTTACAATTTGAATGAAATTAGCATCTTTTTTAAATTGTGGAAATCCTTAGGTTTTGGAAGTTATACAGTGAGTAATTCCAAAAAGATTAAATATCGCCGTAGCACTATAAAGCTACTTTTCGTCTGATCTATGAATTTTTAGTTATTTTGATGCGATCGTAATTTCCATGTAAAAGCACCTGAATTGTTAGCCCTTCAACGCTGACTTTTTCACCTTCATAGAGAAGTGGATCGGGAAATGCTGAAGCCATACATGGTTTCTTGCCTACGTTATGACTCTCAATTGGTCTTGTAGTTGGGGCCTGTGGAATCAAAAATTCTTCGCCATGGCCTTTGGTAGCATCATAGATATAAACCAGAACACCGTTTTTTGTATCAATTCCACAAGAGAACTTGGTATACCTGCGTGATTCAATAATGACAGCTCTACTTTGTGAGATTGGCAGTATTGCAAGCCTTAGCCCTGGTTGGCTTCCACTTAATGGCGCTAACGTCATCTCAATTTCTCTTATCTGGCTAGCCTGTCTGCAAAATACCCGCTCGTCTGGAATCCATCTGCCGAAAAATCTCATCCAGCCACTAAGTTCACGGGTTGGCCCATCTTGTCCTCCAAGAATGTCAAAAGGATTAAAAGTGTTGATTGGTAGCTCGCTCCAACCGCCAACATGGCCCAATCCAATTGCATGGCCAAACTCATGTGCCCAATAAGACCAATACTCTCGCTCTGGTGCATCAAAGAATGCTCCCGGAATGGAGTAAGAAGCTATTTGCCCTTCATTTGTTCTTAAATCCTTAACTACCTGATCCCAAGGGAATCCTTGAGTGCCTTCTCCTATAAAAGTTTGACCCTTTGGCAAAATGAAATTAACTGTTTGGATATTGGTGAAGTCAAAAACTGGATCTGATGCACCCATGGCATCTTGAAATATCTTTGGTCCGTTTGCAGCATTATTGACGTTTACAGATTTTGGAATTACATAATCACTACTTTTACCTGGGAGCCTTACCCAATTATCAGCAACGACCCATTGGACTTTAAATTTTCCTTCGCTAACTACATCAAACCACTCTGTTAGTAGCTTCATCTGATCATCAACTCGAGCCCTAAAATTCGCCTCACCTGGAAAGTCTGAGAAGTCGATAGGGATCAATGCCCATTTAACAGTTCCAGACTTTGCTGTCATTGCATTCCACTCTGGAAAACCTGCCCCAGTCATTCCTCGCGTTTTACTTACATCTTTAATCTTGCATAACTCAATATTTTCACTCGGTTCAGTAGGTGGTTTATAAACAATATCTTTTACCGTTTGGGTTGGCGAAGGGGTTGGGGTAGCAGAAACTGTTGGGGTTGGTGATGGCGTAGCAGAAGGTGTAACAGTGGGGCTGGGTGTTGGCGTTGGTGTTGGCGTTGGTCTTGATTGTGAAATTGATTGAACTCTAAAACCAACTCCTGGCCCCGATGAAAACTTTGGAGCTCCCACAGCATCAGATAGATACTTCCAAGGCTTTGGTAGTGGATCTTTATCTTTTAACTTTAGGAATTTGGCAAATAGCCCTTTCTTACCAAGGACTTTAGAGCAAGATATGCCAAAGGCATTTATTTGATAGCTTCCTTTTGGAAATTTAACCCCTGCAATAACTTCATCTTTCTTTACTTTATATATTCCACATGGTGGGGTTTGTGGACCTGCGCCATGAGAATTTGAGTTAGCAGAGAAAGGAATAAGAGATAAAACAAGAGCAAAGGCTAGTAAAGCTGCGCCTCTACTCTTGTTAATCATTTATTTTTCCTTATTAATTAAAGAGCTCTGTGACTTTGTTCCAATTAACTACGCTCCACCAGGCAGCAAGGTATTCCGGTCTTCTATTCTGGTATTTGAGGTAATAAGCATGCTCCCAGAGATCATTTCCTAGAAGTACTTTCTTTCCCTCACTTACTGGGCAATCTTGATATGGGGTGGTGGTTATTGAAAGCTCACTTCCATCTTGAATTAACCAGACCCAACCAGAGCCAAAGCGAGCCATCCCTGCTGCTTCAAACTCTTCCTTGAACTTTGCAAAAGATCCAAACTTGGCGTTAATCGCCTCTGCTACTTTGCCAGTTGGCTCGCCTCCACCAGTTGGGCTCATCCATTGCCAAAACAGGGAGTGGTTGTAGTGGCCGCCGCCATTATTTCTAACCGCTGCTTTAATTTTATCTGGCACTTTATCAAGTGAGAGCATAATTTCATCAAGGCTCTTTGATTCCCATTCACTTCCTGCAATTGCTGCATTTAATTTATCAACATAGGCCTGATGATGTTTGCCATGATGAAGCTTCATAGTTGCCTCATCGATATGAGGCTCTAGAGCGTCATAGGGGTATGGAAGTGGTGGAAGGGTGAAAGCCATTTTATTTATCGCCTTTCAATGGGGGTGAGTCAAGAGTTAGTTTAGCCCTGGCTGCTTAAAGAGCAAGATAGATCAAGGCCTAGCTATATAAATAGAGTAGGAGTACAACAAAGTTAAAGGTGCTCATCGCCATAAAGAGAAGGGCTAGAGCCTTTAATTGAGAACCTGATTTGGCTATTGATTGCGATAAGGCTGAGGCAGATTTAAGGGCCTTAAGTGAATCAATTACAGAAAGGCTATCTCTAACTGCTGCCACCATCGCTGTTACTGAGAAGACTCCCCCTGAGGCAACAAGACCAACTAGAAATAGCTTTAGATATTGATCGCTATCACCGGTAATAGCACCTGTTGCACAGAGCGCTAATACTGCTGAGAGAAGAATTGTGGGAGCTAATTGAGATTTGACTCTAATAGAGCGTTGTTGATTCCAAGAATTAATTAGATTGTTTTCATCCATAGGCTAGATAATACAAGGGGTGGTTAGAGAATTACGGGTTTTAGGAAAGCGAAGCAAGCTTTTCTTGCACTTGTTTTGCTGATGGATTAGTCATAGCGCTTCCATCTGAGAAAACTAGGGTTGGAACGGTTTGATTTCCCCCGTTTACCTTTTCAACAATCTGAGCTGTTCCGGCAACCTCTTCAATATTAATCTCTTCAAAGCTGATGCCAAGATCTGCTAATTGCGACTTTAGCCTCTTGCAATAACCACACCAAGTGGTTGAATACATAACAAATGACATGTGATAACTGTATTTGATGTTAGAGAGTAATTCTTGCCCTATTAGCTAATTGAGCGCTAGGGGCGCCGCTTAAGATATGAACTAAGCCACTTCCTATTACCTGCCAATCACTTTCTCCGCTTCGATTTACTAGCGCAGTTAGCTCATCAATTCCTATCAATATCGTGTCATCAGGTGTGCTCATTAATACCTTTGCTGCGCTCTCTGGAATCCATCTAAAGAAGCGATCAAAGTGAGGAATGACTCTGATGTTAGTAAGGAGATTAAAACCTTGAGTTGGCCTCTTCTTACTAAGTCTAAAGTTTGGAATATGAGTTGAGAGCGCCATAGCACCTGCGCTGCAGCCTGCAAGTGATGAACCGCTACTCCAGCCTTGATAGATGGCATCAAATACTGGGGTGCCTGCAAGTGATTCTGCTAGATGATGTGGATCTCCTCCAGAGAGATAGATAAGGGCGCTATCTGCAATAAGTTCTGCTAGCTCTTTATCTTGCGCATCTTGCTTACTTAATATCTCTAGGAATTCAACCTCTATCCCTAAGCGCTCGCCTTGCGCCCTTCCAAGCTCTCTCCAAAACGCAATTCGATCTGCGCTCTCTTGCCCTGCCGCGGTTGGGATTTGAATGAAGCGCGCCTTCTTGCCATTTTTAACACCATCTTGAATAAGAGATAGCTCTAAAGAGGCCATCGCTGGCAGATACTCACCAGAGCCAACTAGCGCTAGAGATCCCTTAGGCATCCTTTATCACTCCTTATTTCTGTTTAATTAGCGTGGTGCTACTAAAGAGTTGGATCGACTTTATTCTCGACAATTGTGGCAGCATCTACGCCCCATTGCCCATCTATTTTTGAAAGGACATATTGCATGGTAAAGCTCTTATTTTGATTATCGATTAAATCCACCTGAAATACATAGCCATCATCTAGGGCAACACAGCGGCCAATCTCAAAGCTTTTTAGAGTTAGTAGAGCGCTATATTGGCCAGAGATTATTGCAACAAAGTTATCTAGGGATACACCTTGTCGAAATTGCTCTGAGGCAAAATTGTAAGCAGCACTTGGTTCAGCGCTACCAAAGGCATTTAATTGACCAGTGATCCAAGCAGCGCCGCCAGCGATCTCTTCCTGGCTACATTGACTTGCTTGTGAATTAGATTGATCCTTCTGATCTGGCTCAGTTGAACAAGCTGAGAGGAGTAAGGATAGAAGAAGTACTAGCTTTATTAGGCCAAAGCCTTTAAGACCCATGACACAAGGTTACTGCCCACTTGCGCCTTTTGTGTATTGAGAGTTTAGATAAATTCACTTCTTAAATCAGAGCTAATTGGGCTATTAATTAATATGGCAGTGACAATGATTAAGAGTATAAAAATGATCAGTATTGAAACTCTCTTGCCAACTCGCTGCGGGAGGCCGCCAATCTTGCTATCTCTATCTGCGCTTAGATCCTTTAAGACATTGGCAAAGTGAAAGGCAACTCCAAGAAGAGAGCCTGTTGCTAATACCCAGAGTGGTGGATTTCTATCAACGGCATAGAAAATACTTGCCGGAAGCGCTGCAAGGGCGATGAAGTAGACAAGAGGAGATGTAATACGGAACTTAAAATAGAAGTTATAGGCAATACCGCAGCCAACACCTAGTAAATAGACCGCTCCGCCTTTAAGGCCAAGTGGTCCAAGTAAGTTAGCAATTACTGCAAAGGGAAGGAGGATAAATGTGGCCCTTCTAAGATTTTCTATAGTTACTTGTCCGCTAACTAAAGGTTTATTAACTCGGTTATGTTTTAGATCATCTTGATAGTCATAGATGTCATTACTCCAGCCAATTAAGAGCTGGCCTAGAAATACGGTGAAAGCAATTAGATATGCCGGCCCCTCCCACCAGAGCGTTAAAGCTAGAAGAAAGGAGATGGCGGTGATAAGCATTGTTGGGCCAAAGTGAGCGGCTCTGGCAAAGGCACTTATCGCTCTCATCTGCCAATAGTGACATAGAAGCAGTTGCTTGCCGCCAGAGTTCTCAGGAAATTCAATAATTAAGGCAGAGATTAAGTAGTTCACTTCTGCTTAAAAACTACATCTCCACTACCAAGGGCTACTCTGATAAAGTCCCAACCATAGATTAGTTAGGTGGTAGCAATGGATCCATGGATCTGGTTTGTAGTAGCTGGGCTGCTCTTGGTTGCCGAGATGTTAGTTGTCCATCTCTTATTTGCCTCACTTGCACTTGCTGCCCTTGCTGCTGGAGTAAGTAACTTACTTGGAGCATCCCTTGCCATTCAAGGCGTCTCTTTTGCTCTCTTTGCTCTGATCTCACTTGTCGGAATTCGCCCAATTGCCCTGCGCCATATGAAGAAGCAAGGCCAAGAGGGTTCCACAAATGTTGATGCTCTACTAGGAGCAACTGCCTTTACTACTACCGATGTGGATCAATTGGGTGGTCAAGTCAAGCTAAGTGGTGAGATCTGGAGCGCTCATACTTTGGGTGAAAAGATTTCATCTGGTGAAAAAGTCCAAGTTGTTGCAATCGATGGCGCAACAGCGCGAGTTAAGAAAATCGAGGAGAGATAGCAATGTGGTATTCCTATGTAAGTGTGAGCCTTATAGTCCTTATCTTTGGAGTGATATTAGCTAGATCTATTCGAATAGTTCCGCAGGCAAATGCAGGAATCGTTGAACGGCTAGGAAGGTTTAACCGAGTATTAGGCGCTGGTTTAGCAATCATCATTCCTTTTGTTGATCGCCTACGCCCGCTTATCGATATGCGCGAGAGAGTTGTCTCCTTCCCACCGCAGCCAGTAATTACTGAAGATAACCTGGTGGTTTCAATTGATACCGTTATTTACTTTCAAGTAACTGATCCAAAATCTGCCACCTATGAGATTGAGAATTTCATCCAAGGCATTGAGCAGTTAACAGTCACAACCTTGCGTAACGTCGTTGGCGGCCTTGATCTTGAGGCAGTTTTAACCTCTCGCGATTCAATTAATGCAGCTCTTCGCGGCGTGCTAGATGATGCCACTGGAAAATGGGGAGTTAGAGTAAATCGAGTTGAACTTAAAGCAATTGATCCACCAGCCAGCGTTCAAGAATCGATGGAGAAGCAGATGCGTGCAGAGCGCGATAAGCGCGCCACCGTTCTCACTGCAGAGGGCGAGAAGCAGAGTCAGATTCTCACCGCTGAAGGAGCAAGACAGGCAGAGATTCTTCGAGCAGAAGGTGATGCTCAAGCAGCAGTTCTGCGTGCTAAAGGCGAAGCTGAAGCAATTGAGAAAGTCTTTAAGGCAATTCATGATGCAGATGCTGATGACCGGGTATTGGCCTATCAATATATCCAGCAATTAAAAGAGATTGCTAATGGCCAAGCTAGCAAGATCTGGGTTATCCCAGCAGAGTTATCTGGAGCTGCTCAAAAGATTGCTGAAGCTTTTAAGGAGAAGGGTTAATCCTGCTTTAAAAGAGTAGAGATTTTTCAATGCTATCCCTGCGCGCTCTTGCAAGTGATGATTATCAGAGCTGGAAGAGGCTCTGGGATGGCTATTTAAGTTTCTATAAAACTGAGTTAAGCGATGAGATCACCGCTAATACCTGGCGCGAACTAAATGATTCAAAGAGTTTGATTACTGGATTTGTTGCAGAGATTGATTCAAAAGTTTGCGCAATAGCGCATTGTTTTCTCCGGCCTTCTACTTGGCATCCAGTTGGCTATCTCTATCTAGAAGATCTCTTTGTTGATCCAGAATCTCGCGGGGCTGGAGTTGGAAGAGCTCTGCTTGATAAGGCTGCAGAATATGGAAGAGAGATTGGCGCTGAGCGGCTCTATTGGATTACTAAGGAAGATAATGCCCAGGCTAGAGTTTTATACGATTCTTTTGTAAAAGGCGCAGCTACTGGTTTTATCCAGTATGAATATCTACTATGAAATCGGTGAATTAATTGGCAAATCTATTTGATCCATTAACGCTTCGTGGTCTTACTTTTCAAAATCGCGTCTGGGTCTCTCCTATGTGTCAGTACTCAGCCAATGATGGGCTAATTTCTCCTTGGCATCACGGCCATTTAATGGCTTTTGCTACTGGAGCACCTGGCTTAGTAATGGCTGAAGCAAGTGGCGTGGTTATGGAGGGAAGAATCTCTATTGGTTGTCCCTCACTTGAAAGCGATGAGAAGGTAAATGCCTTTAAGCCAATTAATGACTTTGCAAAATCTTTAAATGTGAAGATGGGAATTCAATTAGCTCATGCTGGACGCAAAGCTTCAACGATGCTTCCTTGGGATGATCATCGAATCGCATCCCTTGATGAAGGTGGTTGGATTCCAGTTTCATCATCTCCTCTTGCCTATTACGGCATGCTTGAGCCTCATGAGCTAACAGTTGCTGAGATTGCAGAGTTGGTTAAGTCATTTGCAAACGCTGCAAAAAGATCTGTAGCGGCAGGCTTTGATTTAGTTGAAATTCACGCCGCCCATGGCTATCTATTCCATCAGTTCTATTCGCCTCTTTCTAATCAGAGAAATGATAACTACGGCGGCTCTTTTGAGAATCGAATTAGATTCTTACTTGAAACTATCAAGGCAGTTAGATCAGTGATTCCTGATTCCATGCCGTTATTTGTTCGTATTAGCGCAAGTGATTGGGTTGAGCAGGGCTGGAGTATTGAGGAATCCATTGAACTCTCAAAGCTTATGAAGGAGCTTGGCGTTGACCTAGTTGATGTTTCAAGTGGTGGCAATCTACATAACGCGCCAATAAAAGCCGTTCCTGGTTTTCAAGTGCCATTTGCTCAAGCAATTAAGCAGGGGGCAGATATCCCAACATCTGCAGTTGGATTGATAACCGGCGCTAAACAAGCAGATGAGATCATCTCATCAGGAAAGGCTGATGCTGTATTTCTTGCAAGAGCGATGATTAGAAATCCTAGATGGGCAATGGCAGCAGCTGAGGAACTCGGGGTAAAGATTGACTGGCCGTTGCAGTTTGATCGGGGAAGAACACTTACTTAAAGTTAGCGATTGCGGTGCGCTGATTTAGATAAAAAGATGGCAAAGACCAAGGCCACCACAATTATTGCATTAAGGCCCATTTCATAGATTGATCTTTCAAATGCAGTGTCACTCTTTCCTGATTCCAGTGTAAGTGATGCGCCGACGGTAAGAATATGCCGAACAGCAGCGATAACTCCGATAATCAAGAACTTATCTAATTGATAAACACCATCTGTGAAGCGAGAAATAACCGTTCTTAAAATTTCAAGGATAATAACAATAAATAGAATGTCGTTAACGCCTTGAATCATTCCATTTGGAAAGAAGGGCTGAGTTTCAATTAGCCTCTTACCGCTATAAAAGAAGGCGCCTATTCCAATTCCAAGTAGCGATATTGCCAAGGTCGCGTGAAATACATCTTCAACAATATCTACATATTTAGAAGGAATTATCGATTTTTCGCCATCTTGTGATTCATTTTCGGCCATAACAAACTGTATTACCGCTGCGAGGTGAAGTCACCTCTATTTTGTAGTTATTACTCGGCGTGTATCGGGGCACCTCTTTATCTAGAGGGTAACTTGAGCCTATGAGTAAAGAGATAACAATGCAGGGACTTCGTAAGGTAAACATCTTGGCAGGCCTACTCCATCTATTTCAGATGGCGGCTGTTCTTGCCCTAAGTAGTGATTTCGCACTTCCAGTAACAGCTACCTATATGGCAGGTCCTCCAGGATCTTCATTTGCTCCATCAGTGATCTTATTTGAGACACCAATTGGGCTAACGGTTGCAATATTTCTAGGTTTATCTGCGCTAGCTCACTTCATTGTGGCTAGTCCTAAATTCTTTCCTCGCTATAGCGCAGGTCTTCTTGCCCAACGTAATTACTTCAGATGGGTGGAGTACTCCATCAGCTCATCTGTGATGATTGTATTAATTGCTCAAGTCACTGGAATTGCTGATATCACCGCCCTAATTGCGATCTTTGGAGTAAATGCTTCGATGATTTTATTTGGCTGGCTTCAAGAAAAGTATGAAACACCAGGAAATGGTGGCTGGCTGCCATTTATCTTTGGATGTATCACAGGAATTATTCCCTGGGTTGCGCTGCTATTTTATGTATTTTCAATTGGCGGGGTTGGTGAGACCTCAGCTCCAGCCTTTGTCTATGGAATTGTCCTAACTATCTTCTTATTCTTTAATTCCTTTGCTCTGGTGCAATGGTTGCAATATAAGAAGGTTGGTAAGTGGAGTGATTATCTAAGAGGTGAGCGCAGCTACATCACGCTCTCTCTCATTGCTAAATCAGCTCTGGCTTGGCAGATCTTTGCCAACACCCTAATTCCACCTATGTAACTATCTGCCTGCCTTACAGCGCGTTGAACAATACTTAACGCTGGCCCAATCTCTGGCCCACTTCTTCCGCCATTCAAACTCAAGGCCGCAGCGCTGACATATCTTGGGCGGGAAACCGTTCTTGATTTTTGCTTTCATTGAACTCTAAGTATCCCATTTATGTAGAAAACTTGCCTGCCTGGGGATAACTAAAAATCTGGAAATCTCTTTTGGATAATTTCCTCAAGTGCCAACCTCGATTCAATACTTAGAAGATATAAAAGGGGGAACACCTTTTATTCAATGGTTTATTGGGTCACTGACAAGCGAGGAGCAAGACTTTGTTGATCTCGTATTCGAAGGGGTATTGAGTACCCGTGGTATCGAACTTCTTGGCGGAAATTGGCTTAAAGACCTAGGCGATGAGCTCTATCAACTTCGACTTCGCATACTTGGAAATGATGGCAAAGCTCGAATATTACTTAGAGTATTTCTCACATTTATCTCTCACGATGAGATTTTAATAATCTCTGGTTACTGCAAACTACGTAATCCAGGTTCAGTAAATCAACAATTTGAAATTAGCAGAGCGAAACTTCTTCTAAAGCAGTGGAAGAGTGATTCTGATACTATGTGGTATTCCACATAGACAAGGATGATAAATGTCAAAGGTTAATGATCAATGGCGCCAGACCAGAGTAAGGTCTTTGAACTCTACTCAATTGAAGCAACGGCGTAGTCGAAGAACTGTCTGGGAGATAGGGCTCTGGCTTGAAGGCAGAAGAGTGGCTATGGGTATGAGTCAGAGTGACTTAGCAGAAAAAACTGGAGTGCAACAAGCTGATATCAGTAGATATGAACACTTGGAAATGACACCATCTCTTGAAACCCTTGTCCGCCTATTAATAGGCCTTGAATCAGAATTAATCTTGAAAGAAAAAGGTTTGACAAAGGCTGAAGGAAAATCAGGAAAAAAGTTAGCAAAGAGCAAATAGCCTATGTTTTGCACTATATAATTTAGTTATGACTGAAGAGAATCTACAAACCCCTGCCCCTGAGCAATTGGCTTCTGTTCAGGCGCGTTTTGGTGCCGCGCTGCTTGATGCCGCTCTTCTAGTTGTGACTTTAGCTATTGGCTGGATTGTCTGGAGCTTATATACCTGGCAGAGCGGACAAAGCCCTGCAAAGCGAATCTTGAAGCAGGTAGTTGTTGATGCCAACACTGGAGAGCGTTTTACCTGGGCACGCATGGCGCTACGTGAATTTGCTGTTAAAGGACTTGCTGGTCAACTGCTCTCAGGTGCAACTAGTGGAATTACATTTGTTGTTGATAGCTTATTTATATTTCGTAGTGATCGAAGAACGGTCCATGACTTAATCGTTGGAAGCAAAGTCATCCAACTCTAGTTCTACTCGTTAAAGTCCCCGCCACGGCCAGTAATCTTTGGCCCACGCTTAGTTGGGTGATCAAATCTAAATATGACCACGCCAACTAAGAGTGCAAATATTAAGAAGATCGCTACCGCTATCTCCATATTTAAGCCATTACCGCCCAAATAACTAGAGCGAAAATTGATAGTCCAAGACCAATTACTGCAATTGCAGTTAGTGATAGAAAGTCTCTTGATCCAGCAATCTTCTTAGTAAGAGCTGATGCATCCTTTAGCTTGCCCATATCAAGAAGTAGGGCCTCTGCCTCACGGATTGCGGCGTATTGGGAGACGATTGCTAGAAATCCAGTTACTGCTGCAACGCCGATTACTAGATATCCAGCTTCATCGCTAGCTGTTGCTAGGGTTCCTTGAGCTGCTAAAACAAATATTGCGATTAATACTAGAGCTGGAGCTACTTGAGCCATGATGATCTGCATGCGCTTTTCGTTCCAGAGCTTTAATAGGGCTTTCTCATCCATATTTTTCTTCTCTCTTTTTTTTCAGGCTAGTGCCTGTTAGGGGTAAAGCGTAAGGCAGATTGCTCACCAACGCAGAGTTATCACTGCAAATGTCACTTGAAGAGATTGCTCCCCAGGCCAACCTAACTAAATTAAGCTGTTGGAGCCTCTGCTAGATCTTCAGGAGAATCAGGAAGTGCTTCGCGAGGCACTCCTTTGAAGGTTAATGTCTCTTTGCCTTCTTCTCCCTCAACATCGATAAGGATTATCTGACCGCTCTTGATCTCACCAAAGAGAATCTTCTCTGATAAGACATCCTCAATCTCTCGTTGAATTGTTCTGCGCAGTGGACGAGCACCTAGCACTGGGTCATAACCACGATGGGCAAGTACTGCCTTTGCCTTTGAGGTTAACTCAATTCCCATATCTTTTGCCTTAAGGCGCGTCTCAAGATTTGTAATCATCAAGTCAACAATCTGAACGATTTCGTTTTCAGATAACTGATGGAAGACGATTACATCATCGATGCGGTTTAGAAATTCTGGTCTGAAGTGGGTCTTTAGCTCATCTTGGACCTTATTCTTCATACGCTCATAATTTCCTAGAGCATCATTGACGTTAGTAAAACCAAGGGCTAAGGACTTGGAGATATCGCGAGTTCCAAGGTTGGTTGTCATGATGATTACAGTGTTCTTGAAATCAACTTGACGTCCTTGAGCATCAGTTAGTCGACCTTCTTCTAGAACTTGTAGGAGTGAATTGAAGATATCTGGGTGAGCTTTTTCAATCTCATCAAATAGCACAACAGAAAATGGTCGGCGACGAACTTTCTCGGTTAATTGACCACCCTCGTCATATCCAACATATCCTGGAGGAGCGCCAAAGAGGCGAGAGGCTGTGTGCTTCTCAGAATACTCTGACATATCAAGTGCGATGAGTGCATCCTCATCACCGAAGAGGAATTGGGCAAGAGTTCTTGAGAGTTCTGTCTTACCCACTCCAGAGGGGCCTGCGAAAATAAATGATCCACCTGGGCGCTTAGGATCTTTTAGCCCTGCGCGAGTACGACGAATTGCTTGAGAGAGAGCTTTAATTGCTTGCTCTTGGCCAATCACGCGCTTATGGAGTTCATCTTCCATACGAAGCAAGCGAGATGTCTCGGCTTCAGTTAACTTAAATACCGGAATTCCTGTTGCAGTTGAGAGAACTTCAGCGATTAACTCCTCATCAACTTCTGCAACTACATCAAGGTCTCCTGCCTTCCAGGATTTTTCGCGCTCAGATTTTTCAACCATTAATTGCTTCTCTTTATCGCGAAGCGATGCGGCCTTTTCAAAATCTTGGCCATCTATTGCTGACTCTTTCTCTTTTCTAACATCAGCGATCTTGTCATCAAAGGCGCGTAGTTCAGGAGGGGCGGTCATGCGACGAATGCGAAGGCGAGATCCTGCCTCATCGAGAAGGTCAATGGCTTTATCTGGCAAGAAACGATCTGCGATATAGCGATCTGCCAGCGTTGCAGCAGCGACAATTGCATCATCATTTATTGAAACTTTATGGTGTGATTCATAGCGATCACGAAGACCTTTTAGGATCTCAATGGTGTGGGTAAGTGATGGCTCAGCTACTTGAATTGGCTGGAAGCGACGCTCTAGCGCAGCATCCTTTTCCAAGTGCTTGCGATACTCATCAAGAGTTGTTGCGCCAATTGTCTGGAGCTCACCACGTGCAAGCATTGGCTTTAGGATGCTTGCTGCATCAATTGCGCCCTCTGCTGCGCCTGCGCCAACTAGTGTGTGAATTTCATCGATAAACAAAATGATGTCGCCTCTGGTGCGAATCTCTTTTAATACTTTCTTTAAGCGCTCTTCAAAATCACCACGATAGCGAGATCCTGCAACTAAGGCGCCTAGATCTAGTGAATAGAGCTGCTTATCTTTTAGCGTCTCTGGGATATCGCCTTTAACAATTGCTTGAGCTAAACCTTCAACGACAGCGGTCTTTCCAACTCCAGGCTCACCAATTAATACTGGGTTGTTCTTTGTGCGACGAGAGAGAATCTGCATCACACGTTCGATCTCTTTTTCGCGGCCAATTACTGGATCTAGCTTTCCCTCGCGAGCAGCTGTTGTTAGATTGCGACCGAATTGATCAAGAATCAAAGATGTTGATGGAACTCCTTCAGCAGGTCCTGCTGTAACTGCTTCTTTTCCTTGATAGCCGGAGAGTAATTGAATAACTTGTTGGCGAACACGATTGAGATCTGCCCCTAGTTTTACTAAAACTTGTGCAGCAACGCCTTCTCCCTCGCGGATAAGGCCAAGAAGAATATGTTCCGTTCCAATGTAATTATGACCAAGTTGCAGCGCTTCACGAAGTGATAGCTCAAGAACTTTCTTAGCCCTTGGAGTAAATGGAATGTGACCTGATGGAGCTTGCTGACCTTGGCCAATAATTTCTTCAACTTGAGAACGAACTGCTTCAAGTGAAATTCCTAAAGACTCTAAACCTTTTGCAGCAACGCCTTCTCCTTCATGGATTAGGCCAAGGAGGATATGTTCAGTGCCGATGTAATTGTGATTGAGCATGCGAGCTTCTTCTTGCGCCAGAACTACAACGCGGCGGGCTCGATCGGTAAAGCGCTCAAACATCAGTTCATCTCCTTCTATCTTCTACTCAAAACGGAATAGCCCTAGCGTATAAGAAGGCCCGAAACGATGCGACATCTATTTTCTCACCCTCTAATGAGCGCTAGATATGGGAATCTGCAGGGGTTATAACCGCCAGATTTAGGTTTTTATGCCCAGAAAGATTAGAGAATCTTGAGCATTCTGGTGTTACCCAGGGTATTGGGCTTCACACTCTCAAGGTCTAGAAACTCAGCGATACCTTCATCATAGGAGCGCAGTAGTTGTTGATAGACATCTGCTTCCACAGGGGTTCCTTCAATAACTTTAAATCCATATTGAGCAAAGAACTCTGTTTCAAAGGTTAAACAGAATAATCTCTTCAAACCTAGAGAAATAGCACGATTAGTAATGGCCTCTAGGATCTGATTGCCAACTCTTTTTCTTCGATACTCCTGGTTTACTGCAACAGTTCTAACCTCACCTAGATCCTCCCAGAGAACGTGAAGCGCTCCGCAACCAATTACTTCTCCATCGCTTTCTGCAACAAAGAACTCTTGAACATCTTCATATAACTTGACTGTATCTTTTGAAAGAAGGCGACGCTGAAGAGCGTATTGATCGATGATTAAGCGAACTGCTTTCACATCTGTTGCCCTTGCAGGTCTAACAATTACAGCCATTTAATTCTCTTCCGGCTTTACTAATGGAAAGAGAATTGTCTCTCGAATTCCAAGGCCAGTTAAAGCCATGAGAAGTCGATCAATTCCCATCCCAACTCCTCCCATAGGAGGCATGCCATGTTCCATTGCGCGAAGAAAATCTTCATCTACTTGCATCGCCTCTGGATCACCTTTTGCTCCAAGTTTTGCTTGTTCTATTAGGCGATCTCTTTGAATCACTGGATCTATTAATTCGCTATATCCAGTAGCTAATTCAAAGCCATCGATATAAAGATCCCACTTCTCAGCAATTCCTTTAACGCTGCGGTGTTCGCGAACAAGTGGCGAGGTATCAACTGGAAACCCCATAACAAAGGTTGGGGTATTTAACTTTCCGCTATAGAAGTGTTCAAAGATCTCTTCAGCTAACTTGCCATTAATCCACGCTGGATCAACTTTTAGACCAGCTTTTTCAGCAATCTTTACAAGCTCTTCTCTACTAGTAGCTGGAGTAACAGTTAAACCTGCAGACTCTGAGATGGCGGTATAGAAATCTAGCTCTCTCCAATTCCCACCTAGATCACTAATTCGTCCATCATGATGCTCAACTTTGTGAGATCCAAAGATGGCAAGAGCTGCGTTTTGGATTATCTCTTGGGTTAGAGATTTCATATTCTGCCAATCGCCATAGGCCCAATACATCTCAAGCATTGCAAACTCTGGCGAGTGGCTTGAATCAGCTCCCTCATTTCTGAAATTTCTATTTATTTCAAAGACTTTTTCAATGCCACCTACCACGCATCTTTTCAGGAATAACTCAGGAGCAATTCTTAGATAAAGATCCATGTCATAGGCATT
>Ga0222713_10001862_pt1 | contig 23029 bp, 19 predicted proteins | sample C33_649DmetaG_FD_165061 | JGI IMG/M metagenome (GOLD analysis project Ga0222713, IMG submission 165061) | Estuarine water microbial communities from San Francisco Bay, California, United States - C33_649D | ecosystem: Environmental > Aquatic > Marine > Unclassified | place: USA: California...
AATAATTTTATAAATTTTTTTATCGAACAGCAGTCCAAAAAGAGGATAATGTTTGACTAGGACCACTACATCCGTTACATGAAAATCTATCCCCCATTCTTCTCCAAGCTAAAGTTCTATTGTATTTAGATTTAATAAAGGTAGGAGTAAAGGAGGAACCTTGATATTTACCAGCATTAGCAGCAGCGTCTCCCCAAGCAGAACGGAAAGAGTTACCGTTTAAGGTGATTGTATCTACATTAAGTTTGAGTAATCTAGTGCTACTATCAACGGCTCCTTGTTTGGCAAATTGTCTGTTATTAGGATTATAGTAAGTAAGATTATGACAATCTCTACCAGTTTGGAAAGGACTAGTGCAATTTTGAGTGTAATATTGTGTACTTCCTTGTCCATCAAGATAATTGGTATAATCATTACCTTCAATTTGATTAATAGATTGTTTTTGTTCAAATAAGTTGCCTTTATTTTTTAAATATTGTTTAGTAGAGGAAAAATATGATTTACTTAATTTTGTAACAGAGCGAACTCTTTTTCTTGCATCTCTTTCTTTACTGCAACATAAAGGTTTTGTTTCATAAACACCTGTTTGGATTTGATAACTTCCACTAACATCAGGCACACCTATTTGAATAAATCCATTATTTTCAACTTTATTGTTTGTAGTATCAGCTAAAGCAGGAGCGGTTTGTGGTTTAATTGTTTTAGAAGTAGATTGTAAAAACTTATTATCAAATGTAATATATAAATTATTATTACTTACATCGCAGGCACAAGTAGTTCCAGGAGCAATATATCCCCTAAATACAGTGCCTCCAGGTCGTTCACTTAAACTGACTAAAGCAGCACTTCTTCCACTTTTTCCATTAACACTGAGTTGTCTTCTCCAATGTTTCATAGGATAAGCTTTTCCAAAGGGACCTCTAAAATTTAAATTATATTCATATAAATCGGCAATAGGGCTTTCTCCAGGTCCAATATGTCCTACATTTACATTTGGTCTACTAAATCCAGCCATAGCAGCATTAGAAGAAGCAGCCATAGTAGTCCCAGTGTTTTTTGTAGTTCCTTTTTGGAAGACAATAGGTTGTTGAGTAGATGTTAAAGTATTTGAATAACTAAAATTTACTGGTTTAGACATATTAGTATATAGTAAAGAAAGAAAAATAAAGTAATTATAAAAATTAATAATTTATAAATATATATATGGCTAATTTATTTAAAGAAGTATTATCTGATGCCCAATCATTAGAAGAAGAATTATTAGGACCTGATTATAAATATTGGAAGCAAATTAAATCTCCATCTCAAATGGGTATGAGTAGTGAAGGTTCCATACCTACTATTGCAAGTGATGTAGCTGGTTTAATTGCTTATGTAGAAGTATTGGTCACAGGACGAGGTAATGCATCAGCAACAGGAAAACCTTTAGGTGATAAATTTTTTTTAAAAACTTTTGCTACATGTAAAGATAAAAGTTCAGGCGAAGTAGTAGATAGATATGTTTATGTGAATAATATACCTGATGGTTCTATTCCATTTATAAGTAGTGGTATGAATATGAATTTTTCTGAAATGGAAGGGTTAGTGCCTGGAATAATGAGTAATTTATCTGCTATGAATCCTATGTTAATTTTTCAAGCATTTATGGCTGGTTCTCAACCAGAATGCCAAGAAATTACTTTGGAAACGATAGATGTAAATAATAATAGAGGTTCTGAAACGAGACATGTAACTACTGTAGATATTCAAAATCTTAATCCATGTTCTTTTCCTAATAAACAAAATCCTGTTACAAAAGAAATATGTAGAGAAGCATTTACAAATATGCGCACTAAAAGATCTTCCATACCCGATGATTTCTTAGTAAAATTATTTTATGCTTCCTTAGGAGTGATGGGTGTTTATCTTTTAATTGCATTAATGAAAAGAATAAAAGAGAGAAAATAAATTTATTAATAAAAAATTTAAATTATTAATAAATATTTAATGTTTTCTGTAAGGAGACTTTCTTTTTCCCTTAGCATTTCTGCTTTGTCTGTGTCCTTTTCTGTTGTAATATTTATCACCTTTGTGTGTTACAAAGTCTTTTCTTCCTTTTCTAGATTTTGAGGCCATTCCTTTCTTAGGGTTGCCACCTTTTCTAGATCTAGATCTTCTTTTGCTTTTGGATTTGCCTCCCATATAAGGAGGAGGAGAAGGAGATTCTTTCTTCTTAAACATTCCAGTGAATCCAGACCATGCATCAGATGCATGTTCTGTTAAAGATTTTCCTGGAGTTTGACTTGTAGGGTCAGTAGGTTGAGTAGTAAAAGTAGACATAATTATATAATAATTAAAGAAAATATTATATAATTTATTTATTTAGAGTTTGACGCGTTTATATAATTCTAAAGCGGCTAAACCTCCAGCTACTTCAGCTAAAATATAAGGAATCAAATCACTCTTAGGGAATTTGCCAGCAGCAACCATCATAATAGTGACAGCAGGGTTGAAACTTCCACCAGAAATTTTACCTCCCACTAAAATAGCAATTGCTAAAGCAGCACCGATAGCAAGAGCGTTTCCAGTAGCTAAGATAACATAAAGGAAGAATAAAGTTCCTAAAAACTCGACAAGGTACTTGTTCATCATGATATATAATTTATTTATATAAAAAAAAAATACGCGTATTAATTTATTTTTTTAAGCAAATACTTGTCTATTACCTGTTCCAGTTATAGCAGATCTACCACCAGATTTGTAAGGATTTGCTAAAGCACCTTTTTTCTTCGGGGCAACTGTTCCTCCTCCTCTTACTCTAGCTAATGCACTATTTCTATAATGATCTTGTTTTTGTGCTAAACCTTGAAAAGAAACAGTAGATTGTCTAGTTGAGGATTTACCAATAGCATTTATTTTTTTAAGATATATATGTTGTGAAGAATCATAATTCCCTTGCAATAAAGTTCCTCCACCTGCATCCTGTATATAAGTTTGACGAGCTCTGGAAAACATAGAATCTCCAGCAGAAGGATAAAATTTTTGAGGCATTCCCATTTGTGCATTAATTACTGCGTTATCTCCTCTATCTTTTATTAATATTCCTTGACTGGCTGGTCCAGTTAAAACTTTTGGCATAGGAGGATTATAAGATGTTTGACTATAGGTAAATTGCATATTATATATATAATAGATTATATATAAAATATTTTAAATTTATTTATCTTCTTACACGGTTAAGTGCAATAAAAGTATTACTTGCTCCAGCTCCACCATAACTATAATCATTATAGTTTCTATTTACGGCTTGTTGTTTCTTAAATTTTGTATAATCAGAACCATCATATACATATTTTACATTTGTAGTTGAACTTGGTATACCAGTAGGGTTAGCTTGAATAAATATATTTCCTCCTAAAACTCTAGCCGATTGATTTGTAGCTAATCTGATTCTTCCAGTTTTAACTTGATTAGAACCGCCAGATGTAAAATACTGACGATTTAATAAATCTCCTGCATTATTGACTGCCCTAAATGGTGTTGCGCCAATTTTAACTCCTTTAACAGTTCCGGTAGCAGCAGCTCCATTCCAAGCTTCACGGAGAACAAATCTAGTGCTTTCTCTGGATGAACCGCCTTCCATTCCTGATCCTCCATTACTGTTAGCTCCTCCTCCAAGTAGTCTCATTTGTATTCCTGGGTAACCAGCAGCTTTATATCCTAGATTTTGAGTTTGATTTCCACAATTAGGCATCTTATATATATAGTTCTAATAAAAAAAAATGCTAAAGCTATATTGTATTTTACACCTTGAAACTATAATTTTATATAAAAAATATAAAATTATATATTATTCTTTAGTATAATATTTAATCATAAACCTCATGAAAATTAAATTTGTATTAAATTTGTATTTAAGTCATAATTCTAGGAGCAATATTCATAGTCTGTAATTCTTGAAATAATAACTTGCAAGCATAAGGTATTTCTACATAACTGAAATCAACTCTATTATCACATGTTCTACACAAGTGTATCTGCATTTTATCGTTATATGAGGCAATCATTCCACATTTTTTACAAACATTTACTTGATATTTATCTGATGCGTCATATAATCTTCCTCGTGTAAATCTAGAGGCACCATGACTGACCATACAATCTCTCTCCATCTCTCCAAATCTTAGTCCACCATCCCGACTTCTACCTTCCGCTGGTTGTCTAGTAAGATTGACCATAGGACCAATAGACCTACTATGTTGTTTATCCCTTACCATATGTTTTAGTCTTTGGTAAAAGACAGGTCCAATAAATATACTTGTTTCAATTTGTTCTCCAGTTTGACCATTATACATTAGTTCGTTACCATTAGATTCATAACCTACTTTGGTCAATTCTTTACGAATAGTATCAATGGTCAAGTCTCCGAAAGAAGTTCCATCTCCAAATAAACCTAATTCAACTAGGACTTTTCCTAACAAAGTTTCTTTTAATTGACCAATAGTCATACGAGATGGAATAGCATGAGGATTAATAATAATATCTGGTTTTACTCCGGTAGAAGTATAAGGCATATCACATTCCGGAATAATATTTCCAATAGTTCCTTTTTGTCCATGTCTCGAGGAAAATTTATCTCCGATTACAGGTCGTCTAACCGTGCGAATTCTTACTTTACAAAAGTTATATCCATCTCCATTTCTATCAATAAAGTTTTTATCCACATAAGACTCTTCATTGGTTCTATAGGTTCTACTTAAATCCTCATACTTAATGACTTTTGTATGATCATTTCTATTTTCTTTAATAGGCACAACTTTGGCAATAATCACATCATTATTTTCTAATAAAGTATTTTCTGGCACAATTCCTTTATTTGTAATTTTGTCATAATTTCCATATTTCATACCTTTGGTTTTGGATCTATCTGGTTTACAACGAATCTCTTCATCACCATTTATTTTTTTATCTTCATCTTTTTCTGTATGGTAAATAGTTGCTTGAAATAATCCTCTATCTATAGAACCTTGATTAAATAACAAACTATCTTCCTGATTAAAACCTGTATGTGTCATGATTGCTACTATTACTGGAGCACCTGCAGGAATTTTATCAAGTTGAACCATTCCCATAACTCGAGTATCAACTAAAGGTCTAGCAGGATAAGTTAAAACATAAGCCGTTTTATCCATTCTATTATCAAAATTAGTGACATACATACCCATGGCCTGTTTACCCATGGCTGATTGATATGTATTTCTTGGACTCTGATTATGGTCTGGAAAAGGAATACAAGAAGCTAAAATACCGAATATTGTGCTAGGATGAATTTCGCAATGAGTATATTTATATAGAAATTGATTAGATTTATATAATTCCTTTGGTTTCATGGCAATCATGCTGAAACTCTGTTCTTCAGGATCAATATATTCTAATACAGATTCTTCAATTTTACAATCAGTCAATAAATCATTCCAGTCTAATTCTTCCTTTTTAATCTTTTCCACAATACTTTTATTAAGTAAGACATTGTTATTTTTTACTCTTAATACTGGTCTAATTAATCTTCCAGCATCATTACAAATTCTTATTTCACGATGTCTATAATCAAATATAACACTGGTATAAATATTAATAATCCCCTTGTGTTTTTTTTCTATAAATGATTCAAATAAATCAATCGGATTTTTACTAATACCTATCCATGCTCCATTTACAAAAACCTTTACATATTTATCTAACTCAGCAGCATCAAAATTTTCCAAATGTTCTATATATGGTAATACATATTCATGTATAGGACCACTATTACTAGGAATAGTAATATGACTCATATAACTTAAATTTTTAACAACACCTACACTTGCGCCTTCAGGTGTTTCAGCAGGACATAAGAATCCCCAAGAACTATTATGCAATTTTCTAGGAGGAATTAATTTACCACTTTTATCAATAGGGGTATTGATTCTACGCAAGTGACTTAAACTAGAAATATATGTCAATCTATTTAAAACTTGCGCTACACCTACTTTATTACTATTTACATTTTTAATACCAAAATCTCCAGTAGATAATGCCCGTTTTAATCCGTTTTCAATTGTAGTTGATTTAACAATTTTATAAATATTGGTATTATTAATAATATTTAAATAATCCTCAGTAGACCTCCAAGAACCATTATTAATTTCTCGAATGATTTGTTTTTGCATATCTTTGACCAATTTGTTAAAATAATTTCTGTATAGATTATTCAATAATGTACCAGTCAAGTCAATTCGTTTATTTAAATATGAATCTCTATCGTCTGGTTGAATCCATTCGAAACTACAGCGTAATAATTTATTTGTCATGTATCCAAGAAAGTATATTTTTTGTGTTTCATTAAAACAATGTGGAAATAAATCATTATTCAAAATATCCATAGTAAATTCTCTCTTTTTCTTTGCACCTGATTCTTTATCCATATTGATGGGAGTAAACATGGCATGACTCATTAAATATTTGATTGCATCTTCTTTAGTCATAATAGTATTTGCCTCAACAATACTGCCTTGAAGTCCAAATATCATTTTCTTATATTTTTTGTCATCCATATTTAAAATAATTTTTTCGCAAATTTCTTTATCAGATAATACTCCTAATGCACGAAAGACAATAAATAATGGAACAGGATTTTTTAAACGGGGTATTTGAATATAAATACTTGTGCCAAAACCACTATTTTTACTTGTAATCATCATATTTATTTGCTTTGGACTAATACATTTAAAATCAGGAACAGATTTTATTTCAGCCATCCAATTCCATTTATTATTATTTTTACTTACATTAAAACAATATACACGATTTTCTGCGGCTCTTTCTTGTCCTAATACTGTTTTTTCACTACCATTGATAATGAAATACCCACCTGCGTCAAATTTACATTCACCACTAATACTTTCATTAATATGTTGATATTGTTTCAATACACATACAGATGATTTCAACATAATTGGCAATTTACCAATATGAATACCGGGTAAGTTTTTATAGAAAGTTTGTGATTTTTCTAACTTTGAACCACTACGCACAATATATTTAATATTCAAGTCAATTGTCATCATAGAAGCATATGTAAAGTTTCTCAATCTAGCTTCTTGTGGAAACATTAATTTTGATGCGCCATTGTTTTCATGAATTTGTGGTCTGTATAAATGAAAATTTTCAAATGTAATATATATTTCTAGACTATACTTACCTGAATCTTTATCATAATCATTTTCACTGCATATTTGCACTGGATTAAACATATCAATTGTTTTTTGAATTTGATAATTTACAAAATCATTATAAGATTCTAATTGATGTCTTACTAATTGTGCTAAATGTTGATCCTTGAAATAAGACTCTATAACTGCCCATGGGGTCTCAATATATTTTCCCAAATTCTCTTTAATTTGCTTTTCTAAGTCTGACATCTTTATTTCTTGAATCATATTATAAATTATTATTAACATCAATTTATTTTTAAATCATTATAAAAAATAATATCTTGTATATATATATGATTAATAATCGCAATTCATTTTCCAATAAAAAGAAAAATAGGCATAATAAAAATTTAAATGATCCTTCTAATAATAATATTTTTCTGTTTTCTAATGCCTCTAATTTTTCAAACAATCATTTTTCTCTCTTTGATGATTCAAACAATTTAAAATTATTAAAATTATATAATGATTCTGAAAATACAATTAAAAATAATATAAATAATAATTCTGATTGTTTAAATATGAATAATAATAAACTTATTACTTTTTTAGATTCTAATGCTGAAAATAAAAATAAAGAAAATAATAAATCTCAAAATCCAGAAATTATTTTAAAATTACTTCTAGATCAAAAAGAAAAAGAATTTTTTTCTACTTATAATTCACCTTTTTTTTCTGGTTCGTCTTCTATTTTTCCACAAATCACTATGGATACTCCCTTCAATCATGAAGATACCAAAAATATTATAAAAGAACATGTTTTAATTAATGCTTCTATAGACAATTTAATAGATTTGATAGAATTATGTGATAAATATCCGTTAGCTGATAATATTGAGTATAATATTAATATGAAATCTCTCCACGCCATAAAACCATCCTTAATAGATTTACAAAATATGATAGGAATGCATTCTATTAAGGAAAATATTGTCGATCAAATCTTATATTTTATACAAGATTTACATAATATATCTCCTAATAATTCTGATTATATGCATGCTGTTATTTATGGTCCACCTGGTACAGGAAAAACGGAAGTAGCTAAAATTATGGGTAAAATATTTAGTAATTTAGGCATGTTAAAAAAAAATGTATTTAAAAAAGTCACTAGAGATGATTTAGTTGCGGGATATTTAGGACAAACTGCGCTTAAAACCAAAGATGTTATTAAAGAATGTATTGGAGGGGTATTATTTATAGATGAAGCATATGCATTAGGCAATAAAGAAAAGAGAGATTCATTTTCGAAAGAATCCATTGATACTATTTGTGAAGCATTAAGCGATCATAAAAAAGATTTAATGTGTATTATTGCTGGATATGAACAAGAATTAAAGGATTGTTTTTTTAGTTATAATCCTGGTTTAGAATCCAGATTTACATGGAAATTCAAAATTGATGATTATAATCCAAATGAATTAAGGTTAATATTTGAAAAAAAAATTACCGATAATAACTGGTCTTTAAAAGAGGATTTAAGTGATGAATGGTTTGAAAAAAATAAAGAATTCTTTTCCTTTTTCGGAAGAGATATGGAAACATTATTTTCAAAAGTTAAAATAGCCCATAGCAGGCGTGTGTTTTGTTTACCCAAAGAAGAAAAAACTAAAATTTCTATTAAAGATTTAGAAAAAGGATTCGAAATTTATAAAAAAATGGGTGATTCAGAAAAACGACAAGAAGAAAAACAGCGAGTTAAACATTTATATAATACTCTTTATTGTTAATTCTTTCGTATTATTTTATAGTTAAAAATATATTATGTCTGAAAAAAAAATTATCCAATTTAATGAATCTTTATTTCACGGGGGAAATAATAAAACTAAAAAAAATAATGTCAAACCAAAAAAAGAAAAACCTAAAACACTCATTAAACCTAATAAATTGAAAAAAGACTTACTAGAAAAAATTAAAAGGCATCAGCAACAACAAAAAATTACTGATAATAAACTAGATGAATCTAAACTAGAACTTACACAAAAACTAGAACCTGAACAGGAACAGGATAAATCGGATTTTCATAATGACTTTGTTAATTCTTTGGAATATTTAAATAAAATTAGTAACAAAAATAAAACTGAAAAACAAAAAAAACATAAACACAAAGCCAAAACCATTAAACATAAATCTATTCATAGAGGAAATAATTCTCTTCATTCTGAAATTCAACCTATTCAAAATGATCCTTTTGTATCTATTGATTTACCTACTGATTTTGATTCAATACCACAACCACAATCCCCTGTAATTTATTTATCTGATTTATCTACTCCTAATCCTACATCTAATATTATTCAAACACCTCCTAATCCTACATCTAATATTATTCAAACACTTCCACCCCCTATTCCTATTTCTATGAAAAAACCAAACATAGAATTAAAAAAAGACCCTATTTGGGGTTGTTTAAAAGGGGGACAAAAACCTACTTATAGAAGTTATCATAATAAAACTTTAAAAATAAATTCCAAACCGAATATTGAAATACCACAATCATCTAGGCAAAAGAAATTAGAAGAATTAAAGAAAAAACATAAAAAAATAAGACAAAAATCAAGGAAAACAATTAAATCAAAATATCATTTGGGAAGAAGTATGAAATCTGGAAAAATGTCTATATTGATTAAAAACAATGCTACAAGACGGAAAATAAAAAAGGAACATGGGTTATTAAAACAAAAACCTTTGGGAGAAGTTAAAAAATATTTATATGAGAGAAATTTATTAAAAATAGGTTCTACTGCTCCTAATGATGTTATACGGACTTTATATGAACAAGCAGTATTAGCAGGAGAAATAAATAATTTTTCAAATGATATTTCTCTCCATAATTTTATTTCCAAAGAATAATTTAATTTACATAATTATATAATTAAATTATTTATATTCATTTTTTATTTCATTAGTCAAGTATGTATTTTTACTAATAGCACGAATTATTTTATTAGTTTCTTTTTCCATATTTTCAATATCAGTCATGGAGTTAAAAACTAGACTAGTTAATTTATTTTGTAAATTTTCATTTTCTTTCCAACCTTCATTTGCTTCTTTCCATTTATCTATCATAGTTCTTTGTTTTAAAGCTACTGTTTTTATACCTGATAATATTTTAACCAATTCTTTGTCTTGTTCCCATACATCATCATCCTTCACATATAAAGTTTTTCGGTTAGAATCTGTGCAATGAATAGGTCGTTCTAAAACATCTAATTGATTTAGTCCTGTTAACATCATATTTGTTATTGTATTTGTAAGACCATTTTCTATAGTATGATTATAAGTTTCATTCGTTATAGGTAAAGAATTAATAAAATCGGTCAAGTTCATGGCATTTTTACAATGTTCATTTAAGAACATTTGAATGTTGAAGGTGTTATTATTGTGACTATTCAAATTATTATGAGAGTTATTATGAGAATTAGTGTTTCCCAAATTTGTTACCATTTTCTCCATTACATCTTGATTTTTTAACAACATTTTTATCAATACATCTTTATCTATTACATCACCTACATTATTGCCATTTTGTATTTGATTGTTCCCTTGCTTCTTCAAGCAAACTTTTCTATGTCTCCATAATGTAGTGCGACTTTTAAAAGAAAGTGCACAATATTCACACTCGTGATCTAGGTCGGAACTATTTGACGCTAAAAAGGCGTCATTTGGAACTTCATCCTTACAACCTTCGATTGACGCTTTTTGAGCGTCAAGAGAATTATTCCCTTGAATGCTTGTTTCATTTTGTTTCATTTTTGTTTCAATTTCGTGCTTTCTAGTGCGTAAATGGCGATTAAAATCACAATTCCTACTACATTCGAAGGAGCAGACATCACAGCGCAGTTTTTTAAGCGTTTCTGACGCCAAAAATGTTTCATTTTGTTTCATATATGTTAACTTCAGATATTATCTCTAAATGCTTTCCTCATTAAATTAAAAATTTTACAATCACAAAGTTAGAATTATTTTTTTTGAATTTAGACCATTATGCTCACAACCCATTTTTTACAACTTTTTCCAATCCTTTTTCCAAAAATCAAAAAAACACACAAAAACCTTGTGTGTTTTTTTTAAAAATCGAAAAGACTTTTGAAAATTTGTGTAAAAGTAAAATACCTACATGTATCGTTTACAGTGCCTTTTTTTCAGTAGATACTCGTCACTACATCATGTAGACAAATGACTACATCATCTAGTAAATCCAATTCTACATATTTACAAAATATTGTCCTACTTATGTAGTTAATAAGCCAAATATAATCCTCTAGATTCCTGAATCCATATATGAGAAATGAATTTGTCGAAAAATGAGGGTTTAATTAGTTAATTATTTATTTGTTTTTATATATCCATACATATTCCTGAATCCATATATGAGAAATGAATTTGTCGAAAAATGAGGATAAAATCCATGTTGTAATATTTGAGAAATAATTATTTATTTATTTATTTATAATATATGAAATTCCCAATAGTTAACACATTTAAAGCTACATCCTATTTTAAAGCATTTATTTTAAATGCCCTTGTAGCGGGTATTATTACAGCTTTAGCAATTGAACTCCGCCTACAATTAGAAGATAATACTTCAAAATATTATAAATTTTGGACAAATATTTATAAGGTTAAAACACTTGGAGAATCTCATAAATTAGTTTCTACATTTTTTATAACATTTGTAGTAGCATTAGTCGCTTATCATTCATTTTTTTTCCTTTTCTTATATGGAGGAGGACAATTGAATTTAATGAATGATACAAAAGCTAATTTACATACTTTAATAACTAGTAAAACTAAAATGTAACATAATGTTAAAAATTTAAAATAATTATAAACTATAATTATGAATGGATATTGAATTAGTAGAATTTACCTTTGATTTTAAATTAAAACAAATATTAAAATCAAATCTTAATCCAATTAATTATTTAGATATATCTAATAACATTTATTATTGTAATTTATTTTATTATTTCGAATACTTATTTGAATTTCATGAAATTTGTATATTAAGGAGAAAAATTATATTAAATACATACCACAAATCATATAATATTATTTATTTAAATGATTTATTTTCCCCTCGTTATGATCGTCACTCTTATTATAAATTTATTCATTGTGCAAAAAAATTTAATAAAATAAAAAATGTTATTTACAACAATCTAAATATATATAATTCTATGTTAACATCTATATTAAAAAATTTGTATTAATTTAAATATTCCTATTATTTATAATGGACGAGGAAATCCGACAAATAAATGTATTATATAATACAGATTTAAATAAATTAAATACTACTAGAATTTATTATTATAACCTAATTAATAGTTGGAGAGTTAATAGCAGAGTAAAACAATATTATTTTAACTATATTACTTCCTGGTATAACAACCAAAAATCTATTTTGATTAGAAAAAGAGATAACAAGTTGAGAGAAATTCAACTTAAATATACTACTACTACTTCTTCCCAACCTAATAAAAAAGCATTATTAATCGGTATTAATTATTCAGGAACTTCATCCGAATTAAGAGGTTGTGTTAATGATGTCAACGACTTAAAAGAAATGTTAACTACCAAATATAATTATTCCTCCTCTAATATTTTAACCTTAACAGATTCTCAAGCCACTAAACAAAATATTATGACTCGTTTGACCCAACTACTTCAATCTAGTCAAGCTGGAGAAACTTTATTTTTCAGTTTCAGTGGTCACGGATATTTCTGGAATGATATTTATAAAAAAGACGAAATTGATGGAAAAGATGAATTAATTGTCACCGTTGATAACTACGCAATTGTAGATGATGAACTGAAATATGTTATTGATACCTACTTAAAAGAAAATGTCACTTTAATAGCCCTATTCGATAACTGCCATAGCGGAACTATTCTCGACCTTCCTTACCAATATTTTAAAGGGGACCAAGAAATGATCCATCATTCCTTATCTACAGATACCAAAGGAACTGTTATTTGTTTATCTGGATGCAGAGATGATCAAGTAAGTATGGATGCTTATTTAGAAGGAGATTTTAATGGAGCTATGACATTTAATTTTATAGAATTAATGAAATCAAATGATTCTTTAACTTGGAAAGCATGTGTAGAACAATTAAGAGAGAAATTACAAACTGGAAATTTCAACCAAGTCCCTCAAATTACTTGTGGAACTCAAATGGATTTAAATACTTTATCTGTTAAACTATAATTAGAGAGAAAATACATTTAAAAAATAAATATAAATATACTAGTTTATATTTATTTAATGGCATTATTAAAACAATACTTTAAATTAAGAGATGAATATAGAGAGAAATTAGGTGAAAATACTTTGTTATTAATGGAAGTAGGTTCTTTTTATGAAATTTATACCAAAGTAGATAAAATTACCAAAGAAATAACTGAACCTCAAATTATTCATCTAAGAAAATATACAGAACTTGCCCCTGGTAATAAAACTGAAGAAATTTTAATGCTCGGGTTTTCTTCAAAAATCCCATTTCTATTAGAAAAATATCTAGAAAAAATTATTAATAGCGGATATTCTGCAGTTATTTATGATCAAGATGCTCCTGTTAGTAATACCACCCGTAGTCTTAAAGCTATTTATTCACCTGGAACATATTTTTACGAAACTTCTAATGATGATGTTTCGAATCATGTAGCATGTATATGGATTGAATCTCATAAAAAAACTAAAATAAATAAATCCGGAAATATTGTCATCGGTATGTCAGTAATAGATAATTATACAGGTAAAAGTAGCTTTTATCAGATTATTTCTGAACACCTACATAATCCTACTACTTATGATGAATTGGAAAGATTTATTTCTTCTTACAATCCAAAAGAATGTATTTTTATATCTAATTTCTCTCAAAAGGAAATAAATGATGTTATTCAATTTATTAAATTAGAAAGTAAGAAAACTCATGTGTTAGATATCAATGAACCTAAGGTTAAAAAGGTTGAGAGTCAAACATACCAGAGAGAAATTCTGGAAAAATTCTTTTCATTTAATATTAGTGAATCTCTCTTTAAAAATAGTTTGGAATTTACTTTTGCTGTTCAATCCTATGTTTATTTATTAAATTTTGTTTATGAACATAATCCTAGTTTGGTAAATAAAATTAATGAACCCATTATTGAAAATAAATCAGAACGAATGTTATTAGCTAACCATAGTCTAGAACAATTAAATATTTTGCCTGATAAAAATTATTCTGGTAAATTAGCTAGTGTAAGTGATTTCTTGAATAATTGTATTACTCCTATGGGTATTAGAAATTTTAAATATAATATATTAAATCCATTGACTTGTAGAGAGAAAATACAAGAAAAATATGATATAACGGAATATTTATTAACTACTTCATATTATGACTCTTGGAGAAATGAATTAAAAAATATAAAAGATATTGAAAAATTAAATCGACAAATATATTTGAAAAAAATAACTCCCCAGAATTTATTTTATTTTTATGAGAATCTCTCTAGCATTCAAAGTTTATACTCCAATTTATCTTCGGATTCATCCATCATCAACTATTTAAATAATAAAATTACAATGAACATCCAAGAAATATGTAAGAAATTTAAACAAGTATTTGAAGATACATTTATACTAGAACAATGTAAAAATATAAACAACTTTGATTTTGAAGAAAATTTTATTAAAGAAGGAATAAATAGTGAATTAGATAAATATGTAGAATTGAATGAAGACAGTAAGAACAAACTTGAAGTAATACGAGTATATTTAGATGGAATAATAGCCAGAGGAGAGAAAACCAAGAAAAATGATTTTGTAAAAATTCATTCAACTGATAAAAATGGATATAACTTACAATGTACAAGTAGAAGAAGTAAAATATTAGCAGAACAAATAAAACAGAATGTAAGTGTGGATTTAAATTTTATTAACGAAAAAGGAGACGCTAAAACATTTTCTTTTGTCGTCAAAACTTTAACTTATGAAACTGCGAATGGTTCTAATGTTAATATTGTAAATGAAGATATTAGAAAAGTATGTAGTGATATAATTTCATCAAGAAGTAAAATGAAAGATTTAATTACATTAGAATATTTTAAATTTATAAAGAAATTGGAAGATTATGAAAAAGAATTTTATAATTTAATTCAATTTGTTTCTCATATTGATCTTTTACAGAACATGTGTTATATAGCCACCAAACATAAATATTGTAAACCTGAAATTAAAGAATCAGATAATTCTTATGTAAATGTAAAAGAATTAAGACATCCTTTAATAGAAAAATTAAATACGGATGAGATTTATATAGCGAATGATATAGATTTGGGTAATGAGCAAAATATTATGTTGTTATATGGCACTAATGCAGTTGGTAAAACAAGTTTTATTAGAGCACTAGGTATATGTATTATAATGGCACAAAGTGGCTTATATGTTCCATGTTTAGAGTTAAGTTATAGTCCTTACAAGTCTATTTTTACTAGAATATTAGGGAATGATAATTTATTCAAAGGATTGTCTACTTTTGCTGTAGAAATGTCAGAATTACGAGTGATATTAAATAATGCAAATAAAAATAGTTTAATATTGGGAGATGAGTTATGTTCAGGAACAGAACACGATTCGGCAGTAAGTATTTTTGTGTCAGGATTAGAAATGTTATATAAAAATAAAGTAACAGCTATATTTGCTACACATATACATGAAATAGTAAATTATGAAGAAATAGAAAACATGGAAACTTTGGTAATTAAACATATGGAAGTGGAATACGATGAAAAGAATGATAAATTAATTTATAATAGAAAATTAAAAGATGGACCAGGTTCTTGTATGTATGGATTAGAAGTATGTAAGTCTCTTCATTTACCCGATGATTTTCTCTCTAATGCATATAATTTAAGAAGGAAATATAAGAAAGAAGAAAGAAGTACATTAGAACAAAAGACATCACATTTTAATAGGAAAAAAATAATGGGAAATTGTGAATTATGTAAGAAGAATCTTGGAACAGAAGTACATCATTTACAACATCAAGAAAACGCAGATGAAAATAATATGATAGATTCTTTTCATAAAAATCATCCGGCAAATTTATTAACTTTATGTGAAACATGTCATAATAAAATGCATAAAACAAAAAAACAACATAAAAAGATTAAAACTTCTAATGGAATGGAAATTATAGAAGTAGCAAAATGATTTAAATATAATTAAATAAATAAATTAATAATGTATATATTTAATAAATTGTGTAAAATTATAACACCTATATCAACGGCGTTATCATGTAGTTTTATATATGTAGCAACGATAGATTATTATCATAAGAAATGTATGACTCAAAAATGGATACCCCCAATAAAATATACATATTTGTTAAATCCAGGTTTAATTATTGGAGCATTAATAGGTATAAAATATGCATATTTAGGTGGACCTTTAATTTCAAGTTCAGCAAATAAAATTAAATAATAAAATATTGGAAATTTATATATGGACGATACAAATGGAAGAATAATGAAATTATTAATATTTTTAATATTAATTATAACAATAAATATGATAATTAAAATAGAAATGAATTCTGATACAATGAATAAACTGGGACCACAATCTTTATCAGTAGCTATTTTAATATTAGGTTTAATGGTATTTTTTTCTATTATTGGGTTTGATTTAACTCCAGTGGAAGATAAACAAATAGAAAAAATAGTTGATATAGAAGCATTTGATTCTATGGCGGCAACAGGATTTTGTAAAAATCATGAAGGAGATAGAAAATCTCTCCAAACAAGTTGTTCGAAATTAACAAAAGATAATTGTTTAGCTACATCATGTTGCGTATATGCTAAAATGAATGGAACGGAACAATGTCATTCAGGAGACCAACATGGTCCAACTTTTAGAAGAAACGAAAATGGGAAAACTCATGATATTGATTATTACTATTTTAGACACAAATGTTATGGAGATGGATGTCCAAAAGATAATAATTAAAATATTATATTAAAAAAAAATTGACTTATAAATAAATTAATATAATATTTATATATTTCAAGATGATTATACCTGTAAAGTGTTTTACCTGTGGAAAAGTAATTGGTAATAAATATGATTATTATCAAAAAGAGGTGAGAAAATTAAAAATGGCGCGTAATATGGAAATAGACAAAGTAATATATTTAACAGAAGAATATATAGATAAAACTCCTGAAGGAGAAGTTTTAGACAAGTTAGGATTAAATAAGATGTGTTGTAGAAGACATTTATTAACTCATGTAGATATAGAATAATTTCTTATATTATTATATAATGGCAAAAACTATGAAAAAAAAGTCCTATAAAAAAAGAAAGAACTCTAGTAAAAATATTAAGAGAGTTTCTATAAAAAAAATGAAGTTGGGACATAAAAAATACTTAAGACATCATTATTTAAAAGGTAAACATAAAACACAAAGAGCTAGATATGGTGGATGTATGTGTGGTGGTAAAAAAATGAAAGGTGGTATGGTTTCTAGTCCTGCTGCTGGTCCTGTAGGTTATTCTTGGGATGGAGGAAATATAGGAACATGGCCAGGAGCAGCAGCTACAAATGGTTTCGATACGAATGGAGCGACAATGTCTAATCATTTTAAATTAAGTCCAAATGGAATAGTGGTAGGTGGTTTAATTCCAGCGCGTTCGACAACAGATGACCAATTAATTTATCCCCCAATGAACGGAGGAAAAAAAAGAAAAGGGAAAAAACAAAAAGGAGGATTTTTCCAAGAATTAGTTAATTTAGGGAGAGGCGCTCAATATAATATTCAAGGAGTTGGATATGGAATAGGGGGGAAAATCCAACCTATTAGTCAAAATCCATATCCTACCGAAAGTCAACCAATTGACGGAAATACGACCGTTATTAGTGGACAATCTCCGGATATAAGGCAAATATTTGTTGATGCCAATAATCAAGTGGCAAAAATATAAATTTTTTTCTATGTTTATATCATAAATGAAAATAATGAATGATATAAAAAAAATGTGCACACCTGCTATTGTTTATTTATTAGTGAGTGTGTTTGCTCTTTTAGTTTTAGTATTTTCAAACTTGGGAAACAATTCAACTTTGTGTATAGGAGAATATGACTGTCCAGTGGATAATGTATTTGTCATTTTTGTAATAAAAGCATTATATATTGCTTTTGTAACTATAATATTAGATTCTTTATGTAAGAATGGATGGGGAGCAATTTCCTGGTTTTTAGTGTTTTTACCCATTTTTTTCTTTTTTGTAGCATTAGGTTTTTTTATGATTTACCAAAATAATAGTATGAATCAAACAATCGTTTTAGTTCAACAAGACCAAATTATATAAATCATTAATTTATAAAAAAATAATATGTTAATGATTACATTTTAAAAAAATATACTTAAGATATAATATAATGAGTGTAAAGTTTGATAATATAACTTGGAATATAATTGAGAAATTTTTTTATGATAATCCTCAAGTATTAGTTAAACACCATTTAGAATCATACAACGAATTTTATAAAACTGGTTTAAAAAGTATTTTTAAAGAAAGAAACCCTATTATATTACAAAAAGAACAAGATCCTGAATCCAATAGATTCAAATATCGATGTGAATTATATTTAGGTGGAAAGAATGGAGACAGAATTTATTATGGCAAACCTGTGATTTATGACGAAGACAGAGAACATTTTATGTTCCCGAATGAAGCCAGATTAAGAAATATGAATTATGGTATGACGATTCATTTTGATTTGGAAGTCGATTTTTTTATCGAAAATGAAGAGGGAAAAATAATTGAATCCACAGAAATGATTAATTCCATATTTTTAGGTAGATTTCCTATTATGCTCCAATCTGATTTGTGCATATTAAATGGTTTAAACAAAGATGTTCGTTACAATATGGGAGAATGTAGAAATGATTATGGAGGATATTTTATTATTGATGGTAAAGAAAAAGTGATTATTAGTCAAGAAAAGTTTGCTGATAATATGCTTTATATTAGGGATAATTATAATGATATTTATAGTCATGGTGCTGATATAAGAACTGTATCGGAAGATGCATCTAAACCTGAAAGAACATTATCCGTACGAATAGTAGCCCCATCATCAACTTATTCAAATAACCAAATAGTTGTAAATATTCCCAATGTTAGAAAACCAATTCCATTATTTATTGTTTTCCGTGCGTTAGGAATTATTTCCGATAAACAAATTATAGAATACTGTTTATTAAATTTGGAAGAAAATAGTTCTTTCGTTGATTTATTTATACCATCGATTCATGATGCCAATAAAATATTTACCCAAGAAGCTGCATTAGAATATATAAAAACATTTACCAAAGGTTATACAGTAACTCATGTATTAGATATTTTAATGAATTATTTTTTGCCAAATATAGGTGAATTAAATTTTCAAGAAAAGGCTTATTATTTGGGATATATTGTTTACAATTTATTATTAGTATTTACAAAATTAGAATCACCAACCGATAGAGATAGTTTTAAATTTAAAAGAGTCGAAGTCCCTGGTAGATTATTATATGATTTATTTAAAGAATATTATCAACTCCAACAAGATCATATTAAATTGAAGCTAGATTCTGAATATAATTTTAAAAAATCTAAAAGTGTCTATCAAGGAGAAAGCTTCAAAGATGTAGTATTACAAAATTATGAAAAAATATTTGGCGAAAGAATCGTTGAAACTGGATTTAAAAAAGCATTCAAAGGTAATTGGGGAGCAGCTGAACATACAAAAAAAGTAGGGGTTGTTCAAGATTTAAATAGATTATCTTATAATAGTTTTATTTCTCATTTAAGAAAAATTAATTTACCTATGGATTCTAGTGCTAAAGTAGTTAAACCAAGATTATTACATGGTTCTCAATGGGGTATTATTGATCCTGTTGACACTCCTGATGGAGGAAACATCGGTTTTCATAAACATATGGCTATAGCTACTCATATTACAAGTGGATGTTCTGGTTATCCCATGATGAAATTTTTTAGAAGTATTTTAAAAATGAAATTATTAGAAGAATGTAATACCAAACTGTTATATGCTTCAACCAAAATTATGATAAATGGAAGTTGGATAGGAGTATTGACGAATCCACAAGAAACAATGAGAGTTATAAAAAAATATAAAAGAAATGGATTATTACCCATATATACAAGTGTTAGTTGGAATATTAAAAAAAAGGAAATCCAAGTATATACTGATTCAGGAAGATTATGTAGACCCGTATTTTATATAGATAATAAAAAACCTAGTTTTAAAAACAAATCTATATTGGAAAAATTGAGTAAAATGGATTTTTCATGGGAACAATTAATTAGCGGATTTGCTAAGAAAAAGATTGTGAATTATAAAGTAGATGATTGTAAAATATATGAATTAAATGAATTATACGAAACAAGTAATTTTGATGATTTAAAAGGATCGGAGGGAATCATTGAATATTTGGATACTGCGGAAGAAGAAACAGCATTAATTTCATCTGATTATGAATTTAATTTAAGCAAACCGTATACTCATATAGATATCCATCCTTCATTAATGTTAGGAGTCATGGGAAATCAAATTGTTTTTCCAGAAAATAATCAATTGCCTAGAGATTTATTTTCATGTGGACAATCCAAACAAGCAGTATCTTTATACAACTCCAACTTTTTTTCAAGAATAGATAAAATGGGAGTAGTGTTAAATTATGGTCAAATTCCATTAATTAAAAGTAGATATTTACAGTTTATTAATAATGAACAACATCCCTATGGAGAAAATGTAATTGTTGCTATTATGGTGTATGGAGGATATAATGTTGAGGACTCTATCTTATTTAATGAAGGTTCAATAAAAAGAGGATTATTCAGGACTACTTATTATAATATGTATGAATCGAGAGAAGAAAGTAGTAAAGTAGGAGAAAATAGTATTGATTCGCACTTTCAAAATATACAAGATGCTAATATAGATGCCACTAAATTTGGATATGATTATGGTTATCTAGATAAATATGGATTAATTAAAGAAAATACAGAAATGGATGATAAAAAAGTAGTCATTGGAAAAGTCCAAACCAATCTTTTAAATCCGAATCAACCTCAGGATGTATCTGTATATCCTAAAAAAGGACAATTAGGATTTGTAGATAAAACTTTTATGACGGAAGATGAAGAAGGATTTAGACTAGCCAAAGTTAGAATCAGAGAAGAAAGAATTCCTGCAATAGGAGATAAATTTTGTAGTAGATGTGGACAAAAAGGAACAGTAGGATTAATTATTCCAGAAGAAAATATGCCTTTTACTGAAAATGGAATTCGACCTGATATAATCATTAACCCTCATGCTTTACCATCCAGAATGACCATTGGTCAATTAGTTGAAACATTAATGGGAAAAGCATGTGTAAATATTGGAGGTTATGGAGATTGTACTGCCTTTGTGAATAAAGGTTCTAAACATGAGTTATTTGGTAAAATATTGACTCAACAAGGTTTTAATAAAACTGGAAATGAAATTTTATACAATGGAATGACTGGAGAACAATTAGATGCAAATATATTTATAGGTCCAACCTATTACATGAGATTGAAGCATATGGTTAAAGATAAAATCAATTATAGAGCAAGAGGACCTATAAAACAATTGACTCGTCAAACTGTAGGTGGCAGAGCAAATGATGGAGGATTAAGAATTGGAGAGATGGAAAGAGATGGAGTAATTGCACATGGAGCAGCAGGATTTTTACAAGAATCATTATTAGTAAGAGGAGATGAATATTATATGGCAGTTTGTAATAATACTGGAACTATCGCAGTATATAATAAAAGTCAAAATTTATTTTTAAGTCCAATGGCCGATGGTCCAATTAAATTCCATGAATCCATAGATAAAAATTTAAATATTGAAAATGTAAGTAGATTTGGAAGAAACTTTTCCATATTAAGAATACCTTATGCTTTAAAATTATTAATTCAAGAATTACAGGCTATGAATATCCAACTAAGAATGATTACAGAAGAAAATGTTGATCAACTCACTAGTATGGGTTATTCTAATAATATAATGAAGTTACAATCATTAGAAGGAGATTCAGGTCAAGAGAAATCAAATATGTCAATTAAGAAAGAATTACAAAATAGACAAAAAAATGCATATAATAATATAGGAGATATTGATGTAACAAATATAGAAATTGGAGAGAATGAACCTTCAGAAGTACCTGAACCTAAAGAACAATTAGAACCAGAAGAATTTGGGTGGGTATTTTATACATATGACGAGGAAAGAGGAGAAGCATACAAATCAATAATAATGAAAAATAACGGTCAACCATCTGAAATTTGGTTTGTAGAAGAAAATAATAAAGAAAAACCAAATAGATTCCCAGCAGGATGGAAGTCCCAACAATTAAAATATCATGATAATGTTTCTATTAAACCAACTGTAATGATTGAACAATTATTATCCAACCAAGTCCCTAATAACTGGATAATTAGTTTAGATGAAATCAGAGATAAAAATATTGGAAAGCCTTTACAATTAAGACATCCTAGTGATTCTTATAGTCCTCCATATGCTCCATATAGTCCTCCATATGCACCAAATAGTCCTCCATATGCACCAAATAGTCCACAATATAATCCTAATAGTCCACAATATAATCCTAATAGTCCACAATATAATCCTAATAGTCCACAATATAATCCTAATAGTCCACAATATAATCCTAATAGTCCACCATATGCACCAAATAGTCC
>Ga0222713_10001863_pt1 | contig 23027 bp, 24 predicted proteins | sample C33_649DmetaG_FD_165061 | JGI IMG/M metagenome (GOLD analysis project Ga0222713, IMG submission 165061) | Estuarine water microbial communities from San Francisco Bay, California, United States - C33_649D | ecosystem: Environmental > Aquatic > Marine > Unclassified | place: USA: California...
CGAGCTCTCGGATGGAGAAGTGATGTTCTATGGCACCGACCCGTCCTCAGCGGTCCTGAGGCGGCATCAATCGGAAGGGAAACGCTGTGTCATCCTGCGCGACGGCCAGATCGTCCTGGCCCAGGGTGCCGAGGAAACGGCCTTGATGACCTTGAACTCTCTCAAGCCCTCCAAGGCGGCTCAGCCCAGCATGGTGCTTGGTGCGGTGGCAGCGGCCTGGGCGCTGGGAATTCCTCCCGAACTGATGGGCGCCGGTCTGCGCACCTTTGAAGCCAAACCCTGAGCGCAAATCCGATATGGAAGTTTCTCGTATCCGTGCCCTGCGGGGCCCCAATCTGTGGAGCCACCACACTTCAATTGAAGCCGTGGTCTATTGCCCGCCAGAGGAATGCGCGCTCAACCCGCGCGACGACTTCGGCACCCGCTTGCGCGCCCGCTTTCCCGGCATCCTGCCGCTTACGCCGATTGGACATGAAGATTCTGTCTGCATGGCCCATGTGCTCGAGTTGGCCGCCTTGGGACTGCAGGCCCAGGCCGGTTGTCCGGTCAGCTTTAGCCGCACCACATTGACGATGGAGCCTGGGGTCTACCAGGTCGTGGTTGAATACACCGAGGAGCAAGTTGGCCGACTGGCCATGGAGATGGCGGAGCAGCTGTGCCAAGCTGCCCTGGAGGACTCCCCCTTTGATCTGGCACAGGCACTGGAACAGTTGCGAGAACTCGATGAGGATATCCGGCTGGGCCCCAGCACCGGGTCGATTGTCAATGCTGCTCTGGCCCGTGGCATTCCCTACCGCCGATTGACCACTGGGAGCATGATTGCATTTGGCTGGGGCAGCAAACAGCGGCGCATACAGGCTGCGGAGGTGGATGTCACCAGCGCGATTGCCGAGTCCATCGCCCAGGACAAGGAATTGACCAAGAAACTTCTTGCCGCTGCCGGAGTCCCGGTTCCAACCGGACGTGAAATCAGTTCGGTGGAGCAGGCCTGGGAAGCGGCGCAGCTCATTGGTCTGCCGGTGGTCATCAAGCCCAAGAATGGCAATCAGGGCAAGGGCGTCACCGTCAACATCACCACCCGCGAGCAACTGGCATCGGCCTACACCGCTGCACTGGAATTTGGCGATGAAATTCTGGTCGAGCGCTTCTTGCCGGGTAACGATTACCGTTTGCTTGTGGTGGGCGACCGTCTGGTGGCCGCAGCCCGCCGCGATCCGCCCAGTGTGGTGGGCGATGGCGTCACAACGGTGCGCGACTTGGTGGAGGCGGTCAACCGCGACCCGCGCCGGGGCTCTGGACACGCCACTTCGCTGACCAAAATTCGTTTCGACGATATTGCGCTGGCGTGCCTGAGCGGCCAGGGGCTGCACGCCGACTCGGTTCCAGCCAAAGGGCGACGGGTCAACCTGCGCCACAACGCCAACCTGTCTACCGGAGGCAGTGCCACCGATGTCACGGATGATGTGCATCCTGAAGTCGCCATGCGTGCTGTGGCCGCCGCCCAGATGGTAGGCCTGGATGTTTGCGGGGTTGACATGGTCTGTGACAGCATCCTGGAGCCTCTGGAAAAACAGGGAGGCGGCATAGTCGAAGTCAACGCCGCTCCAGGGCTGCGCATGCACCTGTCGCCCTCCTATGGCAAGGGCAGGCCGGTCGGAGAAGCCATCATCCAGCATATGTTCGGCGACTATGACAATGGCCGCATCCCTGTGGTGGCCGTCACCGGAACCAATGGCAAAACCACCACGGTTCGCCTGATCGCCCATTTGCTGGACAACCATGGCTGGCGGGTCGGCATGACCGGCACCGATGGGGTCTATATCCACGGGGAATGCATCGACACCGGCGATTGCAGCGGCCCCAAGAGCGCCCGCAGTGTGCTGGCCCACCCGGACGTGGATGCCGCTGTGCTGGAAACTGCGCGTGGGGGCATGCTGCGCGAAGGATTGGCTTTCGACCGCTGCGATGTGGCCGTGGTGACCAATGTCGGCGCTGGCGATCACCTGGGGCTGAATTACATCACCACGGTGCAAGACCTGGCAGTGCTCAAGCGCGTCATCGTTCAGAACATCGCCCCCGATGGCATGGCCGTGCTCAATGCCGCTGACCCGATTGTGGCGGCCATGGCGGCCCAGACCCGGGGGGCAGCGGTCACCTTCTTTGCCCTGGACCGTAACCATCCGGTGATGGCGACCCACCTGGCCCAGGGCAGGCGCGTTGTCTACTCCGAGGATGGGAAACTGGTCATTGCAGAAGGAAACTGGCGAAAAAGCGTGCCTCTGTCAGAGGTGCCACTGACGCATGGTGGCCTGATAGGCTTTCAGGTCGAAAATGTGATGGCAGCCGTCGCCGCCGCCTGGGCTCTTGGTCTGGATTGGGATGAGGTCTGCAGCGGACTGGCCAGCTTTGCCAACGACCAGGACAATGCCCAGGGTCGCTTCAATGTCTTCAATTTCCGCGGTGCCACCGTGATCGCGGACTATGGCCACAACCCTGACGCCATGGGGGCCCTGGTCAGTGCGGTGGCAGCTCTTCCCGCCACACGCCGCTCGGTGGTCATCAGTGGGGCAGGTGATCGGCGCGACGAGGACATCCGAGAGCAGACCCGCATACTGGGTACTGCTTTTGATGAGGTGGTGCTTTACCAGGACGCATGCCAGCGAGGACGCGCCGATGGCGAGGTGCTGACCCTGCTACGTGAGGGCCTGAGCGGCGCACCCCGCACACACCAGGTAGAGGAAGTGTATGGAGAATTTCTCGCCATTGATACCGCCCTTGACCGACTGCAGGCAGGCGAGCTGTGCCTGATCCTGGTCGATCAGGTGCAAGAGGCAATGGGCCATATCCGGCAACGGGTTGAAAAAAGCTCTTCCAGTGCCTAGGGATGGTGTTCATTGCTCCTGGGTAGGCTCGCGGCCCATGAGAGCTGCCACCGCTTCAGCTGGCCGCAGTTGTCCATCCAGCAAGGCCAGTACCGCTTCAGCAATTGGCATCGCCACGCCCAGAGCCTGGGCCCGCTGCACCACAGTTCGGGCGGAATAGACCCCCTCGGCCACATGACCTAAAGACGCCACCGCCTCCTGTAAGCTTTGGCCTCTGGCCAGCAACAGGCCCACCTTTCGGTTACGGCTGAGATCCCCGGTCGCAGTCAGCACCAGATCACCAAGGCCCGACAAGCCCATAAAGGTATCTGCCCGTGCCCCTAGGGCCACACCCAGGCGGGTCATCTCGGCCAGCCCTCGGGTGATCAGCGCTGCGCGGGCATTGAGACCCAGTTGCAGGCCGTCGCACAAGCCCGTGGCAATCGCCAGCACATTCTTGACTGCACCGCCAACTTCCACACCTACGATGTCCTCGTTGACATAGACCCGCAGGGTATGGTTATGAAAAGCTGCCACCAGCGCTTCGCGCACTTCGCGGCTGGTACTGGCAGCCACCAGGGCTGTGGGCTGGCCAATTGCCACTTCCTGCGCGAAACTGGGGCCACTGAGCACACCTGCCAGCAACTTGGGAGCGACCTGCTGCTGGACCTCATGCCCCAACAGGCCTGGCGCTCCATCACGGGAAGCCTCGAAGCCCTTGCACAGCCAGGCCACCGGTCTGGCGCAATCGCGCACGGCCAGCAAGGTGGCACGCAAGCCGGCCATTGGAGTTGCCACCACCACCAACTCATGGGCCCGCGCCAGATCGGCAGGATTATCTTCGCTGTGTATGGTCAGCGATTCAGGAAGGGTAATGTTGGGCAGATAGCGGGTGTTGATCCTCGTCGCAGACATAGCCTGCGCCTGTTCACGATCACGCACCCACAAGCTGACACGGTGTGCCGCCTGGGCATGGCGGCTGGCACTGACGGCCAGCGCCGTCCCCCAAGCCCCAGCACCCAGCACAAGCATCTTCATGGCGACCCGGGCCTGCGATCAGGGGAATCTGACGACCTACTGCAGTTCGGCTTGCTCGCCTTGCTGCTGTTCATACATGGACTGGAAATTGATTTCCGCCAGATGTACCGGAGGAAACCCGGCACGCTGAATCAGGTCAGCCACATTTCCCCGCAGGTAGGGATAAACAATCTGCGGGCATGCAATGCCCATGACCGGCGCCATCTGATCTTCTGCAATATTGCGGATTTCAAAGATCCCGGCTTGTTTGACTTCGGCCAGGTAAACCGTCTGCTCGCCAATCTGGGTATGCACCGTGGCGGCCACAGCCACCTCGACCACGCCCTCGGCAACCTGGGTGACTTGCACGCCCATCTGGATATCCACCGAAGGCTGCTCCTGGCTCAACAGGATAGCTGGTGAATTGGGCTGCTCCAGCGAGGCCTCCTTCAGGTAAACACGCTGGATCTGGAATACGGGTTCTTGCATGGGCTACTTTCGGTAAAAACAAAGCCCGCCCCGGATCGGCTCCGAAGCGGGCAAGTCGGATCGGATAGCTGGATTATCTCAGGCTGCGTTGAGCAAGGGCGACAGGCCACCCCGACCGTCGAGCGCGATCAGGTCATCGCAGCCACCCACATGGGTCTGGCCAATGAAGATTTGCGGCACGGTGCGCCGACCGGTGATTTCCATCATATGGCTGCGCGCAGCCGGGTCGGTATCAACCCGGATTTCCTCAATCTGGGTCACGCCCTTGGCCAGCAGGATTTGCTTGGCACGGACGCAATAAGGGCAGACCGCAGTGGTGTACATCTTGACAGCTTGCATTCAATAGCTCCGTTGAATAAATACTCAGCCCCGTTCGACCGGCAGACTGGCCGCTTGCCAGCTTGACAGCCCACCGGCCAGGGACTGCGCTTTCGGATAGCCCAAGCCCTTGGCAATACGCATGGCACTGCCTGAGCGCATGCCGCTTTGGCAGACAAAGATCACTGGCAGCTCCTTGTTTTTGACCATCTCAGGCAGGCGTTGCTTGAGTTGCGCCAGGGGAATATGCTTGGCGCCACTGACATGGCCGTTGGCATATTCATTGGCCTCGCAAACATCAATGACCACAGCCTTTTCGCGATTGATCAGTTGAACCGCAGCATTGGCGGTAAGAGATCCCCCGCTGGCGCCCCGTATAGCAGGCCACAGCAGCAGGCCACCAGAACTCACGGCGAGCAGGACCAGGGTCCAGTTGTCGATTAGAAATTTCACTTGTAGATGCCCACAGGCGCAGATGGAAAGAATCGCATTCTAAAATGACAGGACCTGCGCTGCTGATGCTCTGTCATTTCCCCAGCGAGCCAGTGTGCCATTTACCCACCAACTCACGCCCCTAACATGTACAAATTTGTTCTCATCCGCCACGGCGAATCGGTCTGGAATCTGGAAAACCGCTTTACGGGCTGGACAGATGTGGATTTGACCCCCACCGGCGTGTCTCAGGCCATGTCGGCCGGCAAGCTGCTCAAGGCCGAAGGCTATGAATTTGACCTGGCCTACACCAGTGTGCTCAAGCGTGCCATTCATACCCTGTGGTACTGCCTCGATGAAATGGATTGCACCTGGCTGCCGGTGGTCAAGGATTGGCGACTCAATGAACGCCACTACGGTGCTCTACAAGGGCTCAACAAGGCCGAGATGGCCAAACAATATGGTGACCAGCAGGTCCTGATCTGGCGCCGCAGCTATGACACGCCGCCGCCAGCGCTGCAACCAAACGATCCGCGTTGCGAGCGGGGTGACCGGCGTTACCAGACCCTGCCCCAGGGACAGATTCCTCTGACCGAGTGCCTGAAAGACACGGTGGCCCGGGTGCTGCCCTTCTGGAACGAAGTGATGGCGCCTGCCATCCGCGCTGGCCGGCGCGTGGTGGTTTCTGCACATGGCAATTCCATACGGGCCCTGGTCAAGTACCTGGACGGAATTTCGGACCAGGACATTGTCAGCCTGAACATTCCCAATGGCATTCCTCTGGTCTACGAGCTAGATGCCAACCTGCAACCTGTTAGGCACTATTACCTGGGCGACGCCGAAGCTGCAGCCCGGGCTGCAGCAGCCGTAGCTTCCCAGGGCAAGGCCTGAGCCACCAACTGGCATATCACCTCTGATCCTAGGGAACTTGAGCGCCTGGTCGATGTCTTAGCAGACAAGCGTGTATATTGCGCTCAGAGGAAATATATGGGTCAAAAACTTAAGATTGCCGGTTGGGTTTCATTGGGCGCGCTGGCGGGTGCGCTGACCACGGTATCCATTCAGACCGTGGCACGCGGCACCCTGGCGCCGCTGCCCCTGGAAGAACTGCAGCAGTTCGCAGCTGTTTTCGGCTTGATCAAGTCCGATTATGTGGAACCGGTGGATGAGAAGAAACTGATTACCGATGCCATCTCCGGCATGGTCTCCAGCCTGGATCCACACTCCCAGTATTTCGACAAAAAGACCTTCAAGGAGTTCCGTGAAGGCACCAGCGGCCGCTTTGTTGGCGTCGGCATCGAAATCACCCAGGAAGATGGCCTGGTCAAGGTGGTTTCCCCAATCGAAGGTTCGCCCGCCTACCGCGCGGGTCTCAAACCCGGCGATCTGATCACCCGTATCGACGAGACTGCGGTGCGTGGGCTGACGCTCAACGAAGCCGTCAAGCGCATGCGCGGAGAGCCCAGCACCAAGGTGATCCTGACCATCTACCGCAAAGATGAAAACCGCAGCTTTCCGGTCACCATCGTCCGTGAAGAGATCAAGACCCAATCGGTCAAGGCCAAGATGATCGAGCCCGGATATGCCTGGTTGCGTCTGAGCCAGTTCCAGGAACGCACGGTGGATGACTTTGTGCGCAAGATTGAAGAGCTCTATCAGCAGGGTCCTCCACTCAAGGGCATGGTGCTTGACTTGCGCAACGATCCTGGCGGCCTGCTGGATGCGGCCGTAGCGGTATCGGCTGCTTTTTTGCCGGAAAACGTGACCGTGGTTTCCACCAACGGACAGATTGACGAAAGCAAATTCGTTTACAAGGCCGCACCGGAGTTCTATCAACGCCGCGGTAACAACCCGCTCAGACGTTTGCCAGCTGCAGTCAAGAGCCTGCCCCTGGTGGTACTGGTCAACGAAGGTTCAGCTTCAGCCAGTGAAATCGTGGCCGGCGCATTGCAGGATCACAAGCGAGCCATCGTCATGGGCAGCCAGACCTTTGGCAAGGGATCGGTTCAGACCGTGCGTCCACTGGGTCCGGACTCCGCCTTGAAAATCACCACCGCGCGCTACTACACCCCCAGCGGCCGATCGATTCAGGCCAAAGGCATTGTTCCTGATGTCATGCTTGACGAGACTCCCGAAGGCAATCTTTTTGCAGCCTTGCGCATGCGCGAGGCTGACCTGGAAAAGCACCTGAGCAACGGCCAGAGTACAGAGCAAAAAGATCCGGCCCGAGAAAAAGCGCGTGATGAGGCCTTGAAAAAACTGGAGGAAGAATCCAAGAAGCCGCCCCAGGAACGACGCGCCCCCGAATTTGGCAGCGACAAGGATTTTCAACTGCAACAAGCACTCAACCAGTTGCAGGGCCGGCCGGTGGTGGTCAGCAAGACCCTGGCCGAGCGCAAGGATCCCCCCAAGGACAACTGAGCCTTGCCGAGCGCATGACCGACGATCAGCTGCTGCGCTACTCGCGTCATATCCTGCTCGAAGAAGTCGGCATTGAAGGTCAGCAACGCATTCTCAACAGCCATGCCCTGGTGATTGGCGCTGGCGGGTTGGGCTCGCCGGTGGCACTTTACTTAGGCTCCGCAGGCATCGGGCAGATCACTGTGGTGGACCATGACAGGGTGGATGTGACCAATCTGCAGCGTCAGGTGGCGCACACCCAGGAGCGGGTGGGCTGCCTGAAAACCGAATCCATCAAGCAGGCTATTGAAGAACTCAACCCCGAGGTGCGCGTGCATGCAGTCAGTCAACGCGCTGACGCAGCACTGCTTGATCAGCTGGTGGACGGCGCGGACGTGGTGCTTGACTGTAGCGACAACTTTGTGACCCGTCATCTGGTCAACCGCGCCTGCGTCAGCCATGGCAAACCCCTGGTCTCGGGAGCTGCCATCCGTTTTGACGGCCAGGTGGCTGTCTACGACACCCGCCAAGCGCAGGATCCCTGCTATGCCTGTGTATTTCCGCCGGATGAGGACTTTCAGGAAACCCTGTGTGCCACCCTGGGCGTATTTGCCCCCCTGGTCGGTATCATCGGTACGATCCAGGCGGCCGAGGCGCTCAAGCTGCTTTCAGGGGCTGGCCAAGCATTGCACGGCCGCCTGCTGATGCTGGATGGTCGCAATATGGAATTCAGCGAGTTAAGGCTGCCGCGCAATGCCACTTGCCCGGTTTGCGCCAACCGGCGCGCAGACCTGGCTCAGTAGCAGCGTCCGTGGCGCTGACGAAACAATCTGGGCGGCATCGGCCGCTCCTGACGCCAGAGCCCAGCACCGCTGGCGCGAGCACGAGCTTCATCAGCAGCGTAGGGCCCGTCACTGTGCCGGTAACGGTAAGACCAGGCAAGTCCGTTGAGTACCAGCCACTGTCCGATGTCCAAGCCCTGCAGTTGAATACGCGCCAGTAGCCGACCATAGTCGTCAGTGCGTCGACTGATCACCACCACCTGCTGCCAGCTCACTCGCTCAGCCAGGGCATCGCGTGCCTCAAGACCGTAGGGCTGACAGATTTCGGGGGCGTCAATCCCATCAAGCCTTATTTTTCGCGCCGGGCTGCCATCTTCGGGCTGGACCCAAAGGGTGTCGCCATCGGTAACATAGGTCACTGCGCCCACCCAGCGTGCGCTGTGGGCCACTGATGGCACGAGGCCCGCGAGGGCCAGCAACAACAGCAGCACATGGGATCTGGCCAGCCAGGGCCTGCACCAATTGATGTGCATTCAATTCTTGCGATAAAAACCGCTTGGTTCAGTTAGCTGACACTGTAACGCCTTCCTCAATGCCTGACAGAGCTCACCAAAGCTTGGCTAGTAAAGTGCTGATCACGACCTGACTCAGCCAGGGACCCGCTTCAGACAGTAAGGATCCATCCTTCCAGCGGGTCGAATTGCCTTGGCAGTCCGTAGCGCGGTGCACCTTGCTGGGCGGCCCAGGCGGCCTGAAGAAGGCAAAGCACGGCATCCAAGGCATCGCCGCGGGCATCATCGGCCAGGAGATCGCGCTGGGCATGGCTCAGGCGCAAGCTCAGGCCAAGCCGGGTTTGGCCATGCTCCAAGGCGGTGACAAGGTCTTTGCGCGCGATCAGCCGATCTGCAGTTTGCTTTTCGCGCTGGTCGCTCTTGTAACTGCGCGAGCCCAGCACCTCGCGCGCGAGCAAGCCGGGATAGCCTTCCAGCGCAACGCGCCGAGGATCACCCGAGCAAAGTCCCGGCAAATGGACGCCAGCCTGCAGCAACAGCGGCACACCGGCATGCAACATGAAGGCCACCGGCGGATTGACCCATTTCATTGAGGGGCTGGAGCGGGCTGGACGATCGGTTTGACGATGGGCAAATTTGGAGCCAGCCGGGCGGGCCTGGCAGAACGCAGCAAAGCGATCACGAATCGACTCGCGGCTCATGCTGGCGTAATGCTGTATGCATCCAAGCCAGTCCAGGGGCCAGTCCAGTGTTTCGACCAATTCGCGTGGCAAACCGAAGGGAAAGTCAAAAGCTCCCAGCCAGGGGCCGTGCTGGCTCAGCCATTTGCCAAAATCATCCAGCGATGGCAGAAATTCCAGGCCTTGCAGTTCCACCCGCTGCCCACGCGCGCGCCCCAGGGCCAGTACGATCGGCTTTTGGCGGGAAGGACGGCTGGAAAAGTCGCAACCCAGCAGCAGGGGCAATTCAGCCTGACTTAGCGCTTGCAAGGCTGCAAGTCTCAGGCACGGCCGATGATCGCGGCGGTAGCGATCAGCTCCTCCAGCAAGGCCAAAGAAACCTTGCCAGAAACAGCGTAAGGGTCCAGTTCAGGTCGTTCTGAGTACTTGAGGACGATCGAGGCATTGACCCGCTCCAGATTGACCTGGCCCATGGTCCAGCTGCTGAAGCGCCGCTCAGAGATTTCTTCGTAATGCAACAGGACCACATGGGTGTGGCGAGGATCAGCCTGGATCTGCCCATACAACTCGCTCACTGCGTCGCGTCCACCCTCGATCGCCTGCAAAAAAATGCCGCCGCCATAGCAAAGAATCCCGGTGATGCCATAGATGGGGTTGTACTGACGCGACTGGGAAAGGATGGTCTCGATCGAAGCCGGGCTGGTGTCCACAGCCCGGCTGGCATAGAGCAAGCGAACCAGCATGGTCAGCTCCTTTTGGGAATAAGCGACAAAAATTCGCGGCGCAGGTTCGAATCTTTCAAGAACACGCCGCGCATGACCGAATTGATCATCTTGCTATCCATGTCTTTGACGCCGCGCCAGGCCATGCAATAGTGGCTCGCTTCCATCACAATGGCCAGTCCGTCTGGTTGGGTCTTGGCCTGAATCAGATCGGCCAGTTGGACGACCGCCTCCTCCTGAATCTGTGGCCTGCCCATGATCCACTCGGCCAGTCGGGCGTATTTGGACAAGCCAATGACATTGGTATGTTCGTTGGGCATGACGCCAATCCAGATCTTGCCGATCACCGGGCACATATGGTGAGAGCAGGCGCTGCGCACCGTGATCGGCCCAACAATCAGCAGTTCATTGAGATGCTCGGCATTGGGAAATTCGGTGATGGCCGGGGCCTGTACATAGCGCCCCTTGAAAACCTCATTGAGGTACATCCTAGCCACTCGGCGGGCGGTGGCGGCTGTGTTGTGGTCGTTATCAGTATCAATCACCAGGCTGTCGAGCACGCCTTGCATTTTTCCTTCCACCTCGTCCAGCAATTGCTCGATCTCACCGGGCTGAATGAAGTCAGCAATATTGTCATTGGCGAAGAAGCGCTTGCGTGCAGCGACTAGCCGCTCCCGGATCTTGACGGAAACCGGGCTTCCCTCATCGGCATGGCTAGGGTTCATGGCATCATGACTTTTCATCAACATAGGCCAATACTAACTCAGTAACGTATGCCACTGAGGAAAAAGGCAAAGCGCACGAGACCCAGTGCCAGCAGGTCGAGCTGGCGCTGGCGCCAGGGTCGCTGGGCATAGGTGGCTGGATCAACCCGCTTGCCCTCTTTGTCGATGGCTTCCAGCAAGCGCTGCCGCAAGCCTGCTGCAAATCCAGGATCCTGCACCACAATGTTTGCTTCACGCGCCAAAAGCAGGCTCAAGGGATCCAGGTTGGACGATCCTACCGTGGCCCATTCGCCATCGATCACCGCGACCTTGGCATGCAGAAAGCTTGGGTGGTATTCATAGATCTCGATGCCCTTGGCCAGCAACACACCGTAAACCGTCCTGACCGCATGAAACTGCAAGAAGTACTCATAACGACCCTGTAACAGCAAGCGCACACGCACCCCACGCTGCGCCGCCATGACCAGGGCCTGGCGCACTTTGCGTCCCGGCAGAAAATATGCATTGGCAATGATGATTTCCTCCCTGGCTTCCCCGATGGCCTTTCGATAGGCACGCTCGATCTGGGTGCGGTGGCGCAAGTTGTCGCGAAGCAGCAAGGCCGCACGCGCGCCGTCATGCGCACCCGCCTCCTGATCGGGTTGCAGATGTTCACCTGGGTGAAGCCGGGCCTGGCGCACAGACTCCTGCAGCGCTTTCCAGCCAGAGGAAAGATCTGCATGGCGCATGTCATACGCCACCTCCTGCCTGAGCCAGAACTGCACGACTGCATCGTGCGCGCGGTACACCAGGGGACCGCTCACCCGCACCGCAAAATCCAGCCTGGGCGCATTGAGTGGACCGTGATTGGGATCCTGCAAGTCATCCAGTACATTGATCCCCCCGCAAAAAGCAATCTGACCGTCGACGACGCACAGCTTGCGATGCAGCCGGCGCCAGTGGCTGGGAATGAGCAGGCCGAAATGGCCCAGAGGCAGAAAGACGCGCCACTGCACACCCGCTGCATCAAAGCGTTGCGCCCAATGGGCCGGCAGGGAGGAGGTGCCAACCCCGTCCACCACCAGGTACACCTGGACACCGCGCTGGGCCGCCTGCTCCAGCGCCAGGGCCACCTGTTCGCCAGAGGCATCAAAGTGAAAAATATAGGTTTCCAGCCGAACCTCGTGCACGCTGGCCTGGATCGCCCGGATCAGTGCAGGGAAGAATTCCCGCCCACCCTGCAGCAGGCGTACGCGGTGATCTCCACGCAGGGCAGGTAGACGGCGGCCAGTCATCAGCGCCCCTGGATGCCGAACTCCGCAATCAGAGGCAGATGATCGGACATACGCCACCAGATGCGACCGCGCGGCACCTCGATGCTCAGGGGCGTCAGTCCGCGCACATAGACATAGTCGAGTTGCACCAGGGGGAGCCGCGCCGGGAAGGTGGGGTGGACATCAGGCTCGCATGTACTCAGCCCCATGTCGGCGAAGATGCGATGGACACGCTCGCCCCAGTCGTTGAAATCGCCCGCGACGATCAGCGGCGCAGAGTTGGGGACAACCCGTTGAATGAATTTCTGCAGTTGCTGCGCTTGCCGCACCCGGCTGCTACGAATAAGACCCAGGTGAACCACTACCACATGAACGGCCAGGCCATCAATATCAACCTCGCTGTGCAAGAGGCCGCGCTGTTCGAAACGGTGATCAGACATGTCCTCATGCTGGTGCGACAGCACTGGCCAGCGGGTCAGCATGGCATTGCCGTGCTCGCCATGCCGGGTAAAGGCATTGGTTCGATAGACAGTGGCATAACCCTCTGGCGCCAGATATTCAGCCTGCGGCAGGTCTGGCCAACGGTCAAAACGTTTCTCATGGCGCCGGTGCACATGGCGTACCTCCTGCAGACAGACGATGTCGGCATCGAATTGCTCGACCGCATGCCCAAGGTTGTGAATCTCCAGACGGGAGCGAGGTCCCAACCCCTTGACACCTTTATGGATGTTATAGGTCGCAACACGCAGAGTGTTCATACGCTTATTCTGGCAGGTACAGCCGCGGCAGCAAGAGGCAGGCCTCGGCATTGCTGGGGGAAAAGCAGGCCAGAGCAGCATCGCGCCAGTTCATCCAGCGCCAGTCGGTGTGCTCGCGCGGGTTGAGCCGGACTGGCGTGTTTGCCGGCACACGCAGACCAAACAGGTGTTCGGTGTTGTGTGTCACACCTGTTGCATACCGGTGGCGCCAACGAGGATAGATCTCATACACGTTTTCCAGTTCCCAGTCGCGCAGGCAATGCCCTTCCGCACGTGCATCGATACCAGTTTCCTCCAACACCTCGCGCACTGCGGTATCCACAAAATCTTCCTCGGGCCTGTCCTTGGAGCCGGTCACCGATTGCCAGAAGTCCTCGGTGTCGGCTCGCCGGATCAACAACACATCCATGGCGGGCGTGTGGATGAGGACCAGCACGGACTGAGGAATCTTGAAGTGCTTTGACATAAAAAAGGGCGCTCAGCGAGCGCCCCCCGATTCTGCCCCAGGCCCTGGCTCAGCCCACCTGAACCGCATCCGGGTTGCGCAGGCGAATATGCAATTCGCGCAACTGCTTCTCATCCACCGGGCTGGGCGCCTGGGTGAGCAAGCACTGGGCGCGCTGAGTCTTGGGAAAAGCAATCACATCACGAATCGATTCGGCGCCCGTCATCAAGGTCACAATGCGATCCAGACCAAATGCCAGGCCCCCATGGGGAGGCGCACCGTACTGCAACGCATCCAACAGGAAGCCGAACTTGAGCTGGGCTTCCTCTGGGGTGATCTTCAAGGCATCAAAGACTTTTTGTTGTACATCGGCACGGTGGATACGTACTGAACCGCCGCCAATTTCCCAGCCATTGAGCACCATGTCGTAGCCCTTGGCGATGCATTTCTCCGGCGCACTGACCATCCAGTCTTCATGGCCATCCTTGGGCGCGGTGAAAGGATGGTGGACAGCGGTATAGCGCTGCGCCTCCTCGTCAAACTCAAACATGGGAAAGTCCACCACCCACAGGGGCGCCCAGCGATCTTCAAAGAGCTGGCGTTTCTTGCCAAACTCGCTGTGGCCAATTTTGATGCGCAAGGAGCCGATCGCATCGTTGACCACCCTGGCTTTGTCCGCGCCAAAGAAGATCAGGTCACCATCCTGGGCGCCAGTTCGCCCCAGAATCTCAGTAATCGCCTTGTCATGCAGGTTCTTGACGATCGGACTTTGCAGACCATCACGCCCCTTGGCCACCTCATTGACCTTGATCCAGGCCAGTCCCTTGGCGCCATAAATCTTGACGAATTCGGTGTAGCCGTCAATTTCGCCCCGACTCATCTCCCCGCCACCTGGAATGCGCAGGGCGACCACCCGGCCACCAGCCATGGTGGCCGGTGCGGAGAAGACCTTGAAGTCCACATCCGCCATCACATCGGTCAGCTCGGTGAGTTCCAGCTTGACACGCAAGTCCGGCTTGTCCGAGCCAAAGCGGTGCATGGCCTGGGCGTAGGGCATGACTGGAAACTCGCCCAGGTCCACATCCAGCACATTTTTGAAAACCGAGCTGATCATTCCCTGGAACATATCTCGAATGTCCTGTTCGCCCAGGAAGCTGGTCTCGATATCGATCTGGGTGAATTCGGGCTGGCGATCGGCGCGCAGGTCCTCGTCCCGGAAACACTTGGTGATCTGGTAGTACCGGTCATACCCAGCCACCATCAGCAGCTGCTTGAACAGCTGTGGCGACTGTGGCAAGGCAAAGAACTGGCCGTCGTGGACGCGGCTGGGCACCAGATAGTCACGCGCACCCTCAGGCGTGCTCTTGGTCAACATCGGTGTCTCAATATCGATAAAGCCATTGCCATCGAGAAACTTGCGTACCTCCATGGCCACGCGATAACGCAGCATCAGGTTGCGCTGCATATACGGTCGGCGCAGATCCAGCACACGGTGGGTCAGACGGGTGGTCTCTGACAGGTTTTCGTCATCGAGTTGAAAGGGCGGCGTGACCGAGGGATTGAGCACGTTGAGTTCATGACACAGCACCTCGATCTTGCCGCTCTTCAGGCTGTCATTGGTGGTGCCGTCAGGGCGCGCGCGCACCAGGCCCTTGACCTGAATGCAAAATTCGTTTCGCAGACCTTCGGCGGCCTTGAACATCTCCGGCCGATCAGGATCGCACACCACCTGGACAAAGCCTTCACGGTCTCGCAAGTCGACAAAAATCACCCCGCCGTGATCGCGGCGACGATTGACCCAGCCGCAGAGGGAAACTGTCTGGCCCAGTAGGGCTTCGGTGACGAGACCGCAATAGTTGGTACGCATGGCCATATGAGTGTTTCTCTCTGCTGTAAGACGACCCTATCAAACCAACTCTGGGTTCTTGATCGGGTTGGAGGGGACGATAACGCCCATGGAAATGATGTAGGTCAGAGCTTCATCAACGCTCATATCCAATTCGATGCAGTCGCTTTTTTTGACGATGACAAAGTAGCCGCCGGTCGGATTGGGTGTGGTTGGGACATACAGGCTGATGTAGTCGCCACGCAAGTGGTTCGACACATCTCCGCCCGGCATGCCGGTCAGAAAAGCTATGGTCCACATTCCCTCGCGCGGCCATTGCACCAACAGGGCCTGACGAAAAGCGTTGCCTTTTTCAGAAAACAAGGTGTCGGAAACCTGTTTGACGCCGGAATAGATCGAGCGGACGACCGGGATGCGGTGCAACAGGGCATGCCACCAGCTGACCAGTCGATTGCCGACGAAGTTGGAAGCCAGGGCCCCGATCACCAGCAGCACTAAAAGCGCAAACACCACCCCAAGTCCGGGGATGTGGATGCCTAGCAGGAGGTCAGGTTGCAAATGGTTGGGCAACACCTTCAAGGTCCGATCCAGGGTGGTAACCACCCATTCAAGCACCCACAGGGTGATGATGAGCGGGACCAGCACCAACAGTCCTGCAAACAGCCATTTGCGCAATTTGGCCATGGATGAGACCTAGCTCGCGGCTTCGGTAGTGGTGGTCGTACTCGCTGCAGCCGGACAGGCAGGACAGGCTGCACCTTCCTGCGCAGGACTGGCGTTGGCATTGGCGTTGGCACCGCCCTTGAAATCAGTCTGGTACCAGCCACCACCTTTGAGTTGGAAGCCAGCAGCTGTCAGCTGTTTTTTGAAAGTGGCCTGGCCACAGGCCGGGCAATCATTCAGCAGCGGATCGGATAGTTTTTGCAACATATCCTTGGCATGGCCGCAGGACTCACACTTGTAGGCGTAGATAGGCATGGCTCAGAAGGAGTAAGGATAGGGTTGAAAAATGCAAAACCCTTAATTATAGGCGGGCCGACCCGCTTCAAGCCCTATTCCACGCCCACCAGCTTGTGATGGCCTGCATGTCGATTGGCGATTGCTTGTGGACCCAGGGAGCCCAGCACCATGCCAGTCAGCGCAGCCAACACTCCTGCCAGTTGGGCCGGAAACTCCTCGCCCGCGGGCGTGGCCAGGAACAAAAGCCACGTCAGCAAGCCCAGGGTGACAGCAAAGACAGCGCCTTGGGTGGTGGCTCGTTTCCAATAGAGCCCAAACACCAGGGGTACAAAAGCCCCTACCAGAGTCACCTGGTAGGCACCCGAGACCATTTCGTAGATGGATGTGCCATGCATGATGATCGCGTAACTCAGCACAAAAGCGCCAAAAACCAGGACCGTCAGTCTCATGGTGCGCAACTCCTGCCTGTCGCTCATATGCGGCTTGAACTGGCGCCAGATGTTTTCCACAAACGTCACGCTGGGGGCCAGCAAGGTGGCCGAGGCGCAGGACTGGATGGCAGACAGCAGTGCACCGAAAAACAGCACTTGCATGATGAAAGGCATTTTTTCGAGCACCAGGGTGGGCAGCACTTTCTGCGGGTCTTCCTTGAGCAGTACTTCAGTCTGCTCGGGCATGATGATCAGCGCGCTAGTGACTAGAAAAATGGGCACAAAGGCAAAGAGGATGTAGAAAATACCGCCGATCACCGGGCCCCGGGTAGCCGACTTGACGCTGTCGGCTGACATGACTCGCTGGAAAACATCCTGCTGAGGGATCGAACCCAGCATCATGGTGATGGCCGCGGCGAGGAAGAACACGATGTCCTTGAAATTGGGCTCGGGAAAGAAATTGAACATGTCGCGGCTGGCTGCCATCGATACCACATTGGACGCCCCTCCAGCCATATTTCCTGCAAAAGTGGCGATTGTGGCGAGGCCAAGTACCAGAATGATCATCTGCACAAAATCAGTGACAGCAACCGACCACATGCCGCCAAACAGAGTGTAGGCCATGATCACCATGACACCGATCACCATGCCCTGGGGCATGCTCACCGCACCTGCAGATAGCAGGTTGAACACCAGGCCTAAGGCGGTGATCTGGGCCGACACCCAGCCCAGGTAGCTGAGCATGATGATCACCGAGCACACCACCTCGATACCGCGGCCATATCGCTCACGGAAAAAGTCGCTGATGGTCAGCAGGTTCATGCGGTAGAGCTTGGCAGCAAAAAAGATGCCGACCAGAATCAGGCAAGTGCCAGCGCCAAACGGATCCTCCACCACACTGCCCAGGCCGCCATTGACAAACTTGGCAGGAATTCCCAGCACGGTCTCCGAGCCAAACCAGGTGGCGAAGGTGGTGGTGACAATCATGATCAGCGGCAGTTTGTGGCCCGCCACCGCAAAGTCGGCTGTGTTCTTCACCCGTTTGGCGGCAATCAGGCCAATTGAAATCGTGATCAGCAGATAGACAATAACCAGGGTCAGCAACACTGAATGCTCCTTTCAAAGACGTCCAACACTTGCCTCAGAGCCATTGAACGCGGATAAGTACCTGCATCGCCAGCATACCCAGGGCAAATCCAATAACGGTATAGATGATGCCCTGCAGCAACCGATTGGTGCGACGCTGCTCGCGCAGCAGCTCAGCCATCTCGCGAGATTCCCGCCCCGGACGGCGACGCAGGAAATCGTAAAACAGGTAGGGCAGCTCAGGCAAGAGCTTGGCATAGCGCGGCGCCTGGTTGCGCAACTCCTGAAAGAGTTTGCGCGGCCCGATCTGCTCGGCCATCCACTTCTCCAGAAAGGGCTTGGCGGTGCTCCACAGGTCAAGGTCCGGGTCTAGCTCGCGTCCAAGCCCCTCAATATTGAGCAGGGTTTTTTGCAGCAGCACCAGCTGGGGTTGGATTTCCACATTGAAACGGCGCGAGGTCTGAAACAGGCGCATCAGCACCATGCCCAGCGAAATCTCCCGCAGGGGCCGGTCAAAGTAGGGCTCGCACACAGCCCGCACTGCGGCCTCCAGTTCGTCCACACGGGTGTGAGGTGGCACCCATCCTGACTCGATGTGCAATTCAGCCACACGTTTGTAGTCGCGCCGGAAAAAGGCCGTGAAATTCTGTGCCAGGTATTCCTTGTCGAACTCGGTCAGGGTGCCCACAATGCCGAAATCCAGCAGAACGTAACGGCCAAAAGTGGCAGGGTCGGTGCTGACAAAAATATTGCCCGGATGCATGTCGGCATGGAAGAAGCCGTCACGAAATACCTGGGTGAAGAAGATGGTGACCCCGTTTTGCGCCAGCTTTTTCAGGTCCAGGCCGGCCTCGCGTAAACGCTCGTTGTGGCTGATCGGGATGCCCTTCATGCGCTCCATCACGATCACCTCGCTCTGGCAATAGTCCCAGAACATCTCGGGGATCAACACCAGATTGAGCCCATCCATATTGCGCCGCAACTGGGCCGCGCTGGCCGCTTCGCGCACCAGGTCCAGTTCGTCGTGCAGGTATTTGTCGAACTCGGCCACCACCTCCCTGGGCTTGAGGCGCTTGCCGTCGGTCGTCAGGCTCTCCACCCAGCCCGCCATCAGACGCATCAGACTGAGGTCCTTCTCGATCACCGGCAACATGCCAGGCCGCAAGACCTTCACGGCGACTTCCCGCTCCCGCCCGTCACGGTCCATCAATTTGGCAAAGTGGACCTGGGCAATCGAGGCACTGGCCACCGGCGTACGCTCGAATTCAGTGAACAATTCGGCCAGGGGCTTGCGAAAGGCGCGCTCAATGGTGGCCACCGCCACTACTGGGTCAAATGGTGGCACCCGGTCCTGTAGCTTGGCCAGTTCGTCGGCCACATCGGCAGGCAGCAAATCCCGGCGGGTTGACAAAACCTGGCCAAACTTGACGAAGATCGGGCCGAGTCGCTCCAGCGCTTCGCGCAGTCGCTGGCCGCGGGGAGCGTCCAGGTTTCGGCCGATCGACAACATGCGGGAAAGCAGGCGCAACCAGGGTTTTTGCAGGCTGTCCAGAAGCATGCCGTCCAGGCCATAGCGCAAGACTACCCAGAGAATGAAGGTGCCACGCAGCAAACGCCTCACCGCTGGCCCCCCGGGGGGCGATCCAGCCAGGTCCGCACGCCATCACGCAGACGACGTGCCGCCTGGCTCAGGGCATGAGCTGGTGCATCACCGATCACGCGGGCCAGGTCCTCTTCCAGGTCCCATCGGACATGTTCCACCACCCAGTTGACCGCAGCCGCCAATTCGACATCCCCCTCGATCCGCACCGCAGGCCGCTGCCCGCTCAGCGCCGACTGAACCAGCACCCGCGCAGACTCTTCGGTCACCGACAGGCTCAGGTCGGCCTGGACATCGGGCTCAGCCAGATCCAGTAAGCCCGCTGGCGTGACCCGCAACTTGAAATGAAATTGACGCCAATGAAACATGACGACCTTGCCACTCAGCTGAAACAGCCGTCGGGTGGCCTCGGGCTCCTGTTGCAGGACATGGTTGAGCAGGAGCACGATGCGCCTTTGCGCCTCCTGCACCGCCCACTCAGGGGGCTGCAGCTGACTGCCAACCTTCTGGATCGCCTCATCCAGAAAAGAAAAAGGGGACTGTGGTGTGACCATGGTCCCCGATGATAAGCGCGCCTGCGTGGCGGGCTGATCGCTGTGCAATGCCGCTTACTGCAGAGCCTGCACTCCCGCCACCAGCCAGCCGCTGTTTCCATGCTTGGACTTGGTCATATTCCAGACCTCGCGGAAAGGGCTAGGGCCAGCAGAGGGCTCCTCGCGGATCATGCCGGAGAATTCGACGCTGGCCATGTACTCGTTGGCCAATTCCTCGATACCCAGCAACTGCGCCTCCAGCATGACCACTTCGGTCTGGTTGCCACCGGCTTGGTCCGCAAGCTGTTGCCGTATCTCGTTCATCATCTCATCGGTCATCATCACGCGCAAGGCAGGCAGGTCCATCCGGTCCCAAGCCGCCTGCATGGCGATGAAGTTTTCTTTGGCAGCCCGCAGGAAACCTGCTGTATCAAAATCCGCTGGAACGCTCCAGTTTTGTGAACCCCCCGCCAAGGCAGAACCAATCACCACCCCGGATGTTCTTGGCGCCGGTTCAGCATCAAAATTCGTGGTCGAGCGCTCCCAGGGCCGGGCCGAAGCATCGTTGCCCACATTTTCAGGCCGGTAGTTGTGCGGCGTGGCCGCCTGATCCGCCCCGGCGCCAGCACCCTGAAAAGCGTAGGGGCTGGCTGTCGTGCTGGCTGCCCGCCGGTTGCGCATGAACCATCCAATGGCCACCATGGCCAGCAAGACGACCATCGCGATCAACATGAACTGGCCAAATTCCTCGCCAAAGCCCATCGAGTGCGCAAGCCAGGCCAGGCCCAGACCGGCGGCCAATCCACCCAGCATGGCGCCCCAGGGCTTTTTGGCCGGGGTTGGCGCTGCGCCAGGCGTGGCGGCTGGGGCTGGTTTGGCGGGTGCTGCGGCAGCGTTTTGCGCTGGCGAAGCCGGCGTGTTTGGCGCAGCCTCACGCTGGGTCACATTGCTCGACTGCTTACCAGTAGACTTGCCACCGCTCAGCCGTTTGGCTTCGGCATTCACGCCACCCAGGGCCAGAACCAGTGCCAGGGCCAGTGTCAGAAATTTCATGATTGACTTCTCCATTTGGAAAGTTACGCGGCAATACCCGTAAATGAGGTGCTTAGCACCGGATTCCAACATGCAAGGCCACCACCCCGCCGGACAGGTTGTGAAAATCCACATGGTTGAATCCGGATTTCATCATCATCGCCTTGAGCGCCTGCTGCCCTGGGTGCATTCGAATCGATTCGGCCAGGTAGCGGTAGCTGTCAGCGTCGCCAGCCACCCATTGCCCCAGCCGAGGCAAGACCTTGAAGGAATACCAGTCGTAAAGTTTTTCCAGCGGTGGCGCCACCTTGGAGAACTCCAGCACCAATAAACGACCCCCGGGCCTGAGCACCCGGCACATTTCGCTCAGTGCGGCCTCCTTGCGGGTCATGTTGCGCAAGCCAAAGGCCACGCTCACCAGGTCGAAATAACCCTCCTGAAAGGGCAGGCGTTCTGCGTCGCACACCACGGTAGGCAGAATTACCCCGGCATCGATCAGCCGGTCGCGGCCGACGCGCAGCATGGCCTCGTTGATGTCGGTATGCACCACTTGCCCGGTGCGACCTACCTCAGGCGCAAAGGCCAATGCCAGATCCCCGGTGCCCGCAGCAATATCCAGCACCCGATCGCCCTGCCTGAGATTGGCCACCATCACGGTGTAGGCCTTCCAGGCACGGTGCAGACCCGCCGACATCAAGTCGTTCATCAGGTCATAGTTGGAGGCCACCGAATCAAAAACCTTGCGCACCCGCTGGGCTTTTGCGTTCTCCTCGACCGTCTCAAAACCGAAATGGGTCTGCGTCATAGGCTGGCTCAATGGTGATGGCCGCAGCCCTGGGCCGCCTTCTCGGCCATCGGCGCATCCCGATCCATGCCGGCCTGTTTCAGTCGCGATTCGTACTCACTCCACAGGCGCGCCTGCTCAGCGCCAAGGTAGTAGAGGTATTCCCAGGAAAAAATGCCACTGTCATGGCCATCCGAGAAAGTGGGCTGGACCGCGTAGTTGCCTACCGGCTCCAGCGCGTTGATCCCCACCTCACGCTTGCCGGTTTGCAGGGTTTCCTGCCCAGGTCCATGGCCCTGCACTTCTGCGGAGGGCGAGTAGACCCGCATCAACTCGAAGGGGATGTGGAAATGGGCCCCATCGGAAAAAACGATTTCCAGCACCCTCGACTTGGCGTGGACCGTGAGGTCCTGAGGGGTGGGGGGGTTGGAATGCTCAGCAGTCATGACGATTCACCTTTTAAAAATATGGGCCGGCTAGACCAGCACTCGTTCAATGCCGCCAGAGTTTGCGGCCCCGACATAGTCAGGCAGCCAGTTTTCACCCAACAAACCACGGGCCAATTCAACCACGATGTAATCGGCCTGTAGCAGCCCATTGTCCAGATCATCGCCGTAACGCGAAAGACCCTGCAGGCAACTTGGGCAACTGGTCAGAATTTTCACCGGATCATGCTGTCCCAGCAGTCCGGACTGACGCAAGGCCGCCTCCCCCTTGCGCAGCTCCTCTTCCTTGCGAAAGCGGATCTGGGTGGAGACATCGGGGCGGCTCACGCCCAAGGTGCCCGATTCACCACAACAGCGCTCGCTCTGAACCACCTCCCTCCCGATCAGGGCGCGCACTGTCTTCATAGGCGCCTGGCGTTTGAGCGGGCTGTGGCAAGGGTCGTGGTAGAGGTAGGCGGCTGCTGTGTTGCCTGCCTTGTCGGAGGCCGCCGAGGCACCTGGCATGGCAACCCCCTTTTCCAGCAGAAATTCGTGGATGTCGATGATGCGCGAGCCGGGAAAAATATCCTCGAATTTGTAGCCCTGCAACTGGTCATAGCAGGTGCCGCAACTCACCACCACCGTTTTGATATCCAGGTAGTTGAGGGTATTGGCCACCCGGTGAAACAGGACCCGGTTGTCCGTGATCATCTGCTCGGCTCGGTCAAACTGGCCGCTGCCGCGCTGGGGGTAACCACAGCAGAGATAGCCCGGTGGCAGCACGGTCTGCACCCCTACATGCCAGAGCATGGCCTGGGCCGCCAGGCCAACCTGGCTGAACAGGCGCTCGGAGCCGCATCCAGGAAAGTAGAAGACCGCCTCGGTCTCTGCAGTGGTGCGCTGGGGGTTGCGGATGATGGGAACGTACTGGCGGTC
>Ga0222713_10001865_pt1 | contig 23017 bp, 13 predicted proteins | sample C33_649DmetaG_FD_165061 | JGI IMG/M metagenome (GOLD analysis project Ga0222713, IMG submission 165061) | Estuarine water microbial communities from San Francisco Bay, California, United States - C33_649D | ecosystem: Environmental > Aquatic > Marine > Unclassified | place: USA: California...
GAAACTTTTCTTCAATATTTTTGCGAAACTGTTTGTAATTTGTTCCGTTCACATTGAACGAGTACCCAGCGTTCTGCAAAGTGTACAGCTTATTCATTGCAGAATTGTTGCTATTGGAGCCGGCCACTATGGAGTTGAACGTCGCCTTGGTGAGCATCACCTTCGGTCGGTGCTTGGTGGCTGCCCAGCGGCGTTTGAGGGCGACCCGCTGCGCTGCTGGCAGATAGTAAAAGTTGCCCTTGTTGATGCGCGCCCCCAGACCCGGCGAGGTGAAGTTGACGCCCTTGATGTTAGGGGTCTTGGTCTTGTAGTGCATCCGGCACTTGCGCGCGATGCCGGCAGCCCACGCCTTGTTCACGTGGACGATGTACGTGTACCCGAGAGTGTTGTACGGACCTTTGTTTTTGTAGTGATTCTGTACCGGCACGACCCCCTTCCGGAGCTTGTCAAAGTCCCACCAGTCGCACCGCCAGTGGTCCATCCGGTTCGAGTCAAACAGAAAGCCCTTGCCGTTGTGAATGTAACCAGTAATGGCGTGGCCGCTCTCTGGATTCATGCTGTTCGCAAAGGTGATGCCGCAGCACGCGAGCGAGTACTCGCCAGGCCTGAAGTTCGGGACGTGCATAAAGTCCTCGCCACCGGGCATCTTGTAGACCGTGAAATGAGGAACGGCGAACGTGTTCACAGGTTTGCTCGGCCGCCACACAACATAATCCGACAGCCCCATGTGTTCGAGCACGCCCTCCAACTCCTCTCCGGGAAAAGCCCCCTTGGCGCCTGCGTGGGTCCGGGCCCGCAACCCGACCAAAGGCAAATTCTTCAACAGTTCGGCGGACTTGCCAGCCTTGCGAGCAACACTCATGGGCCCTGAGAGCACACACAAGTACTGGTCTAAAAATTTAAAAAAATATATTTTTTTCATTTTTGTGAGGTTGCCGGCCGGGCACGGGGCGTTGATGTGGTCATCGAAGTAAGCCTTTTCCTTGCCGTTCAGACTGTTATAGAACCGCTCCATGTTCCACTGCAGAACCTTCTGCCCGTCGTCGGACAGAAGGAACCCATTCATGATCGAGTACAGCCAACACGTACCGCGTGACTGCAGTGCCATAATACTACTTTCACAAAACAAATTTTTTCTCTCTGTTCAGTTGTTTTACTATGTTGCAGCGAGTGCGAGTCAGACCGTCCACACGCGTCGCGGCGAGCTCCATCGCCAGCTCAGCCTGCAAAGGCGCAATCAGGTCGTGCAGCTCGTCCACACGCGTCTTGGGCGCCTTTGTCGGCGGCTTCAGCTCCTTGAAGGCTTTCTTGTACTGCCTGTACTGCTCGTTGGCTTGCACGATCTGCTCCTTGAGCGCCTCCAGGTCCTCGGTCAGCTCGCGCATCTTCGCCTCGTGCATCTCAATTTTCTCATCGGCCGACAGGCTGTTGTACGTGTCAAAGGCGGCTCTCAGGTGCTCCTCGCACGCCGCCGCGAGCGCCGCGGCCGTCCCAGGGCACTCGTCACGGATCATGTCGAGCTCGCGATGGGCCTCATTCTCGTAGTACTCTAGGACCTGCTCGCGGGCCGAGGGCCACGGCACAAAGTCGTCATAGTCACGGGCCGTCGCCCGCCACCGGCATCCGTCGCGACAGAACACTTGGCCGTTGGCGTCGAGATCGAAGCAGATGCCCCAACCCATTCTGTAAAAACAGTTTGTCAAATGTTTAACACAGTAGTTCCACCTGACCAGCCCTCGCAAAGTCGTCGAAAAAGCCATAGTCCTCACGCGGTCCCCAGTACCGGCTCTTGTCGTAGTACAACTGAAAGTGCCGCGTGAACGGCGGGAGTTCCTGCGACTCCCTGAGCATGCCGTACAGACGCCTGGTGTCCAGTACCCGTCCGTAGATACAGTAGTCGAACTTTTCGGGCAGTACAGTCTCGGGTGTCGCCACCAGTATCCAGTGGTTGGGGAAACTTTTGTGAAGAAACTCTTGAGCCTCCCGAACTCCACCAAACTCTTTTGACAAAACTGTTTTGAAAAAATATTTTTTAAAGTTTTCAGAGACATCGATGGCTATGATGTCCTTCTGGGGACTGATCAGTTGTTGGTCGGGTTCAAGTCTCACCTGTGAAGTGTACTCGAGACCACACAAGTCCTCCATAAACCACTGGTGAAGGTAGCCGTTGCTGTGCCACACGAGCGGCTTCGAGCCGGTCACCGCGTTGGTGCGCGTCGCTTGGTCGATGTCCTGCATGGCCAGGTGCAGGCACTGGAAGATGGCGCACCGGGTATCCAACTGCACGAGCCGCCGGTCGGTCTGGTGGGCAAGGTACAGGTTGGTATAGAAAACCTGGTCATCGGTCGACCCAGAAACATTGTGAAAACTTTCGTCCAACAGTTTTTTCAAAGGACCAACCCGACCTATGAAGGCACCACTGTTGAGAAACTTGTAAACAATTTCTGGAAAACTGTTTGTCAAATACTTTTGCTCCATGGCCTTGACCGGCCAACAGTTGCGCTCGGCCGCAAAGACAATCTCAGTGCCAAAGTTCCAGTACCTGGCCATAAGGTCCTCACGGGTCCCGGTGATCCGGACATCGTGACCGTCCGTGAAAAGCACATGGTCATCCTCGGGTAACATATCCAGAAAAATTCTTAGTAAAATAATTTTGTAACCCATGCCCTTGCCGTGACCCACCTGGACGCTCGGAAACATATTGGCCAAGTTGGTCACCCCAGTCATCAACTTGAACACTTGGTTGTCCGGTTGGTTGGTGATCGTCACGTGGTTCAACATCTAAACAATTGTTGTAAAATATATTTAAATGAAATACATTCCACCTGACTCGGACTCTATGGATGGAAAAAACTTTCACACAATATTTTCTGTCCAGAAGAATCCGTACAGTGGCAAGTACGTTGCTCGGTTCAACCCTGACGTGAAGACCGAGCTAGGGGCTATGGCCGAGGTACTGTACTTCAAGTCACGTGACATCCTCCAACACTTTCTCAACACCAAGGTGGTGCCGACCCTGGAGCCTGAGCTGTGCGGCGAGCTGTGCGGTCGGCCCATCGACGTGTGCCTCCACGACATGGTCGGCCAAGACGAGGTGGACTACACGGTCCTCGGGTTTAGTGCACTCCGGAGCGACACGCAGAACATACTTGTACCGGACTTGTACGCCATGCAGAACTATATGGGGGCGCTCAAGGAACCAGACCCCTTCACACACGAAACAAAACTTAATGAATTCTTTTTTATAGGAAATTATACTGGTGACGGCCGGCCACTGTTCAACAAGCGCGCCAAGTTTTGCAGGTGGGCTCTGGACAAGCCGTGGTGTCACTCGTATCTGTCGGAGATCCACCAGGTACCCGAGCAAGTGATGGCGGACGCGGACCCTGGCTACCAGCGCTACATGCACACGCCCCTGCCCAAAAAGTACCAGAAGGCCTATCGCCACCTGGTGAGCATCGACGGCAACACAGCCGCGTGGGACCGCCCAGTCTGGATCATGAATTCGAACTCTGTGCTTTGGAAACAGGATTCGGATCACGTGTGCTGGTGGAGCGATCTGTGCAAGGAGGGCACGCACTACATGGGGTTCAAGGAGCCGGACGACATCGAGGCCAAGTGGCGCGGCCGCCAGGACTATACGGAGATTGTGAGGTCTGCGAACGCTTTTGTGAAAGATCACCTGTCTGAGGAGGCGCACGTGAAGCGCTGGGCCGAGGTGCTGGCTAGCAGTTCTGGTTGAAAAAGGGGTGCAAGATGTAATCGGCCGGGATGCCTTGGTTGAAGCCTGAAAAGATGCCAAGCCTGGTGCTCCCAGTCGCCATGCCCAAAACACGGCCATCTTTCAACATCATCATACCGTTAAAGGCATTACCACCAGGTAGGCCAGCTAATGTTGTATAACTGTTTGTGACTGTATTGAAAACGAGGAGATATGAAGAGAATGCAGGTGAACAGACGACACGACCATCTGGTAGCGCGCACCCAGAAATAAACCACTGTGTGCCCGCAGCTGGACCAAGGATAGTTGTGAAAGTGTTTGTTCGAGGGTCGTAAAGGCCAAGATTTGCAGGGTTGCAGCCACGCGGAATGAAGGCGACGCGCCCGTCAGGTATCATGAATGCCTGGTCGTATTCGCCGTTGCCGTTGGCCGGCCTGGCGTTGGCGAAAGTTGTGTACACATTTGTGACTGGATTATAGATGCCTACATGGGCATAGTTATAAGAGGGAGGCTGGATGATGCGTCCGTCTGCGTAAAGGCAGCCCCCGATGTGCCCTGAACCAGTCGGCACGGTGTTTCCAGCAGGTATCGCCGTCGTGTAGGTGTTGGTCGCGGGGTTGAAAAACCCGTAGTACGAAACACCTGACGCGAAGAATATGATGCGACCGTCCGGGAGGACCGACCCCCCGCAAAACTTGCCACCAGCTGGCAAGCCGCCCACGGTAGACCAGGTATTGTTCACAGGATTATAGATGCCGACGGCGGTTGCCGTCCAAGGTACGAAAATGACGCGACCATCGGGTGCGAGGACAGCCCCTTGATACTGGTCGATAGTGTTACCGGTCCCGGAAGTTGCGAGAGTCGCCCAAGTGTTGTTGTTGGGGTTGAATATCCCTATGTATGCGACGTTCCACGGTGCGAAGACTACACGGCCGTCGGGCAGCTGGCAGCCACCGACAAATTTATCGCCTCCCACGAGAGTCGTGACGGGCGATGATGAATAAGCGAGAGACGCGTTGGACCAGAATGCGCCGTTCTGCGAGTTGATATACGTGTTGGCGAGTCGCTGGAGACCCGCGATAATGGTTGGAGCGTTGGCCGGTGAAGGCGTCAGGTACGCCCACTGGTCGAGCACGTCCGAGTTGACTGCCACATTGCCTGCATTGATGGCGTCCGTGACTATTGTTGTTGTGGAGGGGTACTGGAGCGTCTCGCTCATCTACTTAACCACTGCGATTAAATAATGGGTGCAAAACAAACTCTGGAGGCGCTGGGGTCGTCATGCCAGTGTATATGCCCATATTGCTCCCGTTCACATATGGTGGCAGTATGAGACGACCATCAAAAGCGAGTCCGGCGCTCTGGCAATTGCCGGCCGCGTTCGAACCTGTAGCCGGTCCAGTCAAGTAAGACTTGGTCACATAGTTGTAGAGACCGTAGTAAGCTGTATTGTAAGGGTTGTGCCACAAGAGTCCGTTTGGAAGCACCTTGCCAGCGCCTAGATAGTTCCCCAAGACTATAGGAATAGTTGTGAAACTGTTTGTGTTTGGATTGAAAATACCTAAATGTCTGGTGGCGCCTGTTGGAGTGAAAGCCACGGTGCCGTCCGGTAAACACGCACCTCCCCAAAATTGGTTAGCTAGAAGACTGGGGTGTGTGAAAGTCGTGTAAGTGTTTGTGACATAGTTGTATATCAACAAGTATGCCGAAGCCACTGGACCAAATATGACGCGCCCGTCTGGCAGGGGCACAGTGCCTCCGAGCCCGTCGGCAGTGTATGTGGCGAATGTGTTGGCGGTGCGATATGTGTTTGTATTGGGGTCGAAAATACCTATTTGAGCATTGTCATAAGGTGCGAATAGGACCTTGCCGTTAGGTAAGAGGCATGTTCCCGCGTGTCCAGGATATACAGTAAGCCCTCCAGAAACTGTTGTGAAAGTGTTTGTTGCTGGGTTGTAAATACCGATGCCTGGTATTCTGAAAGGACAGAAGATGACGCGCCCGTCTGGAATGGTGACGCAACCACCAAAGGCATAATTTGCAGTTATGCCGCCTGCTGCAATAGTTGTGAAAGCATTTGTAGCTGGATTGAAAATACCCATTGATGACGAGGCGGGGATTTGCGGCGCCACAATGATGCGCCCGTCGGGTATAGTCGTGCAACCCGTCCAGCCGCCGTTGCCACCGACGCCTCCTGCATTGTTGGGTATGGCAACCTGTGTATAGTTGTAACTCGACGTGTTGCTCGACCAGAACGGGTTGCCGAAATTCGTGATGGTCGTGTTATAGTTGCCGACAAGCACCCACTCCACTATACTCGTGGTGGAAGTCCCGGCGGTCGCTCCGACCGTCTGTACGACAATCGCATAGTACTGGTAAGCCGCTGAACCCGTGACGCTGTACGTGATATTAGTGGGCGATGTCCAAGACTGAGCAGTCTGTGTGTTGACTGACGTGTATGTGACTCTGTCGTTGGACCCTAGAATGGTGAAAGAAACCGCCATCTGCGTGGCGATATCAGTGCGCCGGTACAATGTATATGAAGTCAATGTGATTGGGTAAGGCAGGCCAAGCATGAGCCATTCGCCGTTAATGCCACCGAGTGAGGCAGTTCCCGTGTATCCACCCGCCGTGTTGTAGTTTTGTGCCGACTGCCAGTAGGTTGCCACCGTCAAGTCTTTATTGAACGCCGTCCACGAGTTGGGCACGGGTGAACCGGCCAAGTCGGACGACGAAAAAGTGAGGTATGTTTCTCCGGACACGGTCGAGTTGACGGACGTGAGGGCGGCCCTTGGAAACGTGACGCCGGTTCCTGCGATTGCTTGGGTTGTTGGCTGGGCGATCTTGTTGATGGTCTTCTGGATCCACCGGGTAATCTGAGCGGCGTTGTTGGACGACGCCCACTGGTTCAGAAGCGTGAAGATATTTTGGCCACCAGTGATACCGTAAGGCACTGCGGTTGTGCTGAAAGGCGCCGTCGCCACATCCGGTGTGAAGCTGGTCGTCTTGGCGGTCCCGCCTTTGATGACGCGCAGGTCACGGATGTAACCGTTGGCAGTGTTGCCCGTTCTGAAATCAGCGCCGAGCATGAATTCGTGCGTCGCGTCGAAAGCCTTGGGGATGCCCGCGCCCATGGCCACGCCTGTGCCCACCGTGCCGTTGAGAAACGCGTAGCACGTTTTGTTGGTGGCGTCCCAAGAGCCGGCGAGGTGGTACCAGTTGCCGTAGTTCAAAGTGCCGTTAGAAAAGGCGCTCGTGGCGGTACCAGAAACCGTCGTGTACATGTAGAACTGGACGTAATTATAAGTTGAATTCAAGTAAATAAGCCCCCACTTTTCGGTAGATGACACGGTTGGCCCCGATACGGCCGCCATGTGCTGAATGCGGCCGTCACCGCCACCTCCTGCATTTATAGAGTAGAACCAACACTCGACGAAGAGATTCGTGGAGACTGTGTCATAGTTCACTGGGTGCGTTGACCCGAAGTTCAGGTAGCTTCCGGTGGGCCCTGGGAAGAATGCGGCCGTTCCGTAAGTTGGGGCGGTCGTGACGAGCTGGACGCCACCTTGCATAGCATCCGTTCCAGCCGGGGTTGTGCACGGCGGCAACGATGCAGCTTGTGAGATGGTGTCTGTTGTTGAATAGACGTTATTTATCTGAACAGCCCCCACTGATATGTTGGGACCATATGTGGTGGTGCTCATTCCTATAACTTGTTAAAAAAAGGATGAAGACAAAACTCTTTGGAAATTGGGCGATTATATCCCATTAGAAGGCCAACTCCTCCGTTGGTGTTACCAGGCGTCAGAAAAATCCTACCATCGGGTAACAATGCCGCTCCATTGCCACCGGTATTCAGAGTAGTTGAAACTGTTGTGAAACTGTTTGTCAAGTAATTATAAATACCGACATTTAGACCCCCCCCTGTAATCAGGGCTTTGCCGTCTGGAAGAAGATTACCCCATGTATAACCTGTAGCCGATGGACCATTAGTGAATGTGTTTGTAGAAGGGTCGAAAATTTTTATGACCGTTGCGCCCTGTGGAATAAACAGTATGTTACCATTCGGAAGTAAAACACCTCCCCAATATCCAGCAGTTGTACCAACTCCCGTTATGCTCGTGAACGATCCGGTCGCCTCGTTGAAAACTCCTATACTTTGACCAGAATTGAATCCTGGTGCGAAATAAATGAGTCCGTTAGGGTGAAGAACAGCACCTATGTAAGCAACACCAGTTCCTGGACTTGCCCATGATGATTCATAAAATGTATATGTTGACGTATTTGTATTATATACAACTACGTTGGAAGCTGCGTATGGACAGAAGCACACATTTCCTTTCGGTGTTAGACATCCTCCCAGCCATGCGTTATTCATTCTAGGATTAAAGCCAATTGACGTATTTGCATTGGTGACCGGATTAATAATCGGAGCCGCTGATACAGTTGCTGGATAAGCCCATGGAATAAAACAGACGCGCCCATCAGGAAGCATGACGCTGCCAACTTGGCCGTTTGAATTACCAACAGCAGCGAGCCCAGTTGTAATTACATTAGTCACTGGGTTGAAATATGAAAGACCGTTACCATTATTACCAGGATTCATCATAACTCGGCCATCAGGTAATGTTGTGCCACCAGTGTAACCTCCATATAAATATTGAGTCAAAAACTGAATATTTAGTTTGTTTCCCCAATACGGAGAGGAAGCTTGTATATCTGCCGCGTAACTGGAGGTGGTCTTTTTGATCCACTGAATTATGACCGCCGCGTTCGAAGTGGAAGGCGTCAGGTACGCTGCGGAAGTCGTTCCGTCCACACTGATGACGGCATTTGAAGTGATCGTCACGTTAGAGCTAGCGAGCGTCGTGGCGGACGGATAGTACAGCAACTCACTTGGGGTCGGGTCTGGGTAGCTGATGATGACGATGCCAGAGCCCCCAGCGCCGCCGTTACCTTGTGTGATGTTCGCGCCGCCCCCGCCGCCACCGCCCGTGTTTGCAGCGCCGGCCGATCCCGCCGCCGCTCGCACCTGACCAGAATTTCCGCCACCGCCATTACCGCCCAGGCCGTTGAACGAAGTTCCGGTGAATGAATCGAACGCTATAGACCCGCCGCCGCCAGCGCCATAGTAGACGGGCGCTCCGGAGATCGAATAAAGGGCCCCGTTTCCACCGCCGCCACCGGATCCGTTGACCGTTGTGCTCGCATTTGTTCCAGCACTTCCAGCGCCACCGCCGCCGCCTGAATTTGAAGCAGTACCGGACGCTCCAGCACCTCCTGCATTTCCTTGACCGGCCGTGCCCGCCCCGCCTGCATAGCTCACTTGACCGTGTCCGCCTCCGCCAGAGCCGCCTGCACTGCCCGCTGCATATGTACCGCCACCTCCACCCCCAACGGCTGCCGTCACGCCAGCGAACGAGGAGTTGCCACCGTTCACACCGTTGGCCACCGAGGTTGTTGCACCGGCGCCTCCACCGCCCACGGTTATTGCGTACGACCCTGCAGTCAACACAAAGGCGCTGGAATAAACCACACCACCTCCCCCGCCACCTCCCGCGCGGTCATAACCGCCCCCCCCGCCTCCTGCAACAACGAGAATTTGAGCAGTCGTTGTCCCAGAAGAAACTGTGAATGTCGATGATCCCACAGTGGTGAAGGTGTGGATCTTGCGCCCGTTGGCCCAGGTGACCGTGCCACCTGTTGCTACGAAGCTCATCTACTTTTAGTTGGGTTTTTCTGGCCAGGCGGGCGCCGCTGGGTTGATGGTCGCGCCCGGCAAGTCACGGAGCGCCTGGCGATAGGTCGCCCACGCCTCACGATCCACGGGCGCGTCCGCAAGTTGGGTCCAGTCAGAGGCTGCCAGGCGGTTGTTGCGCTCGGTGCGCAGCCCGTTCAGGTACATCTGCTTCGTGTCCTGGTCCTCCTCGAAGACCCACTCCTCGCCCACCAGGGAAACTTTGGTCACACACTGCCAGCTGAGCGTGTCCGGGATGACCACAGCCACCTGACCCTCCTGTGGCGTGGGGTCGGGCACTGGGAACGGGAACCCGGCTGGCATCGGAATGTACTTGCCGATGATCGTCTGGGACGCCACATCAATCACAGCGGTGCACGCCATCTACTAGTAATTATTAATATAAGGAGAGAGACAAAACTCAGGTGGGGCTGGGGTCAGAGTATTGATGACACCGACGTTAGCAGATGTGTACGGTACACACACGACGCGCCCGTCTGGGACGAGCACCGATCCTGTGAACTTCTGAGTCTGCGTTTGCGCGGGGCCGAAAGTCGAGAAAGTTCCTGCGTAGGGGTTGAACATCCCGTGAAAAGATGAAGAAAATGCCGTCAGAACGACATTGCCTGTAGGGAGGAGATTTCCTCCATTGAAGGAATTAGTCGTCTGCCCATGAGCAACAGTCGACGCGATTGTGTTTGTTGTTGGGTTATAAACCAATATATTCGTAGAAGCATAAGGAATGAAAAGAACATTTCCATTAGGTAAAAGAACTCCTCCTATAAAAGCGGTGGCGCCTTGCCCGTGCGCCAGTGTAGACGTTATTGTGTTTGTTACCGGGTTGTAAACTGATATATTAGCTGCGGAGTAAGGAACTAGAACAACCAGTCCTGAAGGCAGAAGTACAGCCCCTGTATAACCAGTTGCGGCAACGCCGGCAGCATACGTGAGTGCAATAGGATCCACAATGCCAACTGTTGCGGCCCCTAGAGGCGCCATGATGACGCGCATGGCACCGGTTGCGCTTGTGGGTGCGAGCACGCCGCCGTAAAATCCAGTCGCTGAACCAAAGGTTGAGAAGGCGCTATTCATGGGATTGAACAGTCCGACGGCTGTGGCGCCGCTCGGTATCATCACGACGTTTCCAGTGGGCGCGAGTACACACCCGGCATATGTGGTTGTAAGGGAGGTGCCAGATGGCACTATGGCCGAGAACACACCTGTTGATGTGTTGTATATACCCACGTTGGATGCAGAATAAGGTGCAAAAACAACTCTTCCATCTGGAAGTAGACAGCACCCGGCGTAATCAGTAGTGCCCCTTGGCCCAGGCGCCGCGTTTGAGTAGACTGGCGCGCTGGTCATGGACCAGAAGGAGGTTGTCTGTGAGGCGGAGTTGCACGTCGCGGATATCCAGCCGGTGATGGCTGCTGCGTTGGCGGTGGTCGGCATGAGGTACGGGCCGCGCTTGAACAGGTCTTCGCTGTAGCTGATGGTCGTCTGTGAGGTCAAGCTGTACACGTTGGTGGTGGAGGCGACGTTGAGGGTCGTGGCGCCCAAGAAAGGGATGGCGACCGTATCGAAATTAAAGACGGTGTTTGTGCTGTTCGAGGTGAACCCTGCAGCGACGATGTTGGACGTCTGGAGGGCGTTCGAGGCGAAGATGTTACCGGTGACTGTGAGGTTGGCGGAGACCGCACTGGTCCCGATGCCGACGTTAGAAAAGTAGTAAACATTTGTTGTTCCTGTAGTCCACTGGGACCCGACGTAAGGCGAGCCGCTCTGCCTCAAAATGCCCGTGAAGTTGACGTCGCCGTTCACGTCAAGAGCGTACGAGGGGTTTGTTTTGGCTATGCCTACACTTGCTGTTATGTACGAAGCTGCTGCACTGACCCAAGCCAGTGAGCTTGAGAGTGTAGCGGTCGTCCATGTGGCGCCGTTATCAGAGTAAGCCGCTGCTGTGCCGCCGTTAGCAACCGCTACAAATCTTCCTGAACTTGCGTTAACTGTTACTGAGTACCAGCCTGCAGAACTTGGAAGCGTCGATGGCGTCCAAGACGTCCCGTTGTCTGAATAAGCAGCTACTGTGCCCGTCGCGGAAACGGCGACGAATCTACCTGTATATGGATTTACGGTTATTGAATTCCAACTAGATGAGGTTATAGTTGAAGATGCCCAATTCGTTCCATCATCCGAATAAGCAATGGCCGTTGAAGGACCGGTCGCAACCACGACATATCGCCCTGTACCCGGATTAACAGCGACGCATGTCCAACCAGTCGAACTCGGAAGCGATCCAGTTGCAAACCAATTCGAACCGTTATCAGAATAGGCAGCAACTGATCCGAGATAAGGTATCGCTACAAATCTTCCAGTGGTCGGATGGACAGTGACCGAGTTCCAGTTTGAAGAGCTCGGTAGGGCGGTCGCTGCAGCAAACCAGTTGGCACCATTATCCGAGTAAGCAGCGGCTGTACTGCCACTGGCGAGAGCGACGAATCTCCCTGTAGTGGGATTCACACAGACTGTCGTCCAGTTGGCGGCTGATGGAAGGGTCGCTGCGGTCCAATTGATGCCATCGTCAGAGTATGCGGCGGCCGTTGAAGTCCCTTGAGAAACTGCGACGAATCTTCCGCTTTTAGGATTGGCCACAACGCCTCGCCAATTTTGAGAACTCGGAAGAGGCTGCGTTGCCGCCCACGTCACACCGTCATTGGAATATGAGGCTGACGTGGTTGGCCCTGTTGCGACCGCCACAAACCTGTTTGTGATTCCTGTACCACCTGATATTAACATGGAAGTCCCGCCAGAAGGATTTTGGAATGAGGCTATGCTCCCGGTACCGAGCTGCTGAACCGTGAGGGCGTTTCCATAAAGAGACTCACCAACGACAAACACGTTGGACGCGACCAAGCCGAGGGGCTGGGTCGAATCACCCTGAGCGAAGCTCATCTAAGAGTACGTGAGATTAGTTTCAAGGCCACGGGTAAGCAATTATCACAACACCGCTGCCACCAGCGGCGCCATTGTAAAGTGTTCCAGCGTTATTGCCGCCGCCGCCGCCGCCGCCTAGACCATTAGTACCAGCAACTGGGGGAGATCCACCCGCGCCGCCACCCCCTGTACCTCCAGCTCCGCCCATAGTCGGCGATTGGTTAGTACCGCCACCACCACCACCTGCATACGTGACTGGTGAACCGCTGATACTGTACGACAGACCATTACCACCAGCACCGGGCGCTCCAGTGACGCCATTGCCACCCGCAGAGCCGGCGCCGCCACCACCACCCGCTTCGAAGTTTGCGCCGCCGGTATAGTTGCCACCGGCATTGCCCTGACCAGCCGTTCCAGACCCGCCATTCGCGACGGAGCCGCCGCCGCCGGACCCGCCGACCGAGTCCGAAGGGTTTCTGCCACCAGGGCCTCCACCTATTGCTATTATACTTACAGATCCTCCGACTATAGAAGAATTCGTTCCCTTTGTGCCAGAATACGGGGCGACGTTCCCGCCACCAGGGCCTCCGCCGCCTACAGTTACTGTATAAGAGCCTGATGAAAAGGTGGTGGAACTCGAGTATAGCAAGCCACCTGCACCGCCACCTGCACCAGTGCCGACGCCGCCGCCACCTCCGCCAGCAACAACAAGTGTTTGCACAGGTCTCGTATCAAACACTGTGAAAGTAAATGTAGCTGTAGTTGTCGAACTGAAAGTGTGAATGCGATATCCTCCTGCAGTCGTGATGGTGCCACCAACGGGATCCGCACCGTATTCGAGGACAAAGCGATCAACGTCCGAGAGCGGCGTCGAAAAGAGCTGGAGTTCAAATATATTCCCGATGTAAGCCGCTGTGTTTCCACCGCGTCCCAATATAAGGTAGTTACCAGGATCGTTTTGCATAACAATATTATTCATAGTAAGACCAGTAACAATTCCATTGATGTATATAGGTACATTAGTCGTTGAAGTTGCTTTGTGGACCACCGAACTCTTGCCAGAAATTGCCGTGTTGCTTATCGAATAATTTTCACCATTTCCCACTTGCGAGGGATAGTTGCCCACAGTGGTTCCTAGACCGCCCGCACCGTTGCCAAGCCAGAAGTATTTTTCATATCCAGTAACCCATGTGAATGCTGTGCCTATGGCTTTGAACAACACGCAGCCACCGGTGTTGTTCGACACGACGTACCGCAAGGTGAATGAGCCGGAGCCAAAGTTGAGTGGGACGCTGCTATTATACAGCCAAGTTGTCGTACCACCTGAAAATGCCACCGAGTACGGAGTTGTCGTTAGATTTATAGCCGGTTGATTATTAAGTGTGTTGGCCATGTGATACCCGTTAACAGACTGGTCATACCAAGTGTCGACGAGGCCTGTTGCACCTTGGAGCCAGGTGCCAATAGGCTGACCAGTCACCGGTGACGTCAAGAGGTTGCCGCGGCGGTCCGCCCACAAGTCGGTTGTTCTAAGGATATTGAACTCGGCTAGTGCAAACGAGGTGTTCACGGAAACAATATTACAAACAATTCTGTAATAGCTGTATGCGGCTGTAGCACCGGTGATAGTGTAGTTGTTGTACACAAAGTTTGTGAAGGTTGAGCTTGCGACACCCGACCGCGTGTCGAGCAGCGTCCACGTGGACCCGTCGGTCGACCCAAACACGTACCAGGTTCCTGGTGTGTTCACGATGGCTTGCTGCGCGATAAGGGCATAGCCAGTCGGGACGAAAGACACCGGAAGCTGGATCTGCAGCCAGTCGCCGTAGTAACTGACGCCACCGGCCACAGTGACCGTGCCGGTCGTCCTTGCGACACCCTGTGTGTAATTGGCACCGGAAGCCCAGTAGTTGGGGCTGGTCGAAATGCCGTCGAACGCTTTCCAGGCGTACGGGTTGTCTCCACCGGGAGGGTACTCTGAACTCGCTGAAGCAATACCATAAACTGTTGTGTAGGTGCTGAAAGTGCCGGTGGGATACTTGACATTTACTTTGGCCACCTTGGCTGTCGTGGCATTGAGGGCCCTCAGTGAATAGGTGCCCACAGCCGAGCTTGCGGCGGCCGTTGAGAGTTGCGAAAAGAGGGGCGTGCCGTAACTCAGTGTCGGCGTGGATGGTGACACACCATTGACATTGAGCGTAGTGGCCTTCTGCATATACTGCGTCGCCAGGGAGAGCACGACCGATCCGCCCGGTGCGTACGAGGGGCTTGTGAGCCCGAACGGCGCCGGACCAGGCGTGAAACTCGTGGTCGGCACAGTGCCTCCTTGGATCACACGGACGTCTTGGATGTAGCCGTTGAAAACGCTTCCGGTGGTTTCGCTCCCTATGTGGAGCTCGCGAGCCGCCGAGTAGACGCCTGTCGTGCTCGCAGTCGTCGGCCCTGACGCAACACCGTTGAGAAACACGTACATGGCCCTGGTCACTGGATTCCAAGAAAGAGCGACGTGGTTCCACTTGGTGAAGGAAAAGGCGCCGGTGACTACTTGAGTGTAACTGGGCGCCCAGTACCCGAAGTGAACTATGTTGTCCGTTCCTATGAAAAGGTTCCAATCTGTTGTTGAAGAATTGTCAGTGACTGCGATGATCTGCTGGTTGGCGGACCCGTTCGCCGCCAGAGAGTAAACCCAAGCCTCCATGAAGAGGTTGGAGGTTCGAGTGTCAAAGTGAGCCGGGTGAGTCGCCCCGAGGTTCATAAAGTTTCCGGACGTTCCAGGCAGAGAAAGCCACGAAGGGTAGAAGTACTGTGTGTAAAGGCTCAGAACCGGCGTTCCCATGCTCGCCACGTAAGTGGGCGTCCCGAGACCGAATGGGGCGGCTGCCGGTGTGAAGCTCGTGGTCGGTACGGTTCCACCATTTACCATTCTAAAGTCTCGGATGTAACCGTTAAACGGGAAGAAAGTTCCCGAATTTCCAGCGCCTATCGTCATATTTGAAGATGAACGAGCTCTCGCCGTACCAGAGAAAACACCAACTGTACTTCCCACGACCCCATTTACAAATCCGTATACCCTATTATTTGTCCTGTCAAAAGAACCTGCTATGTGATACCACGTTGCGGACGCCAAGGCCGCCCCGTTTCCGTCAGAATTTATACCTGAACCGCCTGTATTCCAGACTCTAAACTGTAAAGCAGATGTGCTATAATTCACAAGAAACCCCATATCTTCACTACTCGCGTCACTTACGGTAAATGGCATACCTGTGGCGCCAGTCGGAAGATATATCCAAGCCTCGACATAAATATTAGAAGTTGAAGGATTCGCCTTTGATGGAAAATAAGGACCAAGATTCATTACGTTCCCGGAAGTTCCCGGAAGAGAAACCGCCGTGTTGGACGTTGGAGCGCCTCCATAAGTTATGGTCGCCGTCCCCTTGAGTTCAGAGCCACTCACACCTGATGCGTAACCAGGTGTGATTGTCGCTGTGCCCAGAAGCTTCCCTGTGGAATTGGCCGTGAGGCTCATCTACTAGTAACTTCAGATTTTAGTAATCTTCACATAACCGTTGCTTGTGCACGTGCCAACAGTTGTGAAAGAGTAAAGACAGTACGAGCCGCCACCGCCACCGCCACTGGTGGCCGACGAAACGTTGCCGCCAGCGCCGCCCGAGTAACCGCCGCCGCCGCCCGAGCAAGACCGCGAGTCGGTCGAGCCACCGCCTCCGCCGCCGCCCCCAAACCCGCCGTCACCACCCTGGAACGTCGAGCCGTACCCACCGGCCGCGCCGCCCACCAGACCGTTTGCAAACGAAAGCCCACCCTTGCCATGAAAAATAGGATTTCCACCTGTGATATAACCGCCGTCTCCCAAGAGTCCCGAACCGCCGCCACCGTGTCCGTAATAAGATATCGATCCGTCCGTGGCTGGCACTCCTCCAAGGCCATTTGTTCCGCCAGTGCCCTGCATGGCGCCGTCCTTTGTGCCGCTCGTGCCTGTACTGCCGTTTATGCCAGGGCCAAACACTGGATAGCCTGACGTTGTGCCGCCACCACCACCAGCGACTATGAGTGGCGTGCCGTTCGACCATACGACGAAAGAGCCACCACCTCCACCTCCGCCGGCGGCCGTCCGGGACGTTCCCTTTTGGCCGACACAGATGTTGATCTTGTCGCTTCTGGTGAGCGGGAACGTGGAACGGATGACGACGCCGAGCCCGTTAGAGGCGCTCGATATACCGCCGGCGGCGCCAGCCACCTCGATGGTGTAGTTTGCCGTCGAGGGGACGGTCCAGGTCTGGTAGCCTTGAATCTGGACGTCCAGATTGGCGGTGCTTTGCGTCCAAGACGTTGCTGCATACCTGGTCTTGACTTGCGTGTAAGTCGGCCCGACGTTGCCGGTGACCCCTACGTTCGAGAATACAAAGGACGTGAACGCGTAGAGATCCTTGGGGAACGTGTCGAACATTTCCGCCTGACCGCCGCCACCGCTTGACATGAGCAAGCCTTGGCCGCCGAATCCAGATGTTGTGAACACGGTGCTCATCTAATTTTGGGCGAGAATTTAAGGGGGGGTTGGCCACGTGAAATCAAGTGGGCAGCTGCCCTCGATCACCAGGTCCCTGAGCTGCTGGCGGTGCGTGGCCCACGCCGCCTTTTTCTCGTCGTTCAGGGGGCTGCCGGGGATCTGCGTCCAATCGGACTTGGCCAAGAGGTCGTTGCGCTGGTTGCGAATAGCCTGGTACTCCCATTTGTACATCTCGGTCATCTTTTCAGTGTCTGGCGAGAGCGTGAGGTCCTGGTTCACGATGACCGCCCGGTAGTCGAGCGGAGGGACCACCTCGATGTGCGTCGCGAGCGGGTCACGACTGGGATCAGCTTGGGTGTACTCGTACATATGGGTGATCTTGAGCGTCTGTGGGTTCACTGCAACGAAGAAAGGCATTTACGTGTTATATTGAAAGATAGAATATTTCCCCGTCATTGTGCCGCCGCTCAAGTTGAATCTCACACGATTAATTACTACAGGGGTTGGGTTTTGAATCATGGCCCTTCCAAATGTAGTTGAGGCTCCTAAACCCGCGTAGCACCCTGTAGCTGTCCATTCCCAGTGGTTTCTGAGGTTTTGAGCCAAACCCATGTTTCCTATCACACGTACAACAACAATAAATCCACCGACGGCATTGCCGATAATTTCAGTATTATTAATAATATTTGCACCCGTTCCAGAATAATTTGCTGTAGTTCCTCCTGCAAACACTTGCCACCCAGATTCGGCAGGAGAAGAAGCATTACCCGCCGTGTCAACAAGTTGAGAACTCATAACTCTCAGACCTGTTGTACTGAAATAAACTGTCATTCGGATTTCAACCATGTTGTAGTTCACCAGATCGAAAGCAACAGTGTCGAACGAGGACACTCCAGAGAATGATCCGGATGATGATGCACTAAGAAACCCCGCTTGTGTAACCCTGATCCTTTCTTGGCGCGCGTTAGACCCAGTACAGATGGAAACGCCATCATAACCGTTGATTGAGATGCCGTCGGGGTTGGTGTCACCGTTGTGATCATATGCCATCACCGAGCAATTGTAGTAATTGGCGCCCGAAAAGCCGTGCCGGAAGAAAAGGCCATAGTTCGCCGCCCCGCCGAAGGTGGTTGGTGCGACAACGATCGACCCATCGGTGACGTCCAACTTATTTTCTGGTGACGAAGTGCCGATGCCGACATTGCCACTTTGTTTGATCGTCACTGTACGAGTACCGGCGAAATTCACGAAATCGAAGTTATTCAGTCCGTTTTGATCATAATCACTTATCAAAATGTTTGTAGGAACTGTTGTTGAGGTCGGGAAGTTGAAAAAGTCCACGCGACCCGCTCGGTAGTTGGCACCGTTACCAGCGCTCACGTGAAGCCGGGCCTGTCCGGTGCCTCCCGTAGCGTCTATGCGAACAGTCGGGGTGTCAGTACCACTGCTATATACGTGAATTAAACTTCCAGATGCATTTATTTGCGTGGGATTGGTCGTGCCGATGCCCACGTTACCCGAGTTGTAGAACACCGAAGTGCCACCGGTGGTCCACTGGCTCAAAGCAGCTCCGGAATTAATTTTAATAATTTTAACAGTTGTGTAAATTTCCACATCAGTTCCACCAGACAGAGACGGCATGCCGAGCCCGGCGTTGGTATAGGCCGTCTGGAAGTACTGGTCGATGCGGTATGTCCCGCTCGCAGCGCTCGTGAAATAGCCGTCAATAAACGAGCGGTTGGACATGTTCGAGGGGTTGCTGTTCTGCGCGCACTCGCTCGTGCCAAGCAGAATGGTTGACGAAGTTGTGACATTGTACAGGCGGCACCGGTGGTTATTCGTCTGGCAAGCGGGTGTGCTAATCTGCACGTGGTATGTACCGGCCGGCAACGTGAACTGGTTGGTCGTGAGTCCGACGCTAATCTGGTCAAGCACTGTAGTGTTCAGGGTTCTGGTCTGCCAACCGGTTCCGTTTGTGCCACCGGTGGTTCCTTGCGCCTTCTGGTCTTGCAGGATCGTCATGAGACTGTTGACCGGATTCGCGAGAGTCGTCATGGTCCCTGTGACGATGCAGTTGCCCGTGATGTAGACGTCCGAGTAAACGTTCGACTTTAGTGCTAAAGCCATTCTCTACAATTCGCAGGTATTTTCTTCACGCCTGAGCCTCTGACCAATACAGGTTGTAAGACGAGGGGTTAATTGTCTGGTTGAAGGCGCTTGCGGCAATCATCAGCGTGTCCGGACCGTCTGGGTACATGCGGTTACCGCCGATGACCGTGTTGGACAGCTCCTTGAGGGCGCTCAGATCGATGGTTGCCTGGTTGTTGCCTTGACAAAACATGGAAAAGATGCGCTCACCCGAACCCGCCGTCCAGCCACCACCGGACCAGGACGTGGCATACTGCGTGAAGCTCGGCTGGCCGCCCTGAGCCGTCGAGTTGATGGGCAGCCACGTAAAGGTCGTTGCATCAAAACCAGCTGGGTTCAGCACACCGACGACGTTCAGAGTTCCACCGGCCGTGCTGTTGAAGCACGTCACATCCATCTTTTGGAGCAGAAGCTGAGCACGGTTTAGGAGATCGCGGGCGCCAATGTCACCGACGATACCGTTGCTCACGGAGGGCGAGAGGCGGAGGAAAAAGAGGGGCGTCGCGGTTGCACCGGCCGTTAAGGCGCTTGTGTAGTTGAACTGGAAGTTGAAGAAATAACCGCGATCCTGGTCAAATTGGCCGTCCATGATGAAAGCAGAGCCCCAGTGGGTCAGGGACGGCGAGCACGTGCACGACACTAGGTTGACCGTAACACCGGCCGTGTGAATGGCTGCAGCGCTCCCTGAGAATGTCCTGTTTGTGTCGGCAATGTTGTACACGAGAGTCGCCGCCCGAGTGGCTATCGTGAGCTGCTTGGTCGCAATGGTCTTGGCCGAGTAAGAGATCATCTCGTTATCAATCATCACTGTGCCGGTAGGGGGCCAATACGTAATGTCATCTAAGAGTGCTATATATGTTTCACCAGAGGCGGCGAGAGACGTTGCGAGTTTAGAGTAGGCCACTCCCGACTCGTTCACAATTTCGTAACGGACAGGCATGTTACCGGTGCGCATATAAGCCTCGTCGTTCGCATTGTTGTTCTGCATACGGTGCACCATGGTCCAGGCGCCATTGGTACCGCGAATCATGAAATCGACGAAACCGGCGCCATACCACGTGTACTGAAGGCCAAGCATCTGCATGAGCGTCAGGTTAACGTTATATCCACTAGGTCCCGTACCATCAATCTTGTCGCGATTGAACTGCGACTGCGGCACACGCAGCTCGATGATCTTGCACGCCTTGACGGCAGTTGCGGTCGCCGCGCCCCTGTAAGGTGGATTGACGCGCATGTTATTCTGGGCCGCCTGGTCGATCCACGTCACGGTGTGGGTCATGCCTCGGATCGTGATGCGGTCGCCCACCTTGAGTTGATCTCTGAACCGTGCATTGGCGTCACCAGTCACGGTCTGTGAGTTGGCGGCGATGGTCGCAAGTCCGGCGAGCTGGAAGGTGCTCGAGCGCTTCACGACCCACAGCGTCTGGCCATCGTACTCCCAGAACAGGCCGTTCTGATCCTCAAAAACCCCTGCACGCACACAGGCGCCGTGCCAAGCGCTCATGACGAAACGCGGTTGGTCACCGAGCACGGGTGTGAGCACACCCGGATTGACCAGCGCGTCCACGACCACCGTGGTGGACTCGGTGACGCTCTTCACTACAAAAGTGCCGTTGAAGCTTGCGGTCGTGACGCCTCGAATCTGAATCGTAGCACCAGGCTGCGGCGCGCCGTGAGCAATGTCCGTCACGATGGTGAGTGTGGCTGGGAGGGTGGTGCTAGAGGCGGTGATGGACACGATATCGTTATTCGGGCAGAAGAGCGTGCCGGACGACCATAGGAAGCCCTTGCCAGACTGGTACCGGAAAACTTTCTTGGACTGGCGCAGAACGTTCGAGCCGTATGTCGGCTGGGCCGGGGATATGATCACACCGCCGTCGAACGGCCGGTGAACAGTGTATGAGTAGGGCTGGACATAGATACTTCCGCCAGAACCCGTTCCAGTACCGGTGACTGATGAAGATGATGTGAAAGTGAAAGTTGTCGATGTTGTAACCGAATCTATGAAAAAGTTGCCCTGAGTGCTCGTACCGAGTGTACCGGTCGCGGCGGTCCATGTAGTGGCCGTGATGGGTGTGCCCGGCATGAGGCCGTGATTCGTCGTGGTGGTCACCGTGACGGTCGTGCCGCTCTGAGAGATGGCGGACACCTGGATCTTGGCAAGGCTGTTGTTGAAAATGCCCCCGCGGCGAACAGTCGTGTAGGCGGTGAACAGTGTCTCACCGTTTGCAGCGCCAACAGTACCACCTTTGGCGATGTAAGTGAAAGATGTGCCGGCGCTGACCGACGTGACCAGGAAAAATCCCTCGGCACGATCGGCCGTCTTGTTGGCGTTGGCGAGACCAGTTACTGTGACGACCGTCCCGGCGGCTGGTGGCGTCGTGGTTGAGACGGTGATAGTGGAGGGTGTGGTGCCCGTCCAATTAGTAGTGACGTTGGTGACAACCAGATCAGTACCAGGGGTCTCATAGAAGCTGGGCGTCTTGCGAACCTCTTGATAAGTCTGCCACTTTGTGGCCTGGAGACCGTATTCAAAATCGGCATCGATGACCGACTGGCCGAGCGACACGCGCTGACGTTCGATAGCATCGGTACCAAAGTCGTATGGACGAGTTTGGTTATTAATTATGAACGGCATCCTACTAGATGCCTAGATAAAAGACCATTTGTTGGCGACGCCGGTCCACATGAGGCTCACAGACGTCCAAGCCAGTTGGATAGACGCGCTCGTCTGCCCGTCTATGGTGTCGGCGCCGGACATTTGAATAGTTATGTTATAGTTGGCGTTGGTGCCCGCCAGTCCCGACTCGTCCTTTATGACGTAAACTTTACCGGGAGTCAGGGTCGCGCCTTGAGGTATGATGATCGTCCCGCCCAAGGCCCTGCCGATGTAGTAATCGGTCGAGAGGGCCGTGTAAGGCGTGACCGTCTGCGCGGTTGCGACGCTCGAAACCACGATTGATGCCGTGGCCATGGGGTTGGGAATGTACGATGACAAGGGGCTCACGCTCACAAAGGTGCTCGTGGAAGCAATTGCAACAGTCGAGGTTGTCCCTGCAAAGGTGGCGTCTATGTAGTAAAACTTGGTGACATCGGTGACGTTCACCGGCAAGGTCACGGTCGTACTGGGGTCCTGTGTGTACATCGGTGCATAGCTGTACAGGTACGGCCCTTGGGTGGATGAAGTGGTCGCGTCGGCCGCCGAGGACGCGATGCCAAACTGTACGGGGGCTAGAGCCGGGTTGAGACAAAGAGTGACTTGGTAAACGCCCGCTTGATAAAACTTGAGGTTGCCACCTGTGCTGACTATCATGCTCGCACTGGTTCCGGAAGTCGTCCAACCAGCCCCGGACGTCATGGAAAGCCGGTACGTATTGGAGTTCACGGGGCTCGAGAGCGTTGTACCGGACGTCGTCATGAGGAGGCCTGCTGCTGCGTTCACTGCCGAGCTGATGTAGTTTCCGAACGGAGATATTTGCAACCAGGTTCCGAACTTTGTACCACTGACGGAGCTGGATGCCGTAAGGTAAAGGAACCCTGAGCCCACAGTGGTTTGAGTGAACATATCGATGTAGTACCATGGGGCGGTGCTCGTGACGTTGATCGGGATCACGAGCGGTACTGTAGAGCTCTGCCCCACTGGTATGTCTATGACGTACGTGTAAGCCGAGGTGCTTGAAGGGAATGCCGAAGAGGTGTTTGTTCCGAGAGCCAGCTTGCGCACCGGGGCGTCAGCGACGAGCACCATCTGCACCTGGTAGAGGCCTACGGCGCTAAACTTGATGAGACCTTCAGCGGTGATCGTGTAACTTGAAGAGACGCCCGAGCCCGTGAAACTCGCGAGGTTGAGGTGGGTCGCTTGTAGAGTCGGAGTGTCTGAACTGGACGCGAATGCAGTTGTTGATAGGGTCGTACCGAGAGTCAAGAGCGTCCCTTGGCTCACACCCGTCCA
>Ga0222713_10001866_pt1 | contig 23013 bp, 18 predicted proteins | sample C33_649DmetaG_FD_165061 | JGI IMG/M metagenome (GOLD analysis project Ga0222713, IMG submission 165061) | Estuarine water microbial communities from San Francisco Bay, California, United States - C33_649D | ecosystem: Environmental > Aquatic > Marine > Unclassified | place: USA: California...
TGACATAATATCAGCAATGAGATATTGTGTTATGTCATTAAGAAAAGCAAGAATAAAAAATTATGAACCAACTCAACTATATTCAGATAGCAATTTTAATATATTTACGTAAATAATAACAATGAGGTAAAAATATGGGTGGTGCGGCAAGAATAATTAAAAGCGTTTTTTCAAGTCCAAAACCAGCGCCAGTAGTACAACAAGTAGAAGCACCTAAAGCAGAACCAGCGCAAATGGCTGATGCAACAGGACAAACAAAAGCAAAACTTATGGGTTCTGGTTATGGTGGTTCAACTATTATGTCTACTGCGGCAGGTGTTGAAGATGAAGCAAATGTAAGCAAAACTGTATTAGGCGGCGGAAGAAAAAGAAAAATTAGAGCATAGTGATAGTTGCTGTTACAGATGAAAAATGGCGCAATCGTATTTTTGATTATGTAAAAGTAAAAGCACATATTAATCAAGATTTAAACAATCAATTTTCTTTTATAGGTTTTGTAGAAAATGATAATATTTTAGGTGGTTTAATATTTTCTGATTATGATGGTCATAATATTTTTGTGCATTTAGCTTTAGAAACTCCTAAAGTTTGTCAAAGAAGATTTATTAAAATGATGTTTTCCTACTGTTTTAATCAATTAAAATGTAGTAGAATGACAGCAATGTGCGTAAATGGTTACACCAGAAATGAAAGATTGTTAAAAGGTGTTGGATTTACAAAAGAAGGTGTTATAAGAAAAGTTATGAAAGTCAAAGATAAATTTGTAGATAGTGCAATTTATGGAATGTTAAAGGAGGAATGCAAATGGGTATGAAATCAGCACCACAAATGCCACCACCAGTAGATACTTCTGTACAAGACAAAGTTGATGCTTCCGAAGCAAAATTAGAAGCAGAAAAACAAAAATCTTTATCAAGAAAAAAACAAGGAATGTACGGAACAATTTTAACAAGTGGACAAGGCGTTGAGGACGAAGCATCTACATCTAAAACAGTTTTAGGTGGCGGTGTATAAATAAAATACTATGGCAACATACGAGTATATTAAAAAACGAGTTGATGCGTTAGCATCTGATAGAGGTACGTGGGAAGTAAACTGGCAAGAAATTCTTGATTATGTTATGCCACGTAAAGCAGATGTTGTTACTTTAAGAACAAAAGGTGAAAAACGTACAGAAGTTTTATTTGACAGTACAGCAATAACTGCTTGTAATTTATTAGCCGCAAGTTTACACGGAACACTTACATCACCATCACTACCTTGGTTTTCAATTAAATTACGAGATGAAGATTTAAACAAAAGTAGAGATGTACAATTATGGTTAGAAGATACAGGAAGAAGAATGTATGACACTTTTAACGAAACAAATTTTAACACAGAAGTACACGAATTATATCTTGATCTATGTTCAATAGGTACAGCCGCAATATTTGTAGAAGAAGGAAATAATGGTTTTGATAAAGATGGAATACACTTTAACACATTACACATTGCAGAATATTATATTCAAGAAAACATAAATGGAAAAGTTGATACACTTTATAGAAAATATAAATTAACAGCTAGACAAGCTGTACAAGAATTCGGTGAAAAAAATGTAGGTGAAAAAATTTTAAAATCGGCAAAAGAAAAACCAGATCAAAAATTTAATTTTATACACGCAGTAGAACCAACAGAAGATTACAAAAGAGCAGTAGGTAAATCAGCAACTAAATTACCTTTTCATTCTTGTCACGTTTGCGAAGAAGATAAAATGGTAGTTAGAACAGGTGGATACAATGAGTTTCCATACTTAGTACCTAGATGGTCAAAAGCAACTGGTGAAATTTTTGGTAGATCACCAAGTTACAATGCATTACCAGATATTAAAACTTTAAACAAAGCAGTTGAGATTGGATTAAAAGCGTGGGCAAAAGCAATAGATCCACCATTACTTGTTCAAGATGATGGTGTTATAGGTAGAGTTAGAACTACACCTGCTGGTATTACAATTATTAGAAATGATGGTGCAATTAAACCATTACAAATTGGATCTAATTGGCAAATAACAGATTTAAAAGAAAATCAATTACGTACTGCTATTAGACAAGCATATTATTCAGATCAATTACAATTACAAGACGGGCCACAAATGACAGCAACAGAAGTACAAGTTAGATATGAATTAATGCAAAGATTACTTGGCCCAACATTAGGTAGATTTCAAACAGAATTTTTAAATCCATTAATTGAACGTATATTTGGTATTATGTATCGTTCAGGTGCATTAAACAAAGCACCATCAAGTATTGATGATGCAAAAATAGATATTGAATATGTTGGCCCATTAGCACGTTCACAAAGAATGGAAGAAGCAGTTGCTATAGAAAGATTATATCAATTAGCAATGAACATTGGACAAGTAGATCCTGCTATTATGGATAATATAGATCACGACGAAGCAATAAGAATGAGAGCAAAATTATTAGGTGTACCTAAAACAATTATGAAAGATCCAAATGATGTTAATGACATTAGAGAACAAAGAGCAATGATGCAACAAGCACAACAACAAGCACAATTACAACAAGCCCAAGCACAAACAGCTTTAACACAAGGACAAGCAATGAACCAGTTAGGCCAACCACAAGCGCAAGAAGGAATGGAACAAGCAGAACAAGCCGCTAGAGAACAAGGTTTAATTTAATTTATGGATATTGACAATAAAGATCATATAGAATTAAAAAAAGATTACCAACATACGTTTGATACACCAGAAGGTAAAAGAGTGTTAGCTGATTTACAGTCAGCTTACTATCATAGATTATCTTATACAAAAGATGATCCTTATGAAACAGCATTTCGTGAAGGACAACGAAATGTAATAATCAGAATAATCAACTTAATAAAGGAGGAAAAAGATGTCTGATGAACAAATGACCACAAACGACAATTCAGTACAAGAACAAGTTAGTACGGTACTTGGATCGGGAAGTGATAATCAAGATTGGAAAACGGCACTCCCAGATGAACTAAAAAATGATGCTACATTGCAAAACTTTAAAGATATAGAAAGTTTAGCAAAAACAGTTGTACATCAACAAAAAGTTTTAGGTAGTAGAATACCATTACCTAAAAATGATGATGAGTATAACGAAGTTTATACTAAATTAGGAAGACCAGAAGATCCTAGTAAGTATGAAGTTAATATTCCACAAGACTATGAACAATTCTTTAAAAAAGAAAATGTTGATGAGTTTAAAAACGTAGCGCATAAAATAGGTTTAAATAACAAACAAGTTAATGCTTTATTAGACTATCAAGTTAATAGCATTAAATATGAAATGCAAAATGAACCTGCTAGTATTGCGGCAGAAAAAGATCAAACTGAACAAACTCTAAAACAAGAGTGGGGGTATGATTACGATAAAAACGTAAGAGCCGCTACAAGAGCATTAAATGTTTATGGTGATGATGAATTAAGAGATTTAATCAATAATACATCTGCTGGTAATAATCCTGCTGTTATTAAATTTTTTGCTAAATTAGGTGCAGAAATTACAGAAGATATGGCTAAAAATACACAAAATAATAGATTAGCTGTATCACCTTTAGATGCAAAAGATGAGATTAATAAAATTATGCTAGACGCAAGTCATCCTTATCATAAAGGCGATCAAATGGCTGTTGAAAAAATGCGACAGTTACACGAAAAAGCATATGGTGTTTAATTAATAATTGTGATATAATTACAACACCGATTTCGCCCTATTAGGACAACGAGTAGGTAGCCGTGATGGCTTTAAACTTCCGATTGATCGTATCGTTTACGATAAGGTTTCCCGTAAGGACAAAAGCCGACATATAACGGAATATGCTATAGTATATTACATACGATAGCCCCTATTCTTAACTTTTAATAGGAGGACATATAAAATGTCAGTACAAATAACAACAGCTTTTGTAGAACAATACAAAAGTAATGTGTTTCATTTGGCACAACAAAAAGGTTCTAGATTAAGAGATGCGGTAAGATCTGAAAGTGTTACAGGTAAATCGCATTTTTTTGAAAGAATTGGGTCAACTGCGGCACTAAAAAGAACTTCTAGACACGCTGATACTCCAAGAGTAGATACGCCACACTCTAGAAGAAAAGTAACAATGGAGGACTACGATTGGGCAGATCTTATTGATCAAGAAGATAAAGTAAGAATGCTTATATCACCTCAATCTGAATACGCTAAAGCGGGTGCTTATGCTATGGGTAGAGCTATGGACGACGCAATTATTGCGGCGGCTGTAGGCAATGCTCTTGCTGGAGTAAGTGGTGGAACAACTGTTCCATTACCTTCTGGTCAAAAAGTAGCTGTAGCGTCTTCTGGATTATCTGTAACAAAATTAATTTCTGCAAAAGAAATTATTGATGCGGCAGATGTTGATCCAGATGAAGAAAGATATTTAATTTGTTCGGCTAAACAAATTTCTGATTTGTTAGCACTTACTCAAATTACTTCATCTGACTACAATTCAGTTAAAGCGTTAGTACAAGGTCAAATTGATACGTTTATGGGTTTCAAGTTTATCAGAAGTGAAAGACTTGGAGTTGATGGATCTAGCAATAGACAAGTATTAGCATTCACAAAATCAGCAATGGGTTTGGCTGTCGGAAAAGATATGAGTACAAAAATATCTGAAAGAGCAGACAAAAACTATGCTACACAGGTATTTTTATCTATGACTATCGGCGCTACGAGAGTAGAAGACGAGAAAGTAGTAGAAATAGCTTGTCAAGAATAAGGAGATAAATTATGGCTAGTGTAAAAGGATCTAATTTTACCAACATAACTGCTGATCCAGTTGTAAAAACTTCATCACAGTATGCACACGGTAAATTAAGAATACAATACGACAGTTACGAGGCATCTTCTTTGGCTAATCCATCTGATATTTCAGTTGCAAGATTACCAAAAGGCGCAGTAGTGTATGATGTAATCATTCATCACGACGCTTTAGGTTCTGGTGTAACTCTATCAGTAGGTGATAGCGGTAGTGCAACAAGATATATTGGTGCAACTGCGGCGGCAACTGCTGGTAAAGTAGTAATGTCAGAAGATGGCGCTATTGACGGTTTCGGCTATGAAAATACTGCTGAAACAGATGTTTTAATTACTGTAGGCGGCGCTACTGCTACTGGTACAATTAAATGTACGGTAGTTTACGCTGTTGAGTAATAACTAACTAAACAACTATAAGGGGCGATATATATTGAATTATAGTCGCCCCTTTGATATATTAATTTATTATGGCTACAGAAGTATCAATTTGTTCAAATGCACTAAGAAGATTAGGTGATGATCCAATTACTTCATTAACAGATGATACAGAAAGAGCCAGATTGTGTAATGCATTTTATGCAGACGCAAGAGATGCTTGTTTAAGATCTCACCCTTGGAATTTTGCAATTACAAGAGCAAGTTTAGCAAAATTATCAGATGCCCCAGCATACGGTTTTAATTATCAATACTCATTACCAACAAATCCATATTGTTTAAGAGTATTAGAAATGGAATATAAAGATTACATTTTTAAAATTGAAAATGTAGCAACACACGGTAGAGTATTATTAACAGACGAAGGTACTGCTAATATTTTATACATAGCAAGAATTACAGACACTAATTTATTTGATGCAATGTTTGTAGATGTTTTAACTGCAAAACTATCTTTAGATTTAGCATATCCTGTAACTAACAGTATGCAAGTGCAACAACAAATGCAGAAACTCTATCAAGCAAAACTTTCTGAAGCACGTAGTATTGACGGACAAGAAGGATTTATTGATGATCTTGTTTCTGATACATTTACGGACTTTAGAAAATAATGGCAAGAGTACATCCTTTTCAAACAAATTTTACTGCTGGTGAATTAACACCCAAACTTGCAGGTCAAGTTGATTTTAAAAAATATAATAATGGTGTTGAAGTATTAGAAAATATGACGGTGTTTCCACAAGGAGGCGCTACAAGAAGATATGGAAGTAGATTTGTTGCAGAAGTAAAAGATAGTAGTAAAACAACTAGATTAATACCTTTTGAATTTAATATAGAACAATCTTACATTTTAGAATTTGGCGATCAATATATTCGTTTTTTTAAAGACAACGGACAAATTACAAATACAGCAAAAAATATTACAGGAATAACAAAAGCAAATCCTGCTGTAGTAACAGTTGCATCACACGGATATTCAAATGGCCAAGATGTTTGGATTAATAGTGTTGGTGGTATGACAGAAGTAAATGGTAGAAGATTTAGAATTGCAAATGTAACTACAAATACTTTTGAATTATCTGGTGTAAATAGCACAGGTTATACTACATACACATCTGGTGGTACTGCCGCTAGTGTTTATGAAATAGCATCACCGTTTACTGAAAGTATGTTGTATGACATACAATTTACACAATCAGCAGACGTTATGTATATCGTACAAGAAACATTACAACCTAGAAAATTATCTAGAACAGGGCATACGTCTTGGACATTATCAACTGTACAATTTATTAATGGCCCATATTTAGATGATAACGAAACATCTACAACATTTACATCATCTGCATCTGGTGTTGGTACAGGAAGAACACTAACTGCATCTTCTACAACAGGTATAAATGATGGTGCTGGTTTTAAATCATCAGACGTTAGTAGATCAGTAAGAATGAAAGATGGATGGGGTGTAATTACAGCATTTACATCAACAACCCAAGTTACTTGGGAAATTAAATTAGATATTGGATCTGCGGCGGCTACAACAGATTGGGCATTAGGTGCTTGGTCTGATGATACAGGTTATCCAAGAACAGTATCATTTTTTGAACAAAGATTAGTATTTGGTGGAAGCACAGCATATCCTCAAACTATATGGGCAAGTGAAAGTGGTTTTTACGAGCATTTTCATAGAGGCGCAGGTGATCCAGCAGACGCATTTATTTATACTATTGCGGCAAACAAAGTAAACGTAATTAGATGGTTAGCACCTGCAAGAGATTTAATTGTTGGTACAGCAGGTGGTGAATTTAAAGTAGGAAGACCAACTGGTGAGCCATTACAACCCGACAACGTGCAAATTACACAACAAACAACATATGGCGGATGGAATACACAACCAATACAAATTGGTAATGCTGTATTATTTTTACAAAGACAAAGAAAAAAAATTAGAGAATTTTCTTACAGATTTGAAGATGATGCTTATTTAGCACAAGATATGACTTTGTTATCTGACCATATAACAGGAAATGGAATAACAGATGTAGATTACGCACAAGAACCAGATAGTATTTATTGGGCAATTAGAGATGATGGTACATTGTTAGGAATGACATATCAAAGACAAGAAGATATTATTGCTTGGCATAGACATATTCTTGGTGGTTCTTATAAAATTACATTTAATGGTGCATCAGATGTTACTGATAGTAGCACAGATCCAAATAAAAACGGATACATAACTATCTCAAATCACGGTTTATCGACTGGTGATGAAGTAGTTTATAGTGCTGGTGGTGGTACTAAAGTTGCTGGATTAATAGATGGTGAAACATATTATGTTTATAAAATAGATGCAAATAACATTGAATTAGCATCAACATACGAACAAGCAATAGATAGAACAATATTACAAATTAATGATGGTGTAGGATCTGGTCATACTTTAACAGGAAAATCACAAGCAAAAAGTGTATCTACAATATCAGAAGCAACAGAAAACCAAATTTGGTTAATTGTTCGTAGAAGAATAAACGGAAATATAGTACAATATGTTGAATATTTAGATCCATTAATAAAATTAGATAGTGGTTTATCTGGAGTAGTTAATGGTGATAGTACAAATATTACTGGATTAGATCATCTAGAAGGTGAAGAAGTACAGATCCTTATAGGTGATGCGGTATATCCAAATCAAACAGTAACTAATGGTAAAATAAATGTTAATTTACCATCTAATACAAGTTACAAAAGTATTGAGATTGGATTAGGATATACGTCTAGAATTAAAACAATGAGAATTGAAGCAGGATCACAAGCGGGTACTGCACAAGGACGTAAAAAAAGGTATAATGAAGTTATGGTAAGATTACATAAAACAGTAGGTATTATAATCAACGGCGATCAATTACCTTTTAGAACATCATCAACCCCAATGGGTCAAAATATTCCAGAATTTACTGGCGATAAAAGAGTTATTAATTTAGGATGGGATAGAGATGGGCAAATAGAAATTAAACAAGAACAACCATTACCAATGACGGTATTAGGTATAACAGGAACATTAGTAACAAGTGATTAGGAGGATATAAATGGCTTTTCCGTGGTTAGCATTAGCAATAGGCGCAAGTACAGCAGTTTCTTATATGGGAAGTTTACAAACTTCTAAACAATTAAAAGCAGGTGCGGCTTGGGATAAATATTACAAAGACATAGAAAAAAAACAAAACATTATTGCGGCTAACAAACAAGCAACAAAATTATTAAGTGCTAAAAGAGCATCTTTTGGTGCAAGAGGTGTATCAATGGGAACAGGGTCATCTTTATTTGACCAAGAACAAGTTGTTACAAATTTAGAAGAAACATTATTTTGGATAGAAAAAGGAGTAGAAATGGATATAGCAATGATAGATGTTAAATTAGCAGGTAAACTAAGCGAAGAAAGTTGGAGTAGAAATACCTCATTATTGAAAGGAATAGGTCAAACGTATAGTGCAAGTAGTAAAACTGCTTAATTTATGTATAAAATTAGAGTTTGGGATAGTGATGTTATGATTTTTGAAGGATATAGTAAAAAAATACCAAAAGCAGGTCAAGATTTTGAAGGATGGACTATTAGTAAAGATGAAAATGGTTCAATTATAAAATCTGTTTATAACCCTGCTAAATACAGAATAACTTACGAGGACGTAGATGGCAATTAAAATACCTAGAGGTGAAATAGCAACTCCTAGTGTTGCACGTAATACTAATATGATGGATCTTGTTACTGTAGGGTCAAGAGCCGCAAGTTCTTCATTATCTAACTTAGCTAGTTCATTATTTGAAATAGATAAAATTAATAAAGCACATAATGCTAAAATACGTAATCAAGAAATTACAAATAAAAATACAGAAAATAAATCATTATTAACATCTGATAAAGATGATTTTATCTTTAATTTAAAAGAAAATACAAAATTAAATACAGATGGTGATTATCAAAAATCATATACTAAATGGTCTAATGATACTTTAAATAAATATAAAAAATTATACGAAAACGAACCAGATACAGAAGCGTGGGATAGATTTAAGTCAGACTTTTTTACCGTTGTAAATGTTGATGCTAAAAAAGAAATGAGAGAAACAAGAAACAAAAAAATATTAGCAAAAGCAGAAGTAAATCACGACGCAGGTAAAATACAATTTAAAGATAGTGTAGATAAATTACCAGTTAATGAAAACATTTTTTTAGCAAAAGATTATATTTTAAGACAAGAAAAAGAAAGACAAACAAATGTAGGTGTAATTTTAGGTACTGATGCTGTTAATTACACAGAACAAGAAAAATATGCAAACGAACAAATTTGGAAAAAAGTTATATCGTCAGACAAAAAATACAAGTCTGATATGGATGGACAAACTTATACTAATTATCAAGAAGTAATTAAAGAATTAAGAACAGACAAAGATAAAAAATATTTTGGTCAATCATTAAAAGATGATGAAAGACAAATATTACTTGATTGGGCTGAAACAGAAATGAAAGATCAAGAATCATATTTTAAATCTAGAGATGCTAGAATGGATGTTGATAATGCTAAAGATATCAATAAAAATATGGATGAATGGATTAATGGTAAAGGTACTTTTACTTTAGATGAAAAAGAAGTTACAGCAGAAGTTTATTTTAACAAAACAATACCAACATTAAAAATTACACAAAATCAAAAAGAAGCATTATATAAAAAAGTAGAAGAAATAGCTGATGATAAAAAAACTGGTGCAACAAGTGATAGTCTTGGTAGCCCAGTAGCATTAAATGAATATTTTGAAAAAATAGTTACAGGTCAAGCAAAAGATGCACAATTTACTTTAAATGTAACTGGTGATGAAAGACTTACAGGTAAAGGTAAAGAATGGATTTTAACTGCTAGTAAAAAATGGAATGAAGATTTAGATGAATTTTCTAAAGAAAGTTTAACTGATTTTTTAAAACCATATGAAAGAGATGTAAATGCATTAGCAGAAAAATTAGAAAAAGTATCACCTAAGTCATTAAATATATATGCACAATTAAGCAGACAAGTTAAATTAACAACATTAAAATTATTAGCAGATGGTGAAAAAGCGGGTATTAGTTATAACAGTATGCTTAATGATATTAATAGTCCATATTATATAGGTTTTAAAATACAAGAAATATATAATATAGGTTATAATGAAATTGCCAATGCTCTTAAAGATACAGAATTTAATTATGCTAAATTTTGGCAAGACAAACAAAATCAAACATTAGCATATTTTGTAGATGCAGATCCAGACACAGAAGGTTATCAATTATATAAAGGATTTGAAGCGGGTGCAGATAAAGATACAGAAGGATATTTAAAAGGTGAAATAAAACAAACACCAATAGGTGATCCTGCTAAATTCTTTGAAAGAAAATTAGCAAAACCAAAACCACCATCAATGACTAGAACAGATGGAACTAAAATACCAATAGGTCAATATGAAACAAGTCCAGAATATCAAAAGTATTTAATGGATTACAGAAAATGGTTAGATAAAGGAGGATTTAACTCTAAAGAAATACCATCAATTATGAAATCAACTTTAGGTTTTAGTGATCTAATAAAAACAAAATAGGTTAAAATGGCAACAGTTTTAGAATTAAAACAAGCAGGGTATTCAGATGAAGATATTGCATTATGGGTAGATGAAAAGAAAAAAAAGTTTAATGCGGCTGGATACACACAATTAGAACAATCAGAACATTTAGGCATTCCATATAAAACAACAAATTCTTTAATTAATAATCAAATGATTGGGCCAAAAGACCCACAAAATTATGATATTCAAGATATAGAAAACAATCTTACTGAACAACAAAAAATAGATTTAGAAATAAATACTAATACTCAAACTGATAACACAACACAAGAATTAGAAAACAAAGAAGCAGAAGCATTTAATAATTATGTAAAACAACAAATGGAATTGCAGGATATTGATCCTAATTATGTACCATATAATTTTAGAAACTCATTAGAAGAACAAGCATTTGCAAATAAAAACAAATTAAATTTAGGTATTAATGCTAAAATTTATGATGATAAAGGATTACCGTTAGATGAAAATTATCATAAAGAATTTACATTAGAAGAAGATTTTATAACTCCACACGGAGGAACAAGCGGAAATACAATTAATGCTATTGATAATTTTTACACAGGATTAGGATTAAAAGACGAAGAAAAAAGATATGGCGCATTTGTACTAAATGAAACATTAAAACATTACTCAAAATTATTAACAGGTAATGAAAGTTGGGGATCTAGAAGTTATAGTTTTGGTGATAATACTACTGGTTTATTTAGAATGAGTAATGAACAAGTACAAACAGGTCTTAATAAATATATTGATACACTAACACAATCAAATCAACCATTACCGTATTGGGTAGAAGAATTGTCAGAAGATAAAGATGTTAGTGGTCTTACAAAAGACGCACAAACAGCGTTGTTTTTATCTTATATGTCTACACAACCAAATTTTCAAAAAGATTTTTTAGATTTATTAAGAGGTAAAGATCAAAAAACAGCAGTAAGAAATATGTTGTTTAATAATTTTTTAATACCTAGAAAAATAAAACCAGAAGAATTTACTGTATTAAATAATAGACTTACAGATAATTTACAAAAACATTGGTTACAAAAAGAGTTTAAATCTACAACTATGCAAGTACCTGCGTTTGGTAAATGGATGCCAGATGCTATTTCAATGAGTGGTGATAATTTATTTGGTGAAGGACGTAGATCTACATTTGTTAGAGGATGGGATCAATCAGTAACATCAATGGCATTTAGATTATACAATGATTTAAAACAAGCAAATGCTACTGGTGAAAACCCAATGGATATACAAAAACTTATTGATAGTTTTATGACTAATGGTCAAAGATGGGATAAACGTGCAATGGCTGGTATTACATCTGTATTATCTGATCTTCCTATATTTGGTGCAGGTGGCGCTAGTGCAACTGCTTTAACATTTGGAACTACTGGCCCTGTAGCCGCTATGGGTGGTGCTTTTGGTTTACACGAAGCGTTAAGATGGGCTTTGATGGAAGCATATAGACAGAACGAATTGGGAACATTTGAAGATTTTTGGAGTTTAGTTTTAAGTAAAGCGGCGGCTAAACATTACGGTAAAGGTTTTGGAACTGGGGTTATGGTTTATGCAGGTGGTAAATATGGAAGTAAAGTTATTGGTTATTCATTAGCAAAAACACCTTTAAAAAATACAGCAGTAGGTCAAAAAATAATTAATTTTGCTACAGGTACAGGTAAAGCAGGTGGTGAAATTGCTATGTTAGCACAAGCACCGCACATAATGGAATGGATAGCATCTGGAGGACAAGAAGAATTTAAAATACCAACTAAAGAAGAATTTTTAGATGCGGCTGTAATTATATTTGGATTAAAAGCAGGTCATAAAGGATGGACATATGCTAAAGATGGCGCTGTAACAGGTGTTAAAACAACTGCACAATGGTTACAAAATGGTACAGAAAAGTTATATCAAATATATGCTAAAACAGGAAAAACACCTAAAACAATATTAAAAGATGCTGAAAAAGATCCATCAATATTAGACGATTTACAAAATAAAGAAAAACCAATACCAGACGCTTATATCAATCTTAATAACATTATTAAAAAACGTGTAGATCAATTATCTGGTAAAAATGAAATAAATCAAAATACAGTATCAGCACCTAAATTTATTGTAGGAAATAAAGTTAAAACAATTTCAACAGGTGTTGAAAATGGTGAGATTGTAAGCATTGGATTTAAAAATGGTGAACACGTTTATAAAATAAAAAAACCAGATGGTGAATTATTTAACTTGCCAGAAAGTGCTGTAGAAAAATATACACCTAAAAAAGAAATAATAATATGGGAAGACCCTACAGAATTTAAAATTAAACAACAAAGAGGTGAATACGATAGTAAAATTGAAATATTAGAAAGAGATAATCAATTATTTGACACTACTACTCACAGAACAAGTCAAGCAATATTTGAAAATTATAAAGAAATAGGAACATCTGTAGACGGTAAAGCACAGACAAATAAAATGATGTTATGGATAAAAGAATATTATCCTAAATTAGTTAAAGAAGGTGAAAAATTAATTGAAAAAGGTAAAAAATTAGAAGGTGAACTATTTAATTTAACTATTGACCAAATGGTTAAAAGAATATTACCAGAAAAACTTAATGAATATCCAATAAGACTTTTATTTAAAGTTGATAGAAATAATAATTTAGGTGCAGAAAGACCAATAGTTGTAGGTGAAGTAGATGGTAAAATATTTAATTTTGATCTTCATTCTTATATGGCTCTTAAAAAATTAAAAGATGGTTCAGATGCAGTAGTAACAGCACATTTAGGTACAAATCAAAGTGGTACTGCTAGAGGTGTTATGATCTTTAGAGATAATAAAGGTAATACTACAGGATTATTAATGTCACGAGCAGGTTCAGAAAAAATAACAAATGAAGCAATAAAATTTAGAAATGAATTTGGTACAAGAAGTAAGTCATTTGCAGACGCACAACCATCATCTGTAGGAAGTCAACGTGGATTTCCAAAATGGGATGATTTAAACTTAAACCCAGATACCAATGTATTTAAAGGATTACAATTATCTGATCTAGTTAAAATATTTAAAGACTTATCTGGTAATAGTGTAGTTGCTAAAAATATTAAAAGTAGAAAAGGTTTTATTACATTAGGTTTGTTTTATCCTAGAGGTAAAGGTGAAATAGTATTAAACGAAAAATTATTTGATACTAGAATATACTTGGAAGACGGTACATCAAGACCAGCAACAAAAGCAGAATACAGAAAAAAATTAGAAGGTGTGTTAATGACTATGGCACACGAATTAGGCCATTTTATTGATTATATTCCAGATGCTTCAATGGCTAGAGGTAATATTTTAGGACGTATTAAATCATTAAAAGGATTTATGAAATCTTGGACAGAAGGAAAAGAAGGTGGTTTTCCTCCATTAACAGCCGCAGAAAAAGCCGCAATGAGAAAAACCGCAGAAAAAAGAGCAAAAGAACGTGAAAAAGAAACAGATAAAGAATTAAAAGAAGAAGGTATAGATCCTAAAGATATTCTTAAAATTATTACAGATGCTAGAGCAAGAGAGATTTTACCTCCAGAAGTATATGAAGGTTTTGCTAAAGCAAATACAGCATTAAAAAAAGAAATTATTAAAGATGCAATGAAAGGCATTGTTAATCCTTACATTAGAAACATTGTTAAAGGTGGTGAAAAAAATGCAACTAACGAACAAAAAGCAGAAGCTAATAAAATATTTAAAGAAATGTTTGAGAAAGAAGTTATTAAAAGAGGATTAGTTGGACGTGACCAAGTAATGAATGAATTAAAAAAACTTACTCAAAGATGGAAACCATTTAATGATAAAGTACAAAGAGATTACACAGATTATAGATATTCTAGCCCAGAATTGTTTGCAGATTTTATGATGTCTTTTTTACTTCAACCAAAACAAACATTAAAAGCCGCACCAATAACTACATCACTTTGGTTAAACTTTATGCATAGAAAACCAGAAGTTATGAGAGAATATGAAATGATCCAAATGGAATTGGCTTTACCTAAAGATCAAAAAATTGCTAATCTTATAAAAGAACAAGTTATTACATCAATGGAAAATACTGCAAAAATGCAGAAAAAAGCAAATGATGAATTACAATCAGAAGGTAGTTACGATACAATGAGAAGATGGTTTGATTACCACGCTTTTACAATTATTAATTATTATAAAAAAGTTATGGGTGATAATCATTGGTGGTCATCCCCTACAAGTAAAAAACGATTTGAAACACCTTTAAAAGATAACGTAGAACAACAAATAGAAAGATATCAATATACAGATGCTTTAATAGAAGGATTACAAAACAAATTATATAAAGTGTTTTGGAAACCTATGTTAGATAGTGGTATTAATAGACACATATTTGCTACTTATTTACAAAACAGATTAGTAATGAACCCTAGTGGTACTAGAGCAAATGTTCTTAACCCTAAAGGTATAGATAGATTTCAAGCAGAAGCAATAGTAAGACAATTAGAACAAAAATATTCTGGCGATAGAGCAAATGGTATTTTAAGCATTAGAGAATTAGCAGAAAGATTTTACGATTATAGACAAAAAGAAATTATTACAGTTTTTGAAGAACTAGGTTTAGATCCAATAAGTTTAGAAATTGCACGTAGTAACAAAGAATACGTTACGTTTGCAGTAGAAGAATATGCAAGATTTATGAACGATACTTGGGTTAAAGGTTTTGTTCAAAATACTAAATTTGGTACATCAAAAGATGTAATGAACGTGTTAGATGCAACAATATTAAAAGATTGGGCATTGATTACAGTTTTACAAAGACACCAAATGATAAGCACAACAGTTAGATTTCTTAAAAACTATAAAGAACAAATCGAAGGTCTTGATAGAAAACAATTACAATGGAACGGTAGATTTAAAGGATTAAAAATTGTTCAACCAATTAAAGAAAGAGTTTACGAAGAAGCAGTTTGGGATTTTATGAAGAAAAGATGGAAACCTAAAACTAAAAATTTAGATACTTCATCTGTTAAAGCAGGATATAAATTAGTTGAGTGGATGGAAAATGGTGAACGTAAAGCGGCTTACATTGGTACAGAAATGGCTGATGCTTTAAATGGTTTACAAAGCAGTAGAAACTTAGTGGATCTTCATAGACTTACTTATGGTATGAATACGCCATACAGAAAATTATTTACTGAAATAAATCCTCCGTTCTGGGGATATAACGTATTTAGAGATATATTTAGAACTGTACAAAATTTAGATGGTGCAAGATTATTTGATATTATTAATGGTGGTAAAAATTCATTCTTTAAAAAATGGGTGCAAAGTTTACCTGCCGCATATCGTTCTATTTTTGATCCTAAAAACGCAGATCCTATTGTACTTGAAATGTTACAAAATAGAGAGATTTTATCTGTATGGAGTAAATATAGAAATAGAGCAGAAGGTTTATTAGAAGGTGATCCAAATTGGTCACAAACAACTGATGGTGCTGTAAGAAGTTTCTTATTATTGTCTAGAGAAAAAAATTGGCGTTCTATGAGTAAAGAACAAATAGAAGCATTTTTTGAAAAAGTTAAAGATAAAGAAATAACTGAATATTCATTAGAAGAATTAAATTTTAATAATCAATTAAGAGATAGCATCATCAATTCATATGAAAAAAGATTTATGGAAACTAATTGGTTAGGTAAAGGTAAAACAGGATTTTTAATTGGTGAAAATAGTTGGTTACAACCTTATTACAAATTGATTACATCTGCTGAAATGATGTCTAGAGTATTTGAAAGAACAACTAAAATAGCGGCTAAAAGAGATTTATTAGATAGAAGGCAACAAGGATTAATAGATTGGTCTGATGCACAAATAGAATATGCAGTTAGAAACTGGGCAGGATCACCAAACTTTTTAAGAAAAGGTAATGGTGCTTGGTTATATAATAATATGTTTTTATTTGGTAACGTATTTAAAGAAGCAAATAGATCTACATTAGAAGCAAAAAGATATCATACATTATATAAAATACCTTTTACTGATAAATATTGGGCGGCTGGATGGTACGGTAAATTATTTCAAACTACAATAGCGCCTAAAATATTTTATAGAGCCGCTAAATTAGGTATGTTTGGTAAAGCCGCACATATGTATTTTAACTTAATAGGTAATGATGTTCTTGCTAATTATAGTGTAATACCTTTAGGAGTTATTAATGAAAAAGGTGAATTTGAAACAGGTATGGATAGCCAAGATGGTACTTTAAAAGCAGTATATTTACAGTTTCCATTAGACGAATTTCAAAAATTTATTGGTGCTTTATCGTGGCATTCAATGATTGAAACTTGGGGTGATGTAAAAGATGATAATGAAACTAATGTATTTGAAACATTAATGAAAACAGGTGTTGGTGTATTAGATGAGAATACTCCAAGTCTTACACCTTTTGTACCTTTAGTAACTAATGCAGTAAGATCTCTTGGATTTGGTGACACTTTACCTAAAGATTATTTTACTGGTAAAGACTTATATCCAGAATATTTACAAAAAGCAGAAGGTATGTTGGCTATGAAAATGAGAATGAAAGCGTGGTCTAAATATGCTTGGAATAATGGTGGTGGTTTAATGTTTTATAAATTTGATACATATTATGATCCATTTAATCAGAAAAAAATAGTAACAGAAATTGAAGAAAAATTAGGTGTACCAATATTTGGTAAAACATTAGGTAGATTTATAAAAGTATCTGATAGAGGTATGAAAGAAAGAGTTTGGGAACAAATATCTAAATCAAGAGTAGAAGAAGATACAGCTAAAGTTATTGTTGATAATGCTATGCAAAAAATAATGAGTGATGACGGTACTTTAAATATGGACAAATTAACCCCAGAAGAAAATAATGCTATGCTTACTGATATAACTTGGGTTAAAAGATATGAAAAAGCAGTATCTAAAACATTTGGTAATCAATGGTCTAGATTATTAAGTGGATTAGAGGGTAGAGATTTACTAGAAGCCATACAAGAAATGACTAGAATAGAGTATGATTTTAGATATAATTTTAATTATGATGAGAATGAATTGAAAAAGAAAGAATAAGATGATAATATAAGGTGATATATGACTATTTCTACAACAATTATTAAAGTTAGTTATTCTGGTAACGGTTCTCAAACGGTATTTCCATATACGTTTAAGATTAATGCCGAAGCAGATATACAAGTTATTATAAGAGCCGCTAACGGAACAGAAACCGTTAAGACTTTAACAACAGATTATTCTGTAAGCGGTGTAGGATCTGCTAGTGGTGGTAATGTTACTATGGTAACAGCACCAAGCGCTACAGAAACTATTGTTATAAGACGAGAAACTTCACAAACACAAACAGTTGACTTAGTTGAAAATGATCCTTTTACTGCTGAAACAGTTGAAGGTGCATTTGATAAATCAATAGCAGTATCACAAGAATTGCAAGAAGAAGTAGATAGATCTATTAAACTATCAAGAACAAACACAATGACATCTACAGAATTTACAGTAGATGCGGCAACTAGAGCAAACAAAATTTTAGCATTTGATGCTAACGGTGAGATTGCAGTTACACAAGAATTAGGAACATACAAAGGTAATTGGTCTGCTAGTACATCTTATAGTGCTAGAGATATTGTAAAAGACACAAGTACCAATAACATTTTTATATCAAATACAGCACACACATCATCTGGTGCATTACCATTAACAACAAATACAGATAGTGCTAAATGGGATTTATTAGTTGATGCGGCATCAGCAACAGCAAGTGCTAGTGCGGCGGCAACAAGCGCAACCAATGCGGCAAACAGCGCAAGTGCGGCGGCGACATCAGCATCTAATGCGGCTACATCAGAAAGCAATGCCGCTACATCAGCATCAACAGCAACAACACAAGCAACTAATGCGGCAACAAGCGCAACTAACGCTTCTAATAGTGCAACGGCGGCGGCTAATAGTGCAAGTGCGGCAGAAGCATATGCTGATAATTTTGATGATGCATATTTAGGCGCAAAAGCATCTAACCCAACTGTAGATAATGACGGTGATCCGTTAGCAGATGGTGCATTGTACTTTGACACAACTAACAATGTAATGAAAGTTTATGATCTTGGTACAACAACTTGGTTTCAACTTACTCCAACAGTTTCAAATCAAACCAATATTAATACAGTTGCATCAATTTCTAATGAAGTTCAAACTGTCGCAAGTGATAGTGCTGATATTCAAGTAGTTGCATCAGATAGTGCTGATATTAGAACATTAGCTGATATTGAAGATGGAACAACTGCAACTAATGCAGTTTCAAATGCTGGTAATAATGCAACAAACATTACAACAGTTGCAGGACAAATTTCACCAACTAACAACATTGCAACCGTAGCATCAGCAAATGCAAATATTTCTGCTGTTGCAGGTCAAATATCACCAACAAATAATATTGCAACAGTTGCAGGTGCAAATTCTCAAATTACAACAGTTGCAAACAATCTAAATGGCGCTAACACTATTGGAACAGTTGCAGGTTTAAATGCTGAAATTTCAGCACTTGGCCCTATATCTGCTGACATTACAACTGCGGCAAACAATGTTACAGATATTACTAATTTTGCTGACGTATATGTTGGGCCATCAGCAACACCACCAACAACAAGAGCAGATAGTTCCGCACTTCAAGTTGGTGATTTATATTTTGATACAGCAACTTCAACAATGAAAGTTTACTCATCTGGCGGGTGGGTATCTACAGGTTCTAGCGTTAACGGTACTGCAAGTAGGTTTATTTACACAGTATCTTCTAGTACAGTAACAATTACAGGCGCAGACAATAGTGGTAATACTTTGGCATATGATGCAGGATATGTAGATGTATATCTAAACGGGGTTAAAATGGTTAATGGTACAGATATTACAGCTACATCTGGAAATAGTATTGTATTTGCTAGTGCAATCGGCGCATCTGGTACAGATACCGTAGATATTATAGCATATGGTACATTCTCATTATCTAATTTTAGTATTAATGATGCTAATGACGTTTCAACTGCGGGTATTACAGACGGCCAAGTATTGACTTGGAATGCATCTGCTAGTAGTTTCCAAGCAGGAAATGCTAGTAGTGCGGAAGTTTATGGGTTTAGTGTTAATGGTAGTGGTCAATTAATAGTAACTACAACTGGTGGCGGTGTAGATAATATAGATGCGGCAACATATGCTTCATTTGATGATGTATTATTTGCGGCATCTGGATTTACTTTTAGCATTGATAGTGGTGGAAATTTAATTGCAACAATATAGATTGAAAGTAGAACAAAAATAGGATAAAAGGAGTACATATGGCAACAGTAAATTTAGGTTCAATAAAATTTAATTGGCAAGGTGCATACAATGGTGCAACTGCCTACGCAGTAGATGATGTAGTTAGCTACAATGGCTCAAGCTATGTTTGTAAATTAGCATCTACAGGTAACTTACCAACTAACACTACATACTTTGATTTAATGTCTAGTGCAGGTACTAATGGTACTAATGGAACAGACTTAACAACAACATTAACAACACAAGGCGATTTAGTTTATCGTGATGGTTCAGGTCTGCAAAGACTTGGTGCAGGAACAAGTGGTCAAGCATTAATTACAAATGGTGCAGGTGCAAATCCATCTTGGGGTGATGTATCTGGTGGATTAATTAAAGCAACTACTTTTTATGATGCAACTAGACAAGGACTTCCTAACAGTGCTGACACTGCTCTTATTTCAATGACATTTAATAAACAAGAAGACGCAAACACTTCAAAAGTTATAGTTATAGCTTCTATTCCTGGTTTCGGTCAAAATAGTAATACTGCTGGTTGGTACTTTGATTGTTTAACTTCTGGTATGACAACACATAATACTAATGACAGTTTTGCTTTTCAAGGCGTTAATCAAGGAAATGCTAATAGTGCTGGTGAAGTTGATACTGTAACTATTAATAAAACTTTTGAAGATACAACTAATTTTGGTGTTGGTAATCATACTTTTGAATTAGGTTATAGGTCAAGAAATGGCACAGCAAATTTTCCATATGTTGTAATAAATCCTAATTCATCAGATGACCCAAGATGTCATCAAAAAGCATCATCATATCAATTTTTAGAAGTATTAAGATAAGGAGAAAAATAAATGGCTATATTTGATAAAATCATTTTTAAAAAAGAAAACTATAAAGGTTATACAGGTAATCCACCAAGTAATGAAACTGAATACAATGAAATGAAAACAGATATGTTTTCTGGTACAGCACCAATTTGGGCAGAAGTACAAACTGAAATGGATAATTATGTAGACCCAAAAGTTAGTGGCAATCAAAAGCTATTAGACTTGGGATTAACACAAGCTGAAGCAACTGCACTTACAGGTTACACACCACCAACGGAGGCATAATCCGTTATGACTAAAGCAAGAGATATTGCTGACTTTAAATTTGAAAACATAGTTGATACTGGTACTGAAGGTACTAAAGTCGCTAGTGGTACTACAGCACAAAGAGGTACAACAGCAGGTCAATTAAGATTTAATTCTACGACAGGATTAGCTGAATATTATACTGGTACTGCTTTTAAAAGTATTGATAGTCCACCAACAATTTCATCACTTGATGTGACAGAAGTAGATAGTCAAGCAGGTGGAAATCAGACAATAGTTATTACTGGTTCTGGTTTTAATGCAGGTGCTACTGTGACTTTTGTAGGAAATAGTGGAACAGATTTTAACGCATCAACTGTAACTGTAGATAGTGATACTCAAATTACTTCTGTTGCACCTAAAGCTAGTTTTTTAAATGCACAAGAACCTTATGGTGTTAAAGTTACAAATGTTTCTGGTTTATCAGCAACACTTGCTAGTCAAATTAATGTAGATAGTTCGCCAACTTGGAATACAGCAAGTGGAACATTAGCAACAATTTACGATATGGCTACTGGTACTCACGCAACAGTTTCAGCAACAGACCCAGATGGTGATACAGTTTCTTATTCTGAAACTGGTGGAACAGTTTTATCTACAAATAATTTATCTTTAAATTCTTCTACAGGTGCAATTTCTGGTGACCCAGTTGATGTTGTTAGTCCAACAACTCATACATTTACTTTAAGAGCAACAGCAAACTCTAAAACTGCTGATAGAAGTTTTAACATAATTGTTAATCCTACTTTAGATGGCTCTACAAGTGCTAAAGCAAATACTTCGGCACAAGCAATTTATGATGTTACTGGAACAACAACAGATGGATTATATTGGATAAAAGATAGTTTAGGCAACACTCAACAAATGTATTGCAATATGTCAGCTACAAATGGCAAATGGATTTTAGTAGCTAGTAATAACTGGTCAAGCAGTACGCTACCTGCGGGTAATGGCGGAAACTCTACATCATATCAAATTAATAGAAATGGAACTTTAGGTGCTTTAGGAACTGCTGACCCAAACAGCGATTATTTAGCAGGTGCTATAGTTGATAATATGACTTTTCAATACGCAAGAATTTTAGGTTGGGGTAGAGGTTCAACTAATGGAACTTACTCTTTCACAAATAAAGGAAATTGGGATGAAGCTGTTTGGCAACTATCTACTAATACAGGAACAGGAAGATTTACTGAATGGACAAGTACAGCAAATGTAACTTTTACTAATAATGAGTTTGCACACGACGATACAGCAGGTACAGGAATGTACGCTATTTTAGATACTGTTCGTTGGTGTCAAACTTATGGAATAACACCAAATGCTAATCAATTTACTATTGGTGCTTCTGGTCAGTATTGGTCAAACGCACCTTCAAATCCATCAGGTGGAGCTTATAGTGGTTCTTGGTTAGGACACGGTCAAAATGAAGGTAATGGTGAAGGTTGGTATATTTATGGTGGAGTAAATACTGCAAATGGTGCAGGAGACGCACAAGGTTATACCACTTGGGTAAAATAAATTTTTAACAACAACAAAGGAGCAAACTATGTTTGATAATTGGTTCAAGTCTTGGGAAGATATGTTTACTTATGACAACTGGAAAAAAGAAGTCATTAAGTTTAACAAAAAAGTATGTAAAT
>Ga0222713_10001867_pt1 | contig 23012 bp, 48 predicted proteins | sample C33_649DmetaG_FD_165061 | JGI IMG/M metagenome (GOLD analysis project Ga0222713, IMG submission 165061) | Estuarine water microbial communities from San Francisco Bay, California, United States - C33_649D | ecosystem: Environmental > Aquatic > Marine > Unclassified | place: USA: California...
ATCAAGTGCATCTACTTCATAAGTATTTCTTCTTGATTTAAAAATTTGATTTAATCTTTCAGTTACTTGTATATCATCAGATACTACTTTCACAAAGGTTCTCATTTCATTTGCCATAACTTATTGCTCTTCTTTGATTTTATTGATTAGGGTTTCTATTTCTTCTTTTATGTATTTAGGATGTACTCCACTTATATAATTTAATTTTTTTAAGATTTCTTCGATACTCATAACTTAATAATCTTCAAGTTCATCCATATCAACTTCCTTACCTTCGTTTGATGTACTGAAGATAAAGTCATCATGTGCAAAGTTTGCAAGTTTAGAAAGAGTTTCTTGAAGTTCTCCTTCTTCTAGCTCATAAGGTTTTATCCAACCCTTTTCAAAATCTTTGTGGAATACATAAAAATCACAACCGTTATCATCTTCAGTTTGTCTGACAATGTACTCCTCACCATCAATTTCTACTGTAATTTGATGTGTTCGTTGTTCATACACAATATCATGTGCTTCTTTTAGTGTTACTTTCATATGTTAAAATTAATTGATTACAAACTATGTCCTAATTTATCGTGGATTGATTTCATGTGTTTACACGGTTGGAATCTTCGGAACATTCTTGCCTCACAAGAACAATCGGTAATTTTCCAATCTTTAACTTTTACTTTGTAGTATTTTAACTTACCAGTCTTTTTATCACGAGAACCCATCTCTCTATAAAACCATTCCATATTTTTTATCTTTTAAATCTTATAATACAAATATACGAAAAAGATTTTAAATATCCAAATTTTTTATAAAGAAATTTCTGATACAATTATTGCACCTGGATTATAAGGTATAGAATCCCAATTGAATTTGTGTTTATCTAAAACCTCACTTACAATCCTCGATACCAATCTTGGTGAATTACCGGTAATGATTTTCACCTCCAATGGATTACTATCACCCTTTGAAGATTCTAACAATAAAAAGTTTTCAGTAATGTCTACTGCTGTTGCATGGTCTAATCCATGTAAATCTAGTTCTTTCATATGTAAATTTTTTCTATTGAGTTTAAAGATGTTTCGAATACTTTGGCACCATTTAAAAATATAAACTTAGCTAAATCTTTATGTATGTTATTGTTTAAAATAGTTTGATTATAAAGATTTTCTTGATTATAAATAAATCTGTCTTTGTTTTTTAAATACAAAGAATGAATATCCAAATTTGATAATCGTAATAATTCATTGGATATCATTTGTGTTTTTTCTGATATATCACTATATTCTTTTCCATCGGTAGTTTTGATTTCAATTGAATCATAGGAGTGATCTATTATATCATCAAACATATCGAAACCAGCATCTCTTAAATCTTGAACAATTCCTTGGTGGCCAAGAATTATTGGAAATTGTAAATTATAAAAAGGTTTTACACATTTTTCCGTTTTAAATGGTATCTTACCATATCTAGATTCGGTAACAACTTCAATATAACTATCTCGGCTTAAGGGTGGGTGTAATCCAAATCTATTATTACTAAACATAGAGTTATCCAATAACATCCGTGGCACTTTATATCTTGTATAAACACCTGGTTTTGATGTATCATACATAAAAGTATTTAGATTTGATGTAAATGTAACATATCCCAAATTTAGTAATTTATTTTTCATTAAAGAATCCATCATTTTTACTCTATGAATTCTTGGTTCACCATTTAAACACATGAATAGTTTATTTTTTTTAGAATCATCCCATTTCAATCCCATACATATTTGATTTGTATTTTTAAATGTATGAATCATGATTCTATTAAATCTCGAACAAAAAATCTTAGGTCCTCCTAAATCGTATTTAAAAAATGAAATATTTTTATATTTGTTTTCATATTCAGAATAGTGTTTTAGTGGAGCTAATATTTTTACTTGAATGTTTTGATTAGTAAGAATATCAATATGCTTATCCTTATTATACATTAAAGAAGGAACATCATATCCCTCACCCATTAAGTCTATACAAAAATTAATACAGCCAATCGAATACTCTAATAATTTATTTACATTAAATTCTCTAATATCAAACCCATGAATAAAAATATAATCAAAATTTTGATTTGAATACTCTATTAAATCGTTTTCATCTTTTACTTTAAAAACATTTTTATTTTTTAAAAAGTTAATACCACTAAACATCCCATCTTGAATATCACACCCATCTCCAATTATTAAAATTTTAGAATCACTTAAAATTAGAGTAAAAATATTTGGAGTTAAATCCAACGAACCCGATTCCGATTTATTTGCTATTTCCAAAATATTTGAATACATATAATACAAACTGCTAAAATTAAACAAACAAAAGTTTTCCAAGATATAGTTTCTTGAAACAACACTAAAGATAGTGTGGTAAAGATAATGATACCAACACCAAACCCAATCAATCTTGATGGCCATAATTGTCCATCTGCCCAACTAACTAAACTATCTACTGATTTGATATAAAGATAAGTTGATACGATTGAACTAAGTAATACCCATACTGGATATTTCACAAACCAACCCCACTTAACACTTCCTTGTAATTGTAAAAATGATATAATCTGTCCGAATATACCGTATATGATACCTACTAATAATTTATTCATTATATGAATTTTTTAAAGGGATGAATTTCCCTTTCTCTTTTAATTTTCTTTTCTATTTTTTCTTCTTCGGTATCATGTCTTAACCAACTACCATCCCACTCAATAGAGTTAAGATAGTTCTTCCAGTTTCGATTATAAACCACATTATAGAGGTGCTCTTGAACTTGTTGAGGTGTAGTGGTGTTCTTGTATAAGAACTCCTGCTCTACATCGTAATAATCTAATTCATCACTCATTAATCAATATCTAACAATTCACACAATTCATCGTAGATATTCTTTCCACTCCGAGATAATCGTTCATATTCAAATCCAAGGTCAGAAACAAGTCCTCGTAGTTCTCCTATCAAATCTTGGATTTCATCTTGAGTATATAATGTATCGTCAGTTCCTTCTTCCATATTATCTAATATATGTTGGTCCAAAGTATTCCCACTTATCAGTTCCTTCAAAGATGTTACCACGAGAATTCTTAGCTGGTGATTTCCAAGATGCTGGTTTTAGTAAATCACCTTTCTTAATTGGTGAACCTTTTAAATCACCTTCTACCATTGAGATGAATGCCCAACAAGTAGAACCATCCCATAATCGAATGTACTTGTTACCTTTATCAACTCGTAGGGGTTCGTAGGGTTTGTGATTGAAACGAGTTTCCCAATATTGTTTTCTCTGTTCGTTTACCTTGTTTAACCAGATTTCAAATTGTGTAGTAGCCATAATGTTTAAGTTTTAAGTTTTATATCTTTCTCAATCTTACAACACTAATATACGAATAAAAGCCGAGATTTCCAAAAAAATTTAATTTTTTTTTTTGAATTAATTTTGAATTACTTTCATTAGTTTAAATTATATCCTTTCTGGCGGCTGCTATCATTTTTTTGTCATCTAATTTTACTAAGGTATATTCTTTGAACTCTTTTATTTTTTCTGGTATTTTACAATCATCGATGTTGTATATATCCCCCATCGTGTTTTCATTGCTTTTTCGCTCAATTAGTTCATAATAAAGACCCCTATTATAAACTGAATGTATGATTCCAATTTCTTTAAAGACCTCTTCGATTCTATTCAATCTATCCAATCTATCGTATGCAGTATTATAATTTGTATTAAAATTAACCGTGTTGTGATATTGAATATAGTTTCCTTCTTGTACCCATTTTTGCTTTAAAGTTTCATGTATAAGAAATCCGGAACAAGTAAGTATCTCTGACATACAATCATGATATTCTTTTACAAAATCAACCGTTTTTTGAAAATCTTCTTCGGTTTCATTTAGATATCCTATAATCAATTGCATTGCAAATTGCATTGGATATTTATTTTCTTTGTTTATGATTCTAACATTTTCAAATATCTCTCTAACACCATCCATGTTAGGATATTTTTTCATATGTTTCAAAACCGGTTCTGATGCCGATTCAAACCCCGTAATCATTTTTAATAATCCTGCCTTACGATATAATCGCATGGTTTCCAAATCTCTCATTGGAGTTTGTAATCTCATATTTCCACCAAATGTAAAACCCCAATTAGGCCAACCCTTTTCAATTATGGTTTCACAGAATTTCTTTAACCATCTTGGGTCACCATTGATAATTGAATCATGACAAAAGAAATTCCATCTACCTTTAGCAATCCAATATTCAATTTCTTCAATTACGGTTTCTAACTTTCTATATCTAAAAACTGGTATAAATTCAGGCACCGAACAAAAGGTACAACGATATGGACATCCTCTCGATAATACAAGTGGTACATTGTGTTGATAAACTGATTTATAATAATAGTTATCTTCTAATAATCCATAATCAGGAAATGGTAGAATATCCATATCAATGGTTTCTCTACTTGCATTGTGAACTAAATTACCATCCGAGTTTCTCCAAATTGCTCCCTTTATTTTAGAAAGAGATTCATCGGTCATATCACAAGTAAGTAGTTCAACAAAAGTTACTTCACCATCACCTCTTACAAAAACATCTATAAATTTATAATCATTGGTTCTATATCTAATGTTTGGCAGAACTCCAAAATCTAAAACTTCGATTCCATTTCCCCCAAATAGAATTTTTATATGAGGATATTTTTGTTTTATCTTTCTTGCAATTGCAATTGATGAATCTATATTACCATCTATAATACTAAATCCAAAAAATGCTGGATTTGTTTTTTCAATATATTTGAATACAAATCCTTCAATAATATCCTTCATTTGAGGAAACGTATAAAGATGCTCATACTCACCTTGGTTTGCATAAGTATTGAACCATTGAAAAAATTCCGATTGTTTATCGGGTGGATTTAAATAAAAATAATCAATTACGGGGTCTATAATTGAAACTCGTAAGTCTGAGTGGAATTTATCTATGTATGATTTTAAGGCAACAACACCAGCGTAATAGCCGGATTCGTTTATATTAGGAACTTGCATTAATAGACAATCTTGTTCACCAATATCTTCATAATGAAATTTATGAGTGAACTGATTATCTTTATCGATTACTTGCTTGTGATTGATATAGTTACTTAAATCAATCTTCAAATCAATCATCGGAACATCATTTTCTATTTGATGTAAAATTCTTTCTTCTATATTTGAAATTTTGGTCATATAATTTTTTTAAAAGCTTATAGTTATAATAACTAGACACTAAGACAACTTTATCATAAGTATTATAACCCTTAACTTATTAAGTATTTCTGTTATAGGCTATCCATTGTTTTCTCAGTTCGTTCAAAATTTCTTTTTCAATCATAGTGTAATACCCCAAATCTAAAACTTTATTTATAACATCCATAGAAGTTTCCAGCGTTTCTATATAAGAAAGATGCTCGGTTAAAGTATTACCACTAAGATTTTGTTGATTTATTTTTCGGGCAGAATCGTACATATAAACTAACCACTTGTTTATCTCCAATACAAGTGATTCTAATTCTTCGGTGAGTATATCACACTTTAAATCTTTTACCATTTACCCATTGGACATTGTGAAGAACGAGATAATGTTTTTGCTGCAATGTTACAACCACATCCCGATACAATTTTGTTAGTAACTTCATGGATACCAAACTTGTTTGGGTCACAAGTATTGGAACTTCTCATAGAACAAGAATGACATTTAACTAATCTTGATTCTGCGAGTTTACGAGTTTGTTCATCTAATAAACCAAAGTTGGATTTAATAAGGTTTCCCCATCCATCAAGGATTTCATTTAGTTTTCCCATTATTCTTTTGTTGTCTGAGTTTATCTCTTTTGTGTGCATCATGTAACCACTTAGTAAGTAATCCTAAGATAAATCCACCTGCAACATTTGCTATTTGACTAATATCCATAATTATAAAAGTTAAGGCTGGTAGGGAAGGATTCGAACCCCCACGATGAGATTAGGTAATGAACATATACTCTCGAGAAAACTTTAGTGGTCAACCCATTATTCATACTTTATTTCTTTATCATCACCCCCGAGACAGGAGGGCATGTCTGCCAATTTCATCACCTACCAGTATTTAGTTTAAATATAGTACTTTCACTATATTTGAAAGAATATTTTAATAAATAACTAAAAAAGAAATCACCAAGGATTGAGTTAACAAAGAATGGGATTGCAAGTGTATAACACAATACTAAGCTTTCCCATGTTTTAGGATAACCCAATACCCATACTCCAAAGTTGGTAATTATAAAAAAGAGTATAGAACCCATCAATATGTTTTTGTTATTGACCTCTTTACTAATAAAAGAGATTAATAAGAATGAACCATACACCCACGGAGTAATCATAGAGAACCCCAAGAACAAATCAGATATAAACATTATTAACAAAGGTAAACTCATACCTAACCATTTGCTTCTAAACATTACACCCCCAAAGATTGCAAGTGATGTAATGGGTGCAAAGTTAGGTGGATGTGGTACTACTCTTAACAAGATTGCAAATACACAAAACGCTAATACTAATAATTCTCTTTTGTTCATAATAATAATTTTGGCGGACCGGACGGGACTCGAACCCGCGACCTCCGCCGTGACAGGGCGGCATTCTAACCAACTGAACTACCGGTCCAATAAAGTGGAGGATATAGGATTCGAACCAATGACCCCCTGCGTGCAAGGCAGGTGCTCTAGCCAACTGAGCTAATCCCCCGATATTGGTTGATTTGGGTTCAACCAACAAAACCTTGAGAGAAGTCCTACCAATGGTAGACCTTTCACATAAAAAGATTGTAACGGCTGTGCGGTGTGTTTCCGAGTATAATACTCCAGTTTCCATTTCATTCGTAGCGTCCGTTCCGCCATTCGTTTCCGAATCGTTACAATCTTGCAGAGGAGGAGGGATTCGAACCCCCGTTACCTTTCAGTAAAACGGTTTTCAAGACCGTCGCAATCGACCACTCTGCCACTCCTCTATTGAGCCTCCTATCGGAATCGAACCAATGACCTACTGATTACAAATCAGTTGCTCTACCAGCTGAGCTAAGGAGGCTTAAACTATTGTTCAATTTTATTTTACAAATTTTGTCTTAGAGATAAAAACTCTTCTCTAACTTTTTTCAACTCTTTTAAAACCTCATCGTTGGTAGGAGGTATTTTTGAAGTGATTCTATTTTCCAATTTATCCAATCGTGAATCTAATTGTCTATATAACTCACCAACTTCTCTTTCAACTCGTCTATCAGTTTCTTGAATACTAATATCCAATGACCTGATATCACCATCTATTCGATAATCTAAATCTCTATGGAAGTTATCAAACTCCATATCTCTTGTTATGTTTCTGGTTTCTAATTCAGAAACTTTTTTACTTAACCTAAATACACCCAATGCGGAATATCCTAATAAAAAGGTTACTATCGCAAAGACCGTACCTACACCTAATAAAATTGTATCCATAATTTTTTTCTTTTTTAATTAAACAATATTTCAATGAACAATAGTTTGTAGCCCGTCCGGGATTCGAACCCGAGACTTCTCCGTGAAAGGGAGATGACTTAACCGCTTGTCGAACGGGCCATTTGGATGGATGAGAAAAACCTATTCCTCTTTCGGCATATCCATCAATGCCCACTATGTATCAGGAGAGGGAATCGAACCCTCACGGCCTATGGCCAACAGATTTTAAGTCTGTCGTGTCTACCTATTCCACCACCCCGACATTTTAAAGAACTTTGTTGTTGTATATAAATATATATCTTTTACAAAGATACGAAAAAAAGTTGAATAAAACAAACTTTTTTATTTTTTATTTTGTACCCCCACATGGAATCGAACCACGAATTACTCTTTAGAAGAGAGTTGTTATATCCGTTTAACTATGGAGGCCGGGATACACGCCTGGGTGGGCCTTGTAGGAATCGAACCTACCACCTTTTCATTATGAGTGAACTGCTCTAACCGAATGAGCTAAAGGCCCTTTTGTAATGTTATCCTACAAGGATTCGAACCTCGACCAAGAGAACCAAAATCTCTTGTGCTACCGTTACACCATAGGATAATCTATTGCGGTGATAGAAGGGTTCGAACCTCCGGCCCAATGATTAACAGTCATTTGCTCTACCTACTGAGCTATATCACCTAAACAAAAAACCCCAACCTTATAAAAGCTAGGGTTTCCAAAATCCACTTGATTTTGATTATTGTTTATTGTACTGCTGGAGTCTCCTCAACAACAGTTTCTTCAACCACTGGTGCAGATGCATCAACAGCAGTAGAATCGGTAACAACTTCAGTTGAATCAACTGTCTGTACTTCTTCTACTTGAGTTTCAGTACCTTTGCTACCACAAGCCATCATTACTGATGCCATTGCAAAAACTAACATTGCTTTTTTCATTTTTTTGTTTTTTTAATTGTTAAAATTTTATTTGTTTTGGTGTACTATTTTTTTCTATGTAATCAAATTCGGCACCAAAACTAACACCGAATCTGTCACATTTTTTGGTTCACGATATATACATATCATGGTATTTAAAAAACATAAATATTCTACCCGAGTATCTTTCATCACCTATAAGGATTTACGAATGATATGTTTTAAATTTACTTTTACAAAGATACGAAATATTTTTAATATATCCTAATCTTTTTTTACTTTTTTTATTATTAAAATAAGGATATCCGGCTTTCTTCCCTACGGGTAGGTCACACAATCGGTTTTATTAGTTGTTGGCTTCAACCCTTATTTCAATAACAATACAAAGATACGAAATAAATTTGACAATTCCAAATTTTTTAAATAAAATTTTTAATTTTTTTTAGCTCATCTTTTAAGATTGTATATAATTGGTGATGCCCTTGTTCACTATAATGTGAATCATCTATTAACCCATCGGTCTCCATTTTGATTGTTTCCATATCATGATATTGTGGTACATTAAATCCAACTTGTTCTTGTGGTGACCAATGAATTACTTTTACATTTTTTAATTTCAATGTATGGTTGATAAGATTAATCCATTGGTGTACCTCATCGTAATAGCATTTAAGATTATCTAATCTATTAAATAGATGTTCTTCCAATGATTTACGAGATACTCCAAATCCATCTACAGGCAAATCGTCTCTCCCTATATACCAAGTACCAACTGTGTGGAAGTGGGTGTTTTCAACTACCAATCTATATCGGGTAATTTCACTCCAACCAAATATGACAATATCATTGCCATTTATTTGTTGCACAACTCTGCAGAAAATTTCAAATATTTGATAATTGGATAAACCTTCACTCGCGTAATTTAGTAATTCGTAGTTTAAATGGTCTGATAATAAGTTAGAATAATTTTTTGGTATATATCCCTTAAATTTCAAGTACCCATTCCTACTATACAAATCGGTTTGTTTATCAAATTCTTGACTAAATGAATCACCAAATATCCAAAGTTTATTCATATAACAACATAATCTTTTTGAAGTTCTTGTATTAAATTGTAATATGTTGAACAATTTTCATAGTGTTCTATTTCCTCATTCTTTTTTAAAAGGAATCTAAACCAATCACCACCCCATCTCATAAGTAAATCGTATTTACTTCTATCATCGAGTTCTTCAATCTTACCAATCTCTTTTAACGCAAGTTTATTTAATATGTGGAAATCCTCATCTTCCATGGTGCCAAACACAACCTCGAATTCTTCGGTAGATAAGGTTGATGGGTGTTCAATCTTTCTTTCAATATTATCTATCATAACCATTCGATAATATTTCTTCAGTCCATCTTGTATCAGGTCTCCTAATGATTCGGGCTCTTCATTCATTACAAAATTGATTTTGGTTCTTGATTAATTGCAGTTATTATTGATTCAGCAATATACTGGTGTTGAACCAATGTTAGATGTATGTTTTTTGTTTTTGGAAATTCCTTATCTATTCTTTTAAAAGGAAATGTTTCTTCCCATTGAGAATAATCTTTATAAAAATTCCCATCATATCCTTTTAATGGCAACATCAATGATTGTAAATATTCGTTGTTTTCGATATAATTATTAGATGTATAACTACACCAAGAATCAATTAAAAATAATTTATGTGTTTTTTTCCATCGTTTAAATACTTCAATTTGGGCTTCCATATTCTTCTCACGATGTTTAGCAAATAAAGAATCTATATATGGAACTAAATCTCCATGCTTAGTCACTCTTTCAAATTCATTTAAATCAAACGAAGATAACCCCTCATATTCGATGAGATAATCAATCTTTTTTTGTGTCCAATTATCAATAGGTTCATTATTTAAAATCTTAATCAAATAATCCAAATATAAATTAAATGGTTTTGGTTTCCCATCCGAACAAAAGAAGCATTCACAGTGGCGTGAAAAGTGTAAAAAGTTTCTATCTATTGATGTGAATAGATAAATAATTATATTTGATTTATCAAGATTGTTATCCACTAATTGCATTGCGGTATCAAAATCGCCGCCGTTATCGTTTTTTACAATTTGCTTATATCCATATTTATTCTCAATAATACCGGCGAATCTATTTTTAATTCTAAACTCATGTGTTTCGGGTGTTTGTTTATCTATCAAACCTAACCCACCATCAATCCCAATCCATTCATTGTAAAGTTCTCTTTCAGCAATCCAATATGGTGAATCAATGTAAAGTTCCAATCCCTCACCCCAGACAAAAGAATCACCAGTATATATTATATTTTCCATAGTCGCTTTCGTCAATTTTGCTATTTTTTAGTAGTCGATTTTTTTAATCCCTTTTGGATTGATAGTTCTTCTGCAATCAAATCATAGGTCTTATCAATCTCCTTTTCCAAATGTTTGATTCGGACACTTCTTCCCCATTTACCAATCCATGATTGCATCTCACGAGTTTTCCACTCGCGAACTTCTTTCTGCATTCCTTCCAATTTAGTTTGTAGTTCACCTAATCTTGTTCTTGCCATAGTGTAGATTTGATTTTAGTTCTCAACTTATAAATATGGATAAGAACAATAACTCCGTTTAGCAACCATACTGGCGGTTGGTGTAGGAGAAATCCCCACACCATCCATAAGAGTGCACCTATGGAGTTAAGGAATCTCATCTTACCTCCCTCATATAAGAATGATAGGAGTACAACTATCGTTGCTGTATATCCGAGTATATCCAAGGAGTAAGTGAGGATTAGATTTTCTAATGGGTTCATGATATAGGGATTTGTTCTATATAGGTTATATATTTACTTCTTATGGAAAGTAGTTGGTTTCTATCCCATTCATCGTACCCATCCTTATCTAATATAGTAGTTATGAAGCGAAGGGATTCTTTTCTACCATCTATTTTAAGAGGATAGTTCATCATCCATGTTCTTATTCTGAATAACAGCTTTCGTTGATTCTCTGAGAGTATGTATCTAGTCTGAGGTGTCATTGTATCCTTACTTAATTATTCTATATTATCTTTCTTCTTACCGAATTTCTTTCTATCAATATTAGGAACTCTTAGGTACGCACCTTTTGGGTTTCCTTCTTTATCCGTCATTATTACTACATTATTCGTTTCTTGTGCTTCGTTCAATAACTCTTGTGTATATTGAGGATTGAGTACACCCATGTAGTTAAGGGTTGCTTCCATTATTATAATCATAATATCTTAGGGTTTAATTTATCTTTAAAGAATTCATATAGGTGTTGGTTTCCTTTCACTCCCATGTGCCAATCATTATACCTCCCATTACTTTCTTGGGTGATGGATGTATATAGAGGATTAGATATAATATCGAATAAAGAAACATTACTTAACTTCTCACACATCTTAATATTCCAAGAAGCAATGACGGGTTTGTATTCTTTGAATATAATTGGAAGGTTATTTAAAAATTTCTTTTCATTCATACGTTGTTTATCTCCCTCCCATGCTATTGTTCTTTCTACAAATTGGTCTTTAAGTAATTCTCTTTCTATATCAGAACTATATAACTTATCTATATCCGGTGTACCCGAAACGAAATCTTGTGTAGTATCATTATAGAACCATCTATATCTTTCAGCTGTGGTAATAATGATAATCATTCTATCACCTTTTTTGTATTGAGGTAAATCACCTAACTGATAAATGGTTTCTTCTATTGATACTCCACCTCTCGCGTAGGATGTTACTTCATAGTGTTCACCAAACAAATCTAACCAATGACCATAGAAGTTATGTTCTTTAGCATACTCATATACATCTTTACTGCCCAAATGTAAATTAGTATCTTTGACAACTTCGGGTGATGTAGAAAAATAGTTTGTTGCTATACTATCACCAAATACAAAAAGCCTTGGTTTGTTCATATATTATTTTTCTTCATCCTCACCGAATAGGTCTTCACCTTTATAATCGGGATGGTTCTTTTGCATGTAATCAATACCTCTTACCATTGCGTACGCGATTAAACCACATACACCAAGGATGATTGAAATTGCTATTAACATTGGCATATTATTTAGTATCTTTATCTAACAATTGTTGAATATATTGAATTCTCAACTTATCCTCTTGGGTATGAATTTCTTGAAGTTTAAGTTTCAACATTTCAATTCTCAATTCTTCTTTGTTTTTCTCTGTGATGTTCATAGTTTTAATTAATTACTTAGTGGTGCTTTAATTGTTGGATGTGATTGATAATCTAATATCTCATAATCAAACTCACCATTTAAAATATCTACATTACTTAATTCCAATTTTGGTAAATGTTCAAATGGTTTTCTTGTTATTTGTTCTACCGCTTGGTCAATATGGTTTTTGTATAAATGAGTATCACCAAGGTTACCAATGATTTCACCGGGTATCATATTTACCTCTTTTGCAATCAAGTGTAATAACATAGCATAAGATGCAATGTTAAAAGGTAGACCTAAGAATGTATCCACACTTCTCTGATTCCACATTAAAGAGATTGCTCTTTTAGGAATGTTATGTTTATCTAATACATCCTCTAAAAAATGTTGACCTTTCGGTATTCCCCAATACTGACTTCTTTCAAATTTGTCTAACTCTCTCGTATAAACTTGAAATCCATAATGACAAGGTGGTAGAACCATTTGGTCTAATTCACCTACATTCCAAGCCGATACCATCAACCTTCTACTATCTGGATTTGTTTTGAGTTCGTTGATTAGATTTTGGATTTGGTCACTACCATTCCAATCTCTCCATTGTTTACCATAGATAGGGCCCAACTCACCCCACTTCTTAGCAAACTCATCATCGGTTTTGATTTGTTGGATGAACTCATCCATTGTGTATTGACCACCAATATCCATTGAGGTTTTAGCTGCGTAGTTCTTATATGCATCACCATTCCAAATACTACAACCATTATCCACTAAGTACTTGATGTTTGTATCTCCTTTTAAGAACCATTTAAGTTCTGTCATAAGAGTTTTAATTGCCATCTTCTTTGTAGTAAGAAGTGGAAACCCATCACTTAAATTATGTCTGATTTGTCTACCAAATACTGAAAGAGTTCCTGTGCCGGTTCTATCTTGTTTAGATGAACCATACTCTAAAATGTATTGGAGTAAGTCTTGATATTGTTTATCTAATTTATTCATTTTAATATATTTGTTTCGTAACTCACCATGTCTCCATTTACCATATTCTTCCCATTTGTTTTTATTCATATAGTTTGTTTGATAACTTAGTTCTTAATACCGGTCCCATGTAGAATGCTTCCTTTTCCCATTCTCTTTCGGGATAGGGTATAGTGGTAATATCTTGGAATTCTTTTTCTTCCCATAGTATGTACCCATCACCCAATAAAACCAAATCACCTTTAAAGTACTGATTGATGTGTATTAGTTCGTGTGATATGATATCTATTGCTTTGAGTCTACCTATACCTTTCTTCAGATACATAAGATAACTATTACCACCACCTTTGCTAGCAACTATGTATCCATTCAATTCATAATCACCATCAATCTTTCTACTACCATCAATATATCGAATCATAATCGTAATACCTTTGATTTTCAATTCTTCTAACCCAGCATGGGTGATGGTATCTAAGTAAGGTAAATCAGTACGATTGACCACATAGTTTTCTTTCTTCAATTCAATTGTCTTGAATTGTTGTTCGGGTTTCAATATTACATAGATAATTAGGGCTAGTAGTACTAACCCTAATATAATCCATAGAATCTTATTATTTTTTTTCATAGCATTCTTTACATAATTGTCCTGCACCTTCTATATACCCATAACGAGTATCAATGTGTTGGTCTACTGTGTATGGAGTTTCTACACCACACAATACGCAGGTTTCTTTTTTTGAGGTTTCCATAAATTTAAATTTTGGTTAGGTTAATAATATACTCTTATAGGTTTTCCTTTCGCCACCAATATATCATTTCGGTAACTAAAGTTTCATCATCCTTATCCAAGGTAGACACCCATGTAGATGCTACCTCACCAAGGTTAGATTCATGACTCACATCGGGATTTCCCATGGGGTTCATTTTATATATATTCAATTTATCACTTATAAATGATTTTACACTATGTAGTGGAAATAAGTATTCTCCCGTATCCATAACTTATTTAATTTTGTAAGGTGATTTATAATTTCAATTTTTTCTTTATACTCTTACCCGCGTTACTTGTACCTTTAGATACCGAGTTACCAACATCTTTAGCTCCACCAACAACCTCGTTACCAGCATTGTTTACAGGTTCTGCTACTTTATCTACCACTTTGGTAGTTTCGTTTACAACTGTGTTTGCGGTATCTACTACTACCTCTTGAGCTGGTTTAGTATCTACACTAACCGAAAGGTCTACATCCACTCCAACTAATAGAGCAACTTCACCCTCAACTCCGATAGTTGCAACACCATCATCCATTGTAGCACCTCCACCAACTTCAGCACCTACTTGTACTCCGGCCGATACTCCAGCTCCAACTTCTCCTCCGTTACCATTCTCATCGTAAGTTCCATTGGATACCTCAACTCCTACTGATGCTCCAGCCATTGCTCCTGCGTGACCTTCTGCACCATCTGCTCCGATTTGTGCATCTGCACCAACATAAGCTTTTGCTTCTGCTCCTGCATGAACTTCGGTTGTGTTAGTTACTCCACCATACTCTACTGAATTAGATGCTCCTACTTCGGTTGATGCTCCAACTTCCGCATGTGCATCCACCGATGCATTTCTGCCATCCCAACCAGCTTCGGTTGTTGCTTCAGCATGAACCTCTGCTTCTGCATGAGCTTCTTGTGAAATGGTTACATCACCAATTTGGTTTATATTCTCTACTCCTGCATGTACTTCTACACTTGTACCTACACCAGCACTTACTGATGTATCGGTAACTTCAGTTCCAGCATGTGCCTCTGCGGATGCTCCTACATTTTCATTACCTACTGATTTTGATTCTTCTAAGTTCATAAATTTTAATTTAATGCAAATATACGAAAAATATTTCAATTATCCAAATTTTATTTTAGATTTAAATTCGTTCCATTCATCTATCGCCATATTTCCTCTAAATTTATTAAATCCTCTAAGTACAAATCGGATGTTTCCTTTTACATACCCAACATCACCATTTATTCTATCTACTGATGGTGCAAGTGAATGTTGGTTATAAGGTCTGAATAAATACTTTGTATCTATCTGAATATTTGAATCATCGCACTTACCTTGTTGTTGCATCCATATATTTTGTAAATCATCTCGAGTGATGGTGAACTCTTTAGAGTTACATAGTTTTTTTGCTTCTTCTTTTGTATATCCATTTTTTATATAAGCAGAATACAACTTACCACCACCAGTTCCTTTAGTCGCGTTAGTTTTGGTACTATTATAAATTCTATCTAATTCTTTTTTAGTAAGAGGTCTCCAAATAGGAGATTCGTTTTTAAATTCAAAAAAATTATGCATATATCAATTATACTTTAATTTGCTTTCTATTAGGATAAAATATCTTATACGATTCTATGAGTGTATGAATATGTTCTTTATCCCACTCATCGTATTGGCCGTGACTCAATATAGCTTTTAAAAAAACTATACCACGATGGTTTGGGTCTAACCAAGATACGAATGGAAGTAGTTCGTTTTTAATAAATTTTACTTGTTTATCATTTAAATCAAATACCATTGTTTATAGGTTGACTGCCTAATTTTTATTATAACACAAATATACGAAATATATTTCATATATCCAAACAATTATTCAATTATTTTTAGACATAAAAAAACCCATTGCGATAGGACCTTAGTTGAGAGATAAAAAAGTCGCAATGGGTGGTCCCGGATGGACACTTGATATAGGAGAGAATGGTCCTAAAAATGGGGAAACCCCGATTATCGTTTTCGTACCTTGGGTTGATTAGAGTAACATCTCAATCATCAACTATACAAATATACGAAATATTTTTTACATATCCAAATTTTGAGGAAATTATTTTAAGATAAATCACTTAAAATAACACCTTTTTTGCCACCGGCCTGAGCTTCCTCCACACCTTCCCATTTAAAGAAACTTGCTCGTGGTTTCTCATATAGGTGAAGATTGAAGTTCTCACAAAATTGTTTTACCTTCTCACACTCCCACTCCCACGTCTGGCTCCACATCTCTTTATTAAAGGTAACATAAATCCAATCCATAACATCACAAATGTTATAGGTCTCAAACTCACCAGAGTTAATCTGGTTTATCACTCTATTACGGCCGGGAATCATTTCAGAAGTATTCATATCGTTTTATGGTTTATTTTTTAACTAATTCGTATTCGGTATATGGTTCGGGAACTCCCGATTCATTTAATCGGTTCTTGGTGATTTCTCTCACCCAACCTAATCCATCAATGTAAAACACATCTTTCATATCTTTATCTCTTATTACAGAACTAATATACGAATAAAATTTGAGAATTCCAAATTAATTGGAAAATATTTTTAAATTATTTTAACATCCATCTAACCAATCCTCTCCAATCTAAAGCAATGAAGGATAAGATACCCATGGATAAGGCAATAACAGTACAACCTAACTCATTTATTTCACCAGCGAAGTGAACATATTGTTGAGCAGTTCCATTCATGATAGACCAGGCCACCAAAAGGGATAATACTCCTACACCTAAAATTTGATAATTCTTCATATCTATTATTTTAAAAATTGGTACAAACGATTTCTAATCAATAAGTTCATATCATTCTCACTAAGAGAATCAAACCACTCATCACTAACTTCTTCAAGTTCAACACCATTACCTAAATCAATGGCACCATTCTCGAATAGTGGATAAACAATTCCTTCTTGTGGGTCAATCACACTTCCCACACTTTCTAACTCAATCATTTTAATTACGTTTTTCATATCTCTCAATCTTACAGTACTAATATACAACAAATAGCTGATATATCCAAATTTTTTAACAATTATTTTAATAAATTTTTAAGGGTAAAAATACACTCCTCAAGATTCTCCTTGGTAAAGGTACTTTTATCATTGGCATCAAGATGTTCTTTAATAACAACCAACACAGCCTCTTGAGCCTCATCGTTACTCATACCTTCTTCCATCCATAGGAAAACTAACACTCTACCTAATCTTTCAATCTCTTTAACTAACTGTTTCATATCTCTCAATCTTACAGTACTAATATACAAAAAAAAGTTGAAACTTCCAAATAAAATTTCAACTTTTTTCAATTATCTTATTAATTCTTTCCTGGATTTTTTTTCAACTACTTCCGATACATTAATTATATGCTGAAATGAATCCTTTTCAAGTATGGAATGTTTTGCTCTCTTAATATTCTCACCTTTATGTTCTTCGGGTGTTACTTGCCATGTTACAAATAAATGATAGTTTTTAGGTAACCACTTATTTACCATATATTCAATATCAAAATTAGATTTTTCAAACTCTCGTCTAACTTCATTTGAAGCTTCGGTAACTCCATAGAAGTGGTCTTTTACTAATTTATAACTTTTTTTAGATTTAATATAATAATAACATCTTTTACTACAAAGACCAGATTTAGTTGGTTTGGAATCATTAAAAATATTATAACCCCATTCCAATCTTCTCATAGCCATCCATTCGGCTTCACGATAATCATCATCTAACTCAGATGAGGTAAGTAAAAATTTCATTTGAACTAATTTGTTCTTGAAAGTTTTTTTCATGGATTCACTATATAGTGTCCAAATTTTCTTACCATTGGAACTTGAATAAAATATTTCACTAAATTTTTTCATAATATTTGAATTATCACATATTGATTAGTATCTTATTGTACTACTAATATATGAAAAATAATTGGTATTACCAAATCTTTATTAACACTTACCAATCGCACGTCTAAGCATCGATGCAATCTCATCTTCTGATGGATACTTATCATCGATTATACTCTGAGCAACTTTCCAATATTCTCTATTTGGTAAAAATGCCTGATAAGAGTTTATTGTTGTGTAGTACTTTATGAATTGTTCAACATCATCAAAGAAAGGAGCAAGTTCCTCAATCGTAAGAACAAGTCTTCTACATCTTCCTAACAATTGTTCTGCACGGTGTGTTATCGGTGTTCCTTCAAACTTGTTAGTGAATGTTCTCATTGAGAGTAAAAAGTTAAGAGGTAGGATATCCATACCAACACTTCCTTTACCAACCAATACTAAAAACTTTAATTTCGATTCAGTATCACTCATTGCTGCAATTAGTGAATCTGAAGTATCGTAACCATTTTGTAATTCCTCATCTCGTGTGAGTTCGGTAATCTTACCATCTCTAAATCTCCAAACACCCATTTCATCTGATGTATCTAAGGCAACATCAAAATCCCAGTTGGATGGGATAGTCATACTTGGTTGGTTCATAAATCCTTTGAACCATTTGATATCGTCCTTATCATTATCTTTGTATTGAGTTTCAAGGATAATTGCTCCAGTTAATTTCTGAAGTAGTTTCTCTGAACCAATTTTGTTACCGATGTAATTGTCATGCATACTCTCGTATCTCAGTTGTTCTGATAATACATAACCCAAGAATTGCATTAATGTGTTATCTCTACTTTGTGTATCCTCATCATAAAACATTGTAGGTTTGTGGCCCGATACAACAAATCCAATTTCTTCTTTTGTAAATCCATTGTTTAGTAATCGATATCTATCACTACCAAACTCTGCATCAAATTGTTCTTTGATAAGAGTGGCAGAAACTCCAAGTACATAACAAATATCAAGTATCTTTTCAATGTTACTAAACTTAACACATCCTGCGTTAGGATTCTTTAAACCATTGTTCTGATAGTAGTTAATTGCTTCAGAAGTTCCCGAGATATGGCACTCATCAAAAGAGAAGAATGTTTTTTCAATCAAATTGTGTTTCTCGATTTCCACAACAATCTCATTGATAATCATATTAAATTTCTTATCTGAAAGAACAAAAAGTAACATCTCATCAGTATCTCTTCTCTTCAACTTGTTTCGGATTTCTGAAATACTTGGTGAGTATGATACATCTAAATTACCACCCAACTTCTTTCTTAGAACCTTGATGTGTTTACCAAGAGCCTCTTCCGAAGTAAGCATGGTTTCGGGAGCAACTATGAATGATAATCGGATACCTTCGTTATACATGATGTGATTAAACTCTTGAATAACATGGTGAGTTTTACCGATACCAGTACCGGCAATCATAATATTGTAATACCCAAGACCGTTGAGTTTTACTTGTACAAATGCTTCAATAAGTTTCTTTGAAATCTTACCATCTCGTGATTTCAATTTCTTTAACGCGTCAAGGTAAACCCCATTCACGATGGTTTGAGTTACATGGTGAACCTTTCTAAGTTCGGACTTTGATTGTGTGATTGTGTTCATTGGTTATCTATCTTAATCTTACAGTACTAATATACGAAATTCAGTCGAGACTTCCAAATAAAGTCCCAACTTTTTTGCAATTATTTTTTCTTACTTTTTATGTATTCTCCTCGTAGGTAGTTTAAAAGGTCTTGTTCTTCTCCCTCGTAGTAATATCCCTTCTTTTCGATTTTTGCTATTAGATTTCTTACTTGCATTGCTACTTTAAGTTCCACATCATTCTGCCAGGGTTCTTTACTCAACCAAGTATCCATTTGTTTTAAGAACTTCAATTGTTGTTCATCTACAAATACTGCGTTACCATTCATTATTTAAATTTTTTAGTTGTACGATATTCTGCCTGTTCACCTGGTCTTACTCGTTTATCATATTCAGAATCCAAGTATCTTTGATAATCTTCTGATAATGGAATTGGTTTTAAATCTAATAGAGATATGTGATATCGTGTACCAATCTTCGTTTTTACCGGAGTTGGTTTAATATCTTTTATTCTCGCCCAACGTAATTCAATATCAATTCCTTTATCGGGATAAGCAACAGGCGAAATGTGGTATAAGATATCAACCGTTTTTAAATACCTTTCCCATTGCTTCTTTGTGACACCAATATCCAAGTAATGATATCTTGGTACGATTACTTTGATTTGAGCACTTTGAGTTTGACCGGTTTTTCTATTAGTAACCCAGCAATCAATAGCGTTATAGATATCTGAATGTTTTGTAAATCCTAAGTCGGGAAATTCTTTAGAACCCCACTCTTCGATAAATCTTTCTTCTTGCTCTAATCCAAATTGTAATTGGTTATCTAAATGCATATAATTCAATTTATAATATACCACGAGTAAGTTCATCTCGTAGTTCGTTTAATTTTTCTCGTTGTTCTATATTGTACACCTTTGATTCTAATACAGTTTGTACCATGGTGTATTTACCAAGGATTTGTAATTCTAATTTAGAATCCTTTAATATCTTTTCTAACCACTCTTGTTGTTTATAATTCAAACTCCATTCTACTGTCTTACTCATACTGAATTATATTTCCTTTTTCAAGTATCTATACAAACTACCCAAAGAGTTCAATCTATCGGCATCGTAGAATAAATCATATACCCTATCATTGAGAACCTTTTGGATAAATTTCATTTCTCGTTCAAGTTCCCATTGTAGGTAAGAGTAGGATTGATTCCTTACACTCCAAGTATTGATTACCTTCCAACACTTTGTTAAAAATTCTTCTTGGTTTATATTTAGGTTTCTATATTGTGACATATCTCTTAAACTTTATACTACAATATACGAAAAAAATTCCATACTACCAAATTTTTTAGTAAAAAAATCTTACTTTATTTTTACCCTCGGCTCCGATATGGTTATAGAACCCAATACCCATTTCATTGTGGGTTGGTGTTTGCCATTGCATAGGTAACCCTTCTTCTTTTATCCTATCCAATATCTTTTTACCCCACCCATTTCTTCTATGTGCTTCTTCTAAGAACAAACAATCCAAATAGTTGTAGTGATGAGCACCCCATGTTGAATACTGACGAATATAAGTTGAGTATCCAACCACTTCATTATCAACTTCAACAACCAACCCTTTTAAGTCCCCAACTACAAAAAGTTGGTTCATAAGAAACTCTTTATCATGTGGTTGTTCTTCATAAGGAGATTTCTCCCATTCAGCATGGAGTTGAATAAGTTTCATTACCTTATCCATATCCCTTACTTCAATTTCTCTAATCATATATTTTGTTTTTATTTACAACAATCCTTTTTTGTATCAGATGTACCCATCCAAAATATAAACCCAATCAAGAACCCCATAAACCAGTCCTCAATCCCAATACCAAATGCGAACCCTAGTATGGTTGGCATAATCAATCTTTTTAATTCTTTTCTCATATTTGTTTATCTTAATTGTTTTTTAATTATTGTTTCATAGAAGTATCTTTGCCCTAAAGTACTTGGGTGAAAATCTCCACTTCCCATGATTCCATTTGTACCATGTTTATCTTTAATATAATCTAACATTGATTTTTCTGGCATCCACCAATTATCATTATATAGTTTATCTAAATAGGGTTTGAATTTTTTATTTAATTGTTCATCAAACTGAGTCCATCCCCAAAATGTAAAATAGGGTATATGTTCTTTTTCTAAGAATGATTGCAACCCCAACATACTTACAAGAGAGTTCTGATAAAAATTTTCTGATATCTTTAAAAGAGTATTGGTAACCCAACCCTCATCTCCGTTTTGGGATATGTATTCTCCCATGTGTGGTGCGAATTCAATACCACCATTATGTACATCCTCAATCACTCGTTTGGTAAATTCTTTTTCATTAAGTGAATATGCCCTACCTATTGCAGACCATTGTATGATTACTAAGTCCGGCTTTGTTTTATTGGTTAATATAAAATCTATTATCTTATTTGCTATTAATGGATTACCAATAGAACCTTTGGCAGTATTATGTACAACCCAAGAATCTTGTAACTCCATAGTTGCTAAATCAGACCATGGAATCCATCCACCGCCGGGAGTATATTCACCATTGTGTATATAACCTTTTTGTTCGGAAAAAGAACAACCACCAATTAATACCGATTTACTCATTATATTCTTTCCATAGTTTTAATAAAAAAGCAATAACCCTTCACTCCGAATCCGGTACCTGTACTAATCCTAATAATACTTCAGATATAGTACATAGAGATACAGTTAGATAGAGATATAGTATATAATCATATCCTCATCGCATAACCATCTAACCAATATCCCCTAATATCATTCAATAACTCTTTATCGAATACCTCATAAGATTCTCTATCTATAATATCCACTATCCTATCCATGACTTCTACCTCATATCCCATATTGAATAACCAAGTACCATCACCCTCCTCTAATATCGATTCGAGCATCTCTTTTTGTTTTTTTCCTAAATCAAATTTCATATCCATTAAATTTTAAAGAAAGGTGTACAACCCTTCACTCCACTTCACTTTTGTTTCTATCTCAATAATGCATTCATATTGGTGGAGTATGCAACCCCTTG